>JGI20214J51088_10001301_pt1 | contig 17085 bp, 13 predicted proteins | sample WetSurMetagenome_FD_51088 | JGI IMG/M metagenome (IMG submission 51088) | reverse complement strand
ATTTAGGGCTTCCCACCCAGCAACAACCCCGAACATTGATCCGGTAGATGCCGGATCACAACTTGCGCCAGGATCCTAGTCCCTAAAACAACACTACAGATTTTAATAACTCACCCCAGACTTCAGTCTGGGGTTATAACCTCTTTCCGGAGTTCAGTCCGGGGGATAAAAAACCCCGGAAGAAAATCAGTAATCCTCCGGGGCAGGGGTCTCTGGCCAGGGCGGCCATCGGTTCACAAAGAACGAGACGAGGATAAAAAAACGCAGCGAGAATACTCAGTAGAAACGGAAAATTCTGAAAAGCGGGAATCTCTATTATTCCTGCTGTCAGACAACCTCAAGGTGCTAATATTTGCTAAACCTAAAACCATTCAGTACTGTAAACCATTGACTCTACATTACAATTTTAAAAAGAGCCGGGGACAGAAAATGGTGTAATCAATATGTTCTACAACATATTATTGATAATTTTCTTCTGTCACATACGACACACATGTCTGACTGTACCGGATATTCTTTCCTTCTTCACGAAGCTCCTTTACTATCCTTTTAACGCTTCGTTCACTAATCTCAAACCTGATTGCCAGATCCGCAGGCGCCCCGGTACTTCTTAATTCAGCAAGTTTAAGTAACCGTTCTTTTAATACCACTTTCTGAACCCTGTTCATAATTGTTCTAAAATATTATTGTGTTGCAGATATCGACATTATAAATTTAAACAAAAAAAGAAGGAACAATTGGGAATAATTGGGAATAATTGGGAACAGGTTGAAAACGTATTTCTAATATGATGAGTTAGTTTAGAATATATAGAAACCTGTAAATTTCAATACTGGAATATTAAAAAGGTTCATTGAACAGGGTTACCGGAGTGAATTGTCAGTGCCGGTTTTAAACAAAAATCCTCAACCTGTAAACATCCGGGATTGAACGGCTGCTGAAAGGATTGGGTTATAGCCCTTAAATCTTTAGATTAATGACTCATGATCCTCATTTTATATTAATTTTGAATCCGGTAAAAAAGGGGAAAAATGGCCACATTTCTTTTTGATGAAATAATATTCGGTCCGGTAAAGAGCAGGAGGCTTGGTGTTTCTCTGGGTATAAACCTGTTACCAACAAAAAAGAAGATCTGCAATTTTAATTGTGTCTACTGCGAATGCGGATGGACCAGGGATATTGAAAAGGCTGTCAGTCATCTTCCGCAACGGGATGAAGTTTTTAATTCACTTGAACTAAAACTCTCGGAGATGAAGGAACAGGGAATTTTCCCCGATGTGATCACCTATGCCGGGAACGGTGAGCCAACCTTGCATCCGGAATTCTCCGGAATTATTGATGACAGTATATTGCTGAGAGACAAATACTTTCCTGATGCCAGAATAGCCGTATTATCAAATGCAACAACAATATCAAATCCATTAATTAAGGAGGCATTACTGAAGGTCGATCAAAACATACTTAAACTCGATTCTGCTTTTGAACCGACTATAAGAAAACATAACCAGCCCGGGGTGAATATTGATGTGGAAGAACTTATTAAGAACCTTATCGCATTTCACGGAAAGCTGATCATCCAGACACTTTTTCTGAGGGGAATGCATAACGGAACTGTCATTGATAATACCACAACTGTGGAGATAAACGCCTGGCTGAAAGCAATTGAAAGAATACGGCCGGCGGAAGTGATGATTTATACTATTTCACGCGACACCCCGGAAGGCAGCCACCTTGTAAAGGTTCCGCTTAAGGAACTCAGGGGAGTTGCAGCCCTGGTTGAAAAATTGGGTATTAAAACTCAGGTTTCAGGTTGAGATTGAAAAGCAGTTTGAATATACTTATCTGTCCTCTTGAATGGGGTCTTGGCCATGCTGCCCGTATGATACCTGTAGCCAGGCAGCTGAAGGCAATGGGACATAATGTGATCATTGGTTCAGGCGAAGAGCACCTGGCGCTTTTCCGTTCTGAACTACCAGATCTGACATATATTGATTTTACAGGATTTAAACCTCATTATTCCCGTTTTTTCCCTCAATATATCACGCTTTTTCTGAAAACCCCTCTACTAATTTATTGCACAATCAGCGAGCACTTCAGGTTGAAAAAAATTATCCGGCGATATGCAATCGATATAATAATCAGCGATAACCGTTTCGGATTGTGGAATAAAAATATCACTTCGGTATATGTAACTCATATGCCCAGGATCCCAATGCCGAAGCCTTTCAGATTCATGGAGATAATCGGGATCTTATTCCACCGGGCTGTCATTAAAAGGTATACACTGTGTTTTATTCCTGATCTTCCAGGTGATTTAAATCTTACAGGCAGATTGTCGCACGGAGTTATACTTCCTGAAAATGTCAGGTTTGTAGGGATCCTGTCGAGGTTTACGGGCGATAAAGGATTGAAGCCGGCCAATATGCAGGAATTCAGACATAGCACAGTCATCCTTTCAGGCCCTGAGCCTCAAAGAGGAATACTTAAACAGCTATTAATGAATCTTCTTAAAGATCAGGAACCACCGACAGTGATTCTCGAAGGCAGACCTGACTTAAAAAAAGATCCCTCCCGATCGGGGAATATAATCTGTTATAATCATCTGTGTGCGGTTGATATGGCAGAATTAATTAAGAGAAGTGACTTCATTATTTCACGGTCGGGATACACCACTATTATGGAGTTGATAAGCCTTAAATGCAGTGCAATGCTTATTCCGACACCCGGACAGACAGAACAGGAATACCTTGCTGAATACCTCTCAGAAAAAGGTTGGTTTTCTTCAATATCGCAGGGAAAACTAAAAGAAACTTTCAGACTTACCGGGAATAGTGCAAAATGGTCAGAAGAAATTGAGATACAAAGCTGTATCCTGCTGAAAAATGCGTTGGAGGAGTTATTAGAAAAACATCATAAAAAGAACCAGTCCAAGGAATCCGGTAAGAAAACCAAACCAGACCTGTTGAGGATTATGTGAATTGAGGCTCAATCGTGATGAAAGAACAAACCCTCCTGCAATAACTGTTGATACAAGGAACCATATCAGGGGGGAATACATCTTAAATGAAAGGATCAGAACAGTTGCGATAAGGGCACCAACACCCACTGAATGCAATGATATTTTCCACCAGAAATTAATCAGAGTAACCAGTATAGAGAGAAAACATGTTGCAAAGAAGAAGGATTTCAGAAATACAGGAATGGGGAATTTGTAAATTATAAACACTGTAACCAGATATAGAACGCTTGTTAATATCAGAGGTATTGCCCTTTCACTTCTGGTATTGACAGTCCGGGAGCTGATTATATTAAAATGTCTTAAAAAAGTCAACAGGGAAATTGGTAGTAAAACATTGTTTATGATTACAATAAGGAGCAATAGTTTTTTTACCTCGAACGGGAGATATCCGAAAAGTGTCGGAGCAAAAAAGATAATCAGCAGCGCATAAACAGGCATGAATAATGGATGAAAAACAGCTGATATAATTTTGGCCGGTCTTTCAGTAAATCGGGTTGGTTCGGTAGTAATCATTAAGGATATCTAATAGTCAGTTTATTTTTTACAAAGGATTTTCAGGAGAAGTATTAAAAGTTTTAGATCTCCCTCCTAAGCCGCGCAACAGGAATATTCAGTTGTTCACGGTACTTGGCTACAGTACGGCGTGCAATCTGGTATCCTTTTTCCTGCAGGATTTCAGTCAGCCTCTCATCAGTCAATGGCTTTCTCTTTTGTTCATTCTCAATACAATCCTGCAGAATCCTTTTAATCTCCCTGGTTGAGACTTCTTCTCCGCTGTCGGTCTGAAGTCCTTCAGAAAAGAAAAACTTAAGAGAGAATATTCCGAAATGAGTTTGTATGAATTTGCTGTTGGCCACCCGTGAGACTGTCGAAATATCGAGGCCTGTCATTTCAGCAACATCTTTAAGGATCATCGGTTTAAGTTTTGTCTCATCCCCGTCGATAAAATATTCCTGCTGGTATTCAAGAATAGCATTCATGGTTAGCAGAAGAGTATTCTGACGCTGCTTAATTGCATCGATGAACCACTTTGCCGAATCGATCTTCTGCTTCACAAACATCACAGCATCTTTCATCTCTTTCTTCTGGCTTTTATCTCTGCTGTATTCCCTGAGCATTTCGTTATATGATGAACTTAATCTGAGCTCCGGAAGGTTACGTGAATTAAGGTGAAGATCGAAACCATCCTCAGATAACTCAAGTATGAAGTCGGGAATAATTGGTTGGGCAGTTTTGTTGAACGGATCGCTGTAAACGCCTCCGGGTTTTGGATTAAGTTTCAAAACCTCATCAATTGCTGCTTTAAGTTCATTCTCAGATATTCCTAATCTGGCAATAATTTTATCATAGTGCCTTTTTGTGAATTCTTCAAAATACGATTCAAGAATTGTATGCGCGAGCATCATTGATGGATGCGTATTGTCTCTTTTATCAATCTGGAGTAACAGGCACTCTCTTAGTGTTCTTGCACCTACGCCTGCCGGTTCAAGATCCTGGATAATTTTAAGTACCTCTTCAAGTTCGGCTTCAGTTGCTTCAACGTTTTGAAGAAAAGCAAGGTCATCAACAATATTAATAAGTTCTCTTCTCAGGTATCCGTCTTCATCGATGTTCCCAAGGATATACTCTCCCAGTATTTTTTGTTTTTCCGTTAAATCCCTCAGCCCTAGCTGAGATTCAAGGTGTTCGTAAAATGAGAATCCGACTGAAAAGGGTATTTCGCTTCTTTTTTCTTCATCCTTGCTATAGTTTTTTGCCTGAAGACGGTAATCCGGAATCTCATCCTCTTCTATATAGTCATCCAGTGTGAACTCCTCCTGATCTTTGTCTTTCTCTTCAAATTGTTCTTCCTCTTCAGTATCAGCTGGAATATCCTCTTCCTCCTGACCCTCTTCAAGTGCAGGATTATCTTCCAGTTCCTTTTTTATCCGCTCTTCAATCTGTAATGTAGGAACTTCCAGCAGCTTGATCATCTGGATCTGCTGCGGTGAAAGCTTCTGGAGCAACTTCTGTTGTAATCTTTGCTTTAACATCCTTTTCTCTTCAACAAAAGGTTATCTGAAAAATGTGTTTCTAAAACTCAGCATTCTTTGGTGTTCTGGGGAATGGTATTACATCTCTGATATTCAGCATTCCCGTTACAAATAGAATCAGTCTTTCGAAACCCAGTCCGAATCCGCTGTGAGGTGCTGTCCCGAATTTTCTTGTCTCAAGATACCACCATAGATCCTTTTCAGGTATCTTCAGCTCCCTGATCCGGTTCAGAAGTTTTTCATAATTCTCCTCTCTCTGTGATCCTCCGATGATCTCCCCTATACCGGGGAATAATACATCCATTGCCCTGACCGTTTTACCGTCGTCATTCTGCTTCATGTAAAAAGCTTTAATAGACATCGGATAATCGGTAAGGATTACAGGCCGTTTAAAATGTTCCTCAACCAGGTACCGCTCATGTTCTGCCTGTAGGTCTGTTCCCCAGTCAACTTTGTATTCCCATTTTTTTCCTGATGAAGTAAGAATTGTAATAGCTTCGGTGTATGTTAATCTTACAAATTCATTATCAAGAACAAATTTGAGTCTCTCCAGCAATCCCTTGTCAATCATGTTATTTAAAAACTCGAGATCATCCTTGCAGTTCTCAAGAGCATACTTTATAAGGTATTTAACAAACTCCTCAGCAAGATCCATATTGTCATTAAGATCATAAAATGCCATTTCCGGTTCAATCATCCAGAACTCGGCAAGATGCCTTGGTGTGTTTGAATTTTCTGCCCTGAAGGTAGGCCCGAAGGTATAGATATCACCTAAAGCAAGTGCTCCAAGTTCGCCTTCAAGCTGGCCGGAGACAGTAAGATTTGTGGGTTTCCCGAAGAAATCACGGGAGTAATCAACAGAACTGTCAGGGTTTCGTGGTACATTAGTAAGGTCCATCGTTGTGACATGAAACATCTCACCTGCNCCCTCGGCATCACTTCCTGTAATGATAGGAGTATGAAGATAAAAGAATCCTTTGTCGTTATAATACTTATGAATGGCAAATGCCATCGCATGACGAATCCTGAGAACGGCACTGAAAGTATTTGTCCTGGGACGCAGGTAGGCAATTTCCCTGAGGAATTCCATTGAATGTCCTTTTTTCTGAAGAGGGTAGGTTTCAGCATCGCTTTTACCGTAAAGCTCAATTGCTGTGGCATGTACTTCAATATTCTGACCCTGACCCTGAGATTCAATAAGATTTCCGGTTACAGCAATACAGGCTCCTGTGGTGATGTCTTTCAGCAGGTTTTCATCAAAAGTTGCAGCATCAACCACCACCTGAATATTATTTATCGTCGATCCGTCATTCAGGGATATAAATGCAATATTTTTATTTCCACGTTTGGTTCTTACCCATCCTTTTACCAATACCTCTGAACCCAGAGCCGGGTTTGATAATAACTGTTTGACCTTTGTTCTTTTCATCGCTTATGATTATAATCTGCAAAAATTGTAGCGCAAAAATAATAAAATGTTGGCCGCTAAGTTCATTCCTGATACTAAATCACCTGATTTTATTTCTTTATGGCACTATTTTTGTGCATAAGAGGCTTCCTGCTATGTTTCTATGACCGTTCAACATAATAATTGCCCTGGAAAACAGTTATTAATGGTACTATTATTAACCCTTTTAAATTATGGTTTGATAATTGGCAAAATCTGAATAACTTTGGATGCTAAACTGATAATTCTCAAAGACAATGGAAGAGCATAAAAAACTTATTGTTGTACCATGGGATTTTACACATATCGCCGAGCATGCTCTGGCACATGCTGTTAAGATAAGCCGCATGGTGGGTAATGATATATGTCTTCTGCATATTGTTGACAATGGCATAAAAGCAAAAGTTGAATCCGATACGAAAGCTCATCTGCAAAAGGTGAGTGATGAGAACAGTAAGAAGTACAATGTTGTAGTTACTTATCATATTTCAAAAGGCAGCATATTTACCGAAATTGCAGAATATGCAAATGATAAGGAAGCCAGTCTTGTAGTGATGGGCACTCATGGGATGAAAGGTATGCAGAAGCTCACAGGAAGCTGGGCTCTGAAGGTTATTGTCAAATCTAAGGTACCATTTATTGTTGTTCAGGATGCACCTGCAGACCAGGAAAGATACCACAACATCGTTTTCCCGATAGATTTCAGGGGGGAGAACAAGGAGAAGATGAGAATGGCTATTTTCATGGGAAAATATTTTGATTCAAAGATTCATTTGCTGGTTGCTATTACCAGTGATAAGAATCTGCAGAAAAAGACAAAAGTCAATTTAAATTTTGGCGTTAAATATTTGATACAGAATAATATAGAATATGAGATCCATGAGATTCCAAAAGGAAATTTTGCACAGCAGACACTCGATTTTGCACAAAAAATAAGCGCCGATCTTATCCTTATAGTAACAACCAAGAACATCACATTTGCTGATTATGTAGTCGGAGCATCAGAACAGTACATGATTGCAAACAGCTCCAAAATACCTGTCTGTTGCGTTAATCCTATGACATCATTTGCCAACGTAGGACAATTTATGGGTGGCTGGGGATCATAGAAAGCGTACTGATAAAAAAAGAAAATCCGGATTATTTTCCGGATTTTCTTTTTTGTTAATTTATGCTACCAACGATTATTCTTTTTTCGTTTCATTTCCTTTTGCCAGGGAAACAAGTCCGCCGATTACCCCCAGATTCATTGAATCCAAAGCCGAACTTGGAACAATTACCATAGAGCCTTTCTCTTTTAGCCCCTCGTAAAGCATATTCATACCACGGAGATGAAGAGCTATCGGATTATTGGCGTACTGTTCACTCGCCTTTGCAAATTTTTCAGCAATTTCTGTTTCAGCTGTTCCAAGAATTACTCTCGCTTTCCTCTCTCTTTCAGCCTGTGCCTGCTTACTCATTGCATCAGCAAGAGCCTGAGGGATAATTATATCTCTTATCCCAACTGTCTGACATGTAATACCCCATGGATTTGTGTTGGCATCAAGTGTCTTCTGAAGCGATTCAGCAATTTTTTCCCTGTCCTGCAGCAGGTCAGCCAGCTCATGTTTTCCAATGATATCTCTGAGATCGGTCTGTGCAATATATGAGATTGCCCTGCTGTAATCCTGTACTTCAAGGGCGGCCTTTTCCACATCCCAGACGGTCCAGTAAACAACGGCGTCGACATTTACCGGTACAGTATCTTTTGTAAGCGTCTGTTCAGCCCTGAATTCAGTTACCCTTACTCTCTGATCTATATAGCTGTTAACCTGATCAAGAATAGGAATGATAAAAAAGAGGCCGGGTCCTTTTAAACCACTATATCTTCCCATTCGCAAAACGACGCCTTTTTCCCATTGATCAGCAATCTGTATTGAGCTGGCAATTAATAAAGAGACCACTATTGCAATGGCCAGAACAGGGATACCAATGATCCCAAGGAAATACAATCCTCCTGATGTTGCCAGCAGGAGCAATAACACTGTAATTGAAACAGGATTAAAATACAATAAGGAAATTGTACTTGTTTTCATTTTTTAGAGGTTTTTTGAAGTTCATTAATAATATCATCTGTAGAAAATCCATAACTGAAAGCAATAGTTGAAAATTCATTGCAGATATCTTTCAGCTTTTTGCTTTTCTCATTTTGCGGAATCCTGATCTCTGTTTTGCCTATAAAAGTTCCTGTTCCCTGCTGGGTTTCAAGGATTTTCTGGATCTCGAGTTCTTTGTAGGCTTTTGAAACAGTGTTCAGATTCACTTTAAGCTCAACGGCCAAAGCTCTTACTGTAGGCAGTTGTTCACCTAGAGAAAGGCTTCCTGAGGAGATCCCGAATTTAATCTGGTCTATTATCTGCCGGTAAAACGGGACTCCAGCTTTTGGGTCTAAAATAAATTGCACCATAGAACTATAATAATAGTGTACTAGATATATAGTACAATATTAAAACTATTTTTTTTAATTTCAAAATATTTTATAAATTTTTTATAGTAGCAGGAATATTTATGTTTGCATTAATTTTACACACTATCTTAGTGGTTCATTCTTCTTAAGATATATTTGAAATATGTCAATTGTAGTTCAGGGTGTTACAAAGCTTTACGGCGAACAGAAAGCGCTGGATAATGTCTCTTTTGAAGTAAAGACTGGTGAGATTGTAGGATTTCTTGGTCCGAACGGAGCAGGAAAATCTACAATGATGAAGATCATTACCGGCTTTATTCCTGCATTATCAGGAACTGTACTTGTAAATGGTCTCGAGACTGGTACCGACAATCCTGAAGTTAAAAAACAGATTGGGTATCTTCCTGAAAATAATCCCCTTTATCCTGAAATGTATGTCAGAGAGTACCTGGGATTTGTTGCTTCAATCTATAATACCGGATTATCAAAGAAAAAGCAGATTGATAATATAATTGAGTTAACAGGGCTTATCCCTGAACAGACAAAAAAGATAGGATCTCTCTCAAAAGGATACAGACAAAGGGTAGGGCTGGCACAGGCTCTCATACATAATCCTGTTGTCCTCATACTCGATGAGGCCACAACAGGACTCGATCCTAACCAGATCGTTGAGATACGGAATCTCATTAAAGAGGCTGGAAAACAGAAGACAGTTATGCTTTCAACTCATATAATGCAGGAAGTTGAGGCTATATGCGACAGGGTGATAATAATCGATAAGGGAATCATTGTTGCAGATGAAGAAAAGAGTAAAATCTATAACATCATAAAGAGTCCGAGACAGGTAATCCATATAGAGTTTGATAAAGAACCTTCAGAAGGATCATCAATGGCAGAGATCTCCAATGTCACTTCAGTAAGTAGAATTAATAAGAATATATGGATAGTTGAGGCAGCCGGAGAAGAGGATATCCGTCCTGCTATTTTCCAATTTGCAGTGAAAAACAATCTGACCGTACTTTCACTCCGGAAACAGGAAAACAACCTGGAGGAGATCTTCAGGCATCTTACTAACGGATAATTTTGGTATTACTGATTTTTTTTGCTTGCTTTGTAACCTGAATTATTGGTGGAAAAATTTGTGCTGATTGCAACCACAGGAAAAAAATGCTAAACCGCTTCTGTTATCCTTTTTAACAATCAACCAGACTTCCCATCAGAAAACAAGTACTTAGAGTGAACTAAGGTTTAGAGTACTTAAAGTTAAAGAAAACGAATTATTCTATAGTTTTAATAACTCTAGGCACTCTGGTCACTTTAGGCACTCCAAACTGTTAATTTTTTTGATAACTTAATTATTGTATTATGGGATATTTATTTACTTCAGAATCAGTTTCAGAAGGTCACCCCGATAAGGTAGCCGATCAGATTTCAGATGCATTGCTTGATGAGTTTCTTCGCTGGGATTCAGAATCAAAGGTTGCATGCGAGACTTTTGTAACAACCGGACTGGTTGTTTGTGGTGGTGAGGTCCGTACCGACGGATGGGTGGATGTTCAGGAGACAGCAAGAGGCGTCATCAGGAATATTGGTTACACAAAAGCCGAATACCGTTTCGATTGCGACTCATGCGGAGTAATATCTACTATTCATGAGCAGTCGAGTGATATTCGTCAGGGTGTGGTCAGAGAGAAACCTGAAGAACAGGGAGCCGGCGATCAGGGTATGATGTTCGGTTATGCCTGCCGTGAGATGGATAACTATATGCCTCTCACAATTGAACTGGCTCACAGACTGCTGCAGGAGCTGGCAGCATTGAGGCGTGAAGGAAAACAGATGAAATACCTCAGACCCGACAGCAAATCGCAGGTTACTGTTGAGTATGATGACAATAATAAACCTCTTCGTATTAATACTATAGTTATCAGTACTCAGCATGATGAATTTGTTCAGGCAAAGGACAAATCTCACAAGTCGGAGAAAGCTGCTGAAAAAGCAATGCAGAAGAAGATAAAGGATGATATTGAAAAATACCTTATACCCAGAGTTAAGAAAACTCTTCCGGCAAGGATACAGAAGCTCTTTACAAGTGATTTCAAGCTTCTTGTTAATCCGACTGGAAAGTTTGTCATTGGAGGTCCTCATGGAGACACAGGCCTGACAGGGCGCAAAATAATTGTTGACACCTATGGAGGGCATGGTGCGCATGGAGGCGGAGCATTCTCCGGAAAAGACTCTTCGAAAGTTGACAGATCGGCAGCATACGCAGCACGGCATATTGCAAAAAATCTTGTAGCTGCAGGAGTTTGTGATCAGGCGTTGATACAGGTTGCTTATGCAATCGGTGTTGCACAACCTGTCGGACTGTACGTAAATACTTATGGAACTGCCAAAATAAAAGATAAAAAGGGCAATATCCTGAATGATGGAGAGATTGCACTGACGATCAACAGACTGTTCGATATGCGTCCATACTCAATAGTTGAGAGGTTCGGACTTAAAAATCCTGTCTTTCTCCCATCAGCTTCATATGGACATTTTGGACGCGAAAGCTTTACAAAAACTGTTGATGTCTATTATGAAGTTCCCGGGAGCAAGGCAAAAGCTGTAACCGGAAACGGGAAGAAAATATATCAGAAGAAAGTTGAGTTTTTTGCCTGGGAAAAACTTGATTATGTTGAGAAGATAAAAAAAGCGTTTAAATTATAACAAGGGTTTACGCTACAGGACTCACGACGTAAGGAAGAAAAAACAGGATTTTCCGTTTGTCGTTAGTCGTTAGTCGTATGTCCCTGATTTACAATCAGAATGAATATACTGGATAAGATTAAACTGGGGAAAATTCTGTTATCCGACGGAGCATGGGGCACATTGCTTCAGGCACAGGGTATGAATCCTGGTGAGTGTCCTGAACTTTGGAATATCACTCATAGAAAAGAGGTACTCGGTATTGCAAAATCATATTTACTTTCAGGTTCAGATATAATCGGAACTAACAGCTTCGGGGGAAGTATATCTAAGCTTTCACAATACGGATTGGAAGGAAGGGTTCGTGAATTGAACGAAGCAGCTGCTGCAATATCGCGTGAAGCTGCTGGTAATAACAGACATGTTGCTGGTTCAGTTGGGCCAACAGGTAAAATGTTGCTCATGGGTGATGTAACAGAGAATGAGTTATATGATGGATTTTGTCAGCAGGTCATTGCACTTGAAAAAGGTGGTGCCGATATAATAATTATTGAGACAATGTCGGCAATTGATGAAGCTTCTCTGGCAGTAAGGGCAGCAAGGGAAAACACAAGGTGCACTGTGATAATAACCATGACCTTCGAAAGAAATGGCAAAGGGGATTTTCATACAATGATGGGTGTTTCACCTGAGGAGATGGTTATCTCGATGAAAGATGCCGGAGCTCATATAGTTGGTTCAAACTGCGGAAACGGGATGGAGGAAATGATTGGTGTGGTGAATGCAATAAGAGCAATTGATAAGACTATTCCTGTTATCATTCAGGCAAATGCAGGTATTCCTGAATATATTGACGGGAAAACAGTCTTTCGTGAATCACCTGAAATGATGGCTTCATTTGTCCCTGAACTTCTTAAAGCCGGAGTCAATATCATTGGTGGATGTTGCGGAACAACACCGGAGCATATAAAAGTTTTTAGTAAAGTTCTGAGTGACAGTTTCTAAGTTACAACGCTCTAATAAATTTATCTTACAATATTAAGACCCTACCCTTCCCTGGTATTTCTTAACCCATCCCCAGCCCTTCCCTTGAATTTAAGGGAAGGGTAAAACATGCTGATTTGAAGTGAATTACTCCCCTTCCCTTAGACATAAGGGAAGGGGTTGGTGGATGGGTTCAAATAGCTAAAGATAAATGTGGAAGATAATTTATAAGAGCCAATTTCTCTAGAACGACGACTTCACAATCCTGGCGACATTATCCGACCTTCCCAGTGTATAATAGTGAATACCGGGAACGCCCTCTTTAAGAAGCTCTTTTGACTGCATTGTGGCCCATTCAATTCCAACCTCACGTGCTTCCTTGTCGGTATTACATTTCTGTACCGCATTTACAAGATCATTAGGGAGGTCAATATGAAATGCCTGGGCAAGTAATTTGATATCATTCATAGCAGAAACGGGTTTGATTCCCGCTATAATCGGCACAGTGATTCCCGCCNTTCTGCACTCGTCACGAAACCTGCAGAATTTACGGTTGTCAAAAAACATCTGGGTAACAATGTAACTTGCACCAGCTTCAACTTTGCTCCTGAGGTTTTCAATATCCACCTGTCTGTTAGGGGCTTCGAAGTGTTTTTCAGGGTATCCGGCAACACCTATACAAAAGTTNGTTGGAGAAGTATCTTCAAGAGTCGATTCAAGATACTTTCCATTATTCATATTTGTTATCTGCTTCACAAGTTCAGATGCGTTGGGATGACCATCTTTCTCAGCTAAAAACCTGCGGCTGCCCTTCTGCGGATCTCCACGAAGAGCCAGTACATCATCTATTCCCAGGAAGTTCATTTCAATCAATACGTTCTCAGTCTCTTCTTTCGAAAATCCACCGCACAGAATGTGAGGAACAACAGTTATGTTGTATTTGTATTTTACGGCTGCAGCAAGGGCAATTGTTCCTGGTCTTATACGNACAATTCTTTTCTCAAGAAGGCCATCGGGACGCTCAAAATATGTTGTCTCATTCCGGTGTGATGTAAAATTGATATATGCCGGATTGAATTCAATTAACCTGTCAATGGCAGTATAAATTCTTTCAATGCTATGTCCTTTAAGGGGAGGGAGCAATTCAAAAGTGAACAGTGGTCCTGATGCGTTATTAATTTTATCTATTACACTCATTATATATTAATCATAAGTTTGGAGCGAGCCATTTAGCTGCTTCGTCAATTGTCATTTTTTTCCTCAATGCATAATCTTTTAACTGGTCGGAATTAATTTTCCCGAGATTGAAATATGTAGATCCGGGATGTGTAAAAAAGTATCCGCTCACTGATGCCGGAGGGATCATTGCATAGTTTTCGGTAAGTTCTGCACCTATATGTTTTTCTGCCTCAAGAAGATCAAAAAGGACTCTTTTCTCAGTATGGTCGGGACAGGCAGGATAACCCGGAGCCGGCCTTATTCCTTTATATTTCAGCTTCAATAAATCTTCAATTCCCAGTTTCTCACGTGGATCATATCCCCAGTATTCAACCCTGACTTTTTCATGCAACCATTCGGCTGCGGCTTCTGCGAGACGGTCGCTGAGGATCCTAATCATTATAGTAGCATAATCATCCTCTTTATGTATTTCCATTGCTTTCTCATCAAGAGCCGCAGTCACAACGAAGGCTCCTATATGATCTGTTAGTCCTGAAGCCTCAGGAGCAACATAGTCTGAAAGTGAGAGATTCGGCACCCCTGTCTCTTTTGTCTCCTGGTTCCTGAGAAACCTGAAGACTGACTTTATTTCTTTCTTGTTTTTATCTGTAAAAACGGTTACGTCGTCACCAACGGAAACTGCCGGGAATAATCCGAATACTGCCTTAGCCCTGATAATTTTACGATCAATAACTTCCTTCAGATATAACAAGCCATCATCGTACAATTTTCTGGCTTCGGCACCTTTTACAGGATCTTTGAAGATTACAGGATACCTGCCTGATAATTTCCATGCAAAGAAAAAATAAGTCCAGTCGATATATCCGGTAAGTTCACTAAGATCTATTTCAGACAGAACATGTAGCCCGGGTTTTACCGGGTCGACAAGATTAAATTTCTGCCAGTCAGTCACATATTTGTTTTTTCTTGCTTCACTCAGCGATATAAGATTTCTTTCAGATTGCCTNGCACTATGGTCCTCTCTGAGTTTACTGTACTTATTTTTTATTTCTGATTCAAAGCCGGTATGATCTTTCTGAAGAAGAGCAGAGAGTACTCCGGCAGCTTTAGAAGCGTCTTTTACATGAATAACCGTATTTGAATATGCAGGTGCGACCTTTACAGCAGCATGTATCTCCGATGTTGTTGCACCTCCTATGAGCAGGGGAACTTTGAGTTTTCTTCTTTCCATTTCCGATGCAACATGAACCATCTCCTCGAGAGAGGGTGTGATCAAACCGCTCAGGCCAATGAAGTCAACATTTTCATTGATTGCCGTATCGATAATTTTTTCAGCAGGGACCATAACTCCCAGATCAATTATCTCATAATTATTGCACGACAAAACCACTCCCACGATATTCTTTCCGATATCATGGACATCCCCTTTTACTGTTGCAAGCAATACTTTCCCGGCAGTTTTTTTCTCTTCGCCTTCGCTCTCCAATTCAATATATGGGGCTAGTTTTGATACAGCTTTTTTCATTACCCTGGCACTCTTTACAACCTGGGGCAGGAACATCTTACCGGAACCGAACAGATCACCAACCTCATTCATACCTCCCATCAGAGGTCCCTCAATCAGTTCTATTGATCTTCTGAAAAGTGAACGGGCCTCTTCTACATCGTTCTCAATAAACTCGTCAAGGCCCCTTATAAGAGAGTGTTTAATCCTTTCAATAACGGGTAATTGACGCCAGGCGTCTTCTTTCTCCTCCTTCTTTCCTTCATTCTTTATTCCTTCGGCAAATTTGACCAACCTCTCAGTAGAATCCTTTCTGCGATTAAGTACAACATCTTCAACAAGTTGAAGAAGAATCGGATCTATTTCGCTGTAAACCTGCAGCATACCCGGATTGACAATCCCCATATCAAGCCCGGCCTTTATAGCATGGAAAAGGAATACCGAATGCATTGCCTCACGGACTTTATCTGTGCCGCGGAATGAGAATGAGAGATTGCTTATTCCTCCACTTACTTTTGTATGAGGAAGATTCTCCTTAATCCATTCTGTTGCACGAATGAAATTGACCGCATAGTTATTGTGTTCTTCTATACCTGTAGCTATCGCAAGTACATTAGGATCGAAAATTATATCTTCCGGTGGAAAGTTAAGCTTATCAACCAGAAGACGATAACATCTCTCAGCTACAGCAATTCGTTTTTCATATGTATCTGCCTGTCCGTTTTCATCAAACAGCATAACTACAGCAGCAGCCCCGTATTTTCTTATTTTACGGGCATGCGACAGGAATACATCTTCTCCCTCTTTGAGACTTATCGAATTAACTACCGATTTCCCCTGTATACATTTAAGAGCGGATTCTATNACATTCCAGCGNGAGGAATCGATCATCAGCGGAAGTTTTGAAATATCAGGTTCAGCCATGATAAGATTCACAAATTTTACCATTGCTCTTTCTGAATCAAGCATCGCTTCATCCATACAGATATCAATTACCTGCGCCCCTCCCTCAACCTGATTTCTTGCAATTGCCAGAGCTTCATCATATTTCTCTTCCCGGATAAGTCGTGCAAATTTTATTGATCCTGAAACATTTGTCCGTTCACCAACATTTACAAAGTTGGTTTCAGGAGTAATTGTAAGAACTTCAAGGCCGCTGAGTCTTGTATATTTTTTTATGTCAGGTTTAATCCTTGGTTTGTACAATTTTGATAATTCTGCAATTTTCCGGATATGAGCAGGTGTTGTACCGCAACAACCTCCAATAATGTTAACCCACCCTTCTTTCATAAAGTCTTCTGCAATCGAAGCCATATATGAAGCAGACTGATCATATTCCCCGAATTGGTTTGGTAGTCCCGCGTTTGGATGAACAGAGACAAAAAATTCCGATTTCAGCGAAAGTTCCTCAACAAACGGCCGAAGCTGTTCGGCTCCCAGAGCACAGTTAAGACCAATACTCAGAAGAGGAAAGTGTGAGACAGAAACCATGAAGGCTTCCAGAGTCTGGCCGGTCAGGGTTCTTCCACTGGCATCAGTAATTGTACCTGAAACCATGACCGGAAGCATAACACCTTTTTCCTCAAAGACAGAATCGATAGCAAAAAGTGCAGCTTTTGCATTAAGAACATCAAAAATTGTCTCAACCAGAAGAATATTTACACCTCCGTCAATAAGTCCCCTAGTCTGTTCCGAGTATGCTTCCACAAGTTCATCAAACGTAACTGCTCTGGCACCCGGGTCATTAACATCGGATGACATTGATGCTGTACGGTTTGTTGGTCC
>JGI20214J51088_10001300_pt1 | contig 17086 bp, 13 predicted proteins | sample WetSurMetagenome_FD_51088 | JGI IMG/M metagenome (IMG submission 51088) | reverse complement strand
TATCCCGGGAGGGGAGCCGGAAGGTTCTGTCGTCATTAAGATAACCAAAAACCCTGATAAAACAAAATTCTGTACCATAACTCGCATTTTACCGGGAAAAATTTAACTTTATAAAGTCGAAACTTGATAAAAACAGATTGCACATGTCAAAATCATCAAGGGAAAACTTTAAAAAGACGGTAAATCACCAGCAGCCGGACAGGGTTGTCGTTGATTTTGGATCCTCTCCGGTAACTGGCATTCACTCGGTAATAGTTGAGAAGCTGCGTGAATTTTACGGACTCGAAAAGAAACCAGTGAAGATAATTGAACCCTACCAGATGCTGGGGGAACTCGATGCTGACCTAATCAGGGAAATGAATATTGATGTTATCGGACTTGGAGGGGAAAAGAATATGTTCGGTATCCCGAATAAGGACTGGAAGCTGCAAAAAACTTTCTGGGGACAGGAAGTACTCTTCCCCGGAGAATCCAATTTCACTTATAGCAGTAACGGAGACATGCTGGTACACCCGGAAGGCGACACATCAGTGCCCCCCAGCGCAATAATGCCTAAATCAGGCTATTTTTTTGATGCCATTGAACGTCAGGGACCCATCGACGATTCTACCCTTAAGGTTGAGGATAATATGGAGGAATTCGGCAGGGTCACTGATCAAGACCTTGATTACTGGAGTGAACAGGTAAAAACAATCAAAGGATTGGACAAGGCAGTGCTGGCCAACCTTGGCGGTACAGCACTTGGCGATATAGCTCTTGTTCCGGCAGTTCAGCTGAAAAATCCGAAAGGTATCAGAGGTGTAGCTGAGTGGTATATGTCAACGCTTACACGGGAGGACTTTATTAAAGAGCTATATGACAGACAGACAGATATCGCCATTGAGAATCTTAAGGATTTAAATAAAGTTTTGGGGGACAAGATCGATGTAGTTTATATCTGCGGTGCAGATTTCGGGACTCAGAACTCAACATTCTGCTCTCCGGAAACATTTGCAAGAGTTTGGCTTCCATATTATAAAAAAGTAAATGACTGGATACATCGGAACACAGGCTGGAAAACTTTCAAGCATTCCTGCGGTGCAATTATAACTCTACTCGATCTGTTTATCGAATCAGGATTTGATATTATTAATCCGGTCCAGATAAACGCAGCCGGAATGGATCCGAAAGAGTTGAAACGAAAATTCGGGGACAGAATTGTATTCTGGGGAGGAGGAGTAGATACACAGGGAGTGTTTGCATTCGGTACTCCNCAGCAGGTTAAGGAGCAGGTTAAGAGGCAGGTAAATATACTGAATGAGAATGGAGGGTTTGTGTTCAATACAGTGCATAATATCCAGGCTAATGTGCCATTCGAAAATGTAATTGCCATGCTTGAAGCATTGAAAGAAATCAATTAAACACGGAGTTCCACTGGGTAAGCACAGAGTTACATTGTTTTTTTACGTAATTACATTGTAATTACATCTCAAACACTCTGTGAAAATCCGGTTTAACTCAGTGAAACTCCGTGGTTAAACCAATCCTTTATAATGAAAGAGAAATTATATAACTGGAAGTACCTGCTTTCAATCTGCCTCATATCCGCTATGGGAGGTCTATTGTTTGGTTATGACTGGGTGGTGATCGGAGGAGCAAAACCATTCTACGAACCGTTTTTTGGAATTTCAGGTAATCCAGCATTACAAGGTTGGGCAATGAGCTGCGCACTTATTGGGTGCCTTGCTGGTGCAGTACTTTCTGGCTGGTTGAGTGACCGTTTTGGAAGAAAAAAACTTCTGATTCTGGCAGCCGGGATTTTTGTTGTTGCCTCAATTGGCACAGGAGGGGCAGGTTCATTTTTATCTTTTGTTTTTTTCAGAATGTTAGGTGGAATCGGGATCGGACTGGCATCAAATTTATCCCCTATGTACATTGCCGAAGTGACTCCGGGAAAGGTCAGAGGAGCTTTTGTGTCAATAAACCAGCTTACGATTGTGATTGGAATCCTTGCTGCACAGCTTATCAATTGGCGGATCGCCAGACCTGTACCCGCTGATGCATCGGTTTCTGACATTCTTGCCTCGTGGAATGGCCAGAACGGATGGAGATGGATGTTTTATGCCTGCACAATTCCTGCAGCTATGTTTTTTATACTTATGTGGTTTGTACCTGAAAGTCCGCGGTGGCTTGTCAGAAATGAAAAGGACAATCAGAAAGCCCGAAGGATACTTTCAAAGATAGGAGGCAACGATTATGCTGATTCAGAGATTTCAGCTATTGAAGAGACCCTCAGAAATTCATCCGCAAAAACAGGTTTCAGTCTGATAAAGCAACCCGGGATGAAAAAGCTCCTGCTTCTGGGAATAGTGCTGGCAGTCTTTCAGCAATGGTGTGGGATTAATGTAATCTTCAACTATGCCCAGGAGGTCTTTGCCAACGCCGGGTACAGTGTTTCAGACACTTTGTTCAATATTGTAATTACTGGAAGTGTGAACCTGGTTTTTACATTTATCGGGATGTTCACAGTTGACAGGCTTGGCCGAAAAGCACTGATGCTCATTGGAGCAGGCGGCCTGGCGTCGGTTTATGCAGTAACAGGATTAATGTATTTTTTGCATTTGCAGGGATTGCCATTGCTGATTATGGTGGTAACAGTCATAGCCTGTTATGCAATGACTCTCGCTCCTGTAACATGGGTGATCCTCTCCGAAATATTTCCAAACCGGATAAGGGGATTTGCAATGTCAGTCGGGACTTTCGCACTCTGGGCAGCCTGTTTCGTACTAACATATTCATTTCCTCTTCTGAATAAAATTCTAAAGGCCTCAGGAACTTTCTGGCTCTATGGTTTTATTTGCGTTCTGGGGTTCTGGTTTATTCTTAAAAAACTTCCGGAAACAAAAGGCAAATCACTTGAAGAAATTGAGCACGATATGGCGAAAGAACGAAAGAACGGCATAACGGCGTAATGGCATTAAGGCATAAAGGCTTTATGTAAAATAGTAATATAAATTCCCCATTTGAAGGGGGTAGGGGGATGTTAAAAATGAAAAAAATTCTAATTCTTCTGCTGGTGGTAACGGGATGTACCAATCAGCATTCAAATATCCGTGAGGAATTATCCCTGGCAGGGAACTGGGGATTTAAAGTTGATTCTCTTGATCGGGGGATCAAAGAAGAATGGTATAACAATCCTTTCGAAGAAACTGTCAGGCTTCCGGGATCAATGGCAGAAAACGGGAAAGGGAATGAAGTCACTGTGAATACTGACTGGACAGGTGACATCGTTGACCGCTCTTATTTCACAGAAAAAAAGTATGAAAAATACAGGCAGCCCGGGAATATCAAGATCCCGTTCTGGCTCAAACCTGTCAGATACTATAAGGGTGCTGCATGGTATCAGAAGGATGTTGAGATACCTGAAAACTGGAAAGATAAAAGGATCGTACTATTCCTTGAAAGATGCCACTGGGAATCGTCGGTTTTTGTCAACGGTNCCAAGGTGGGTTCACAGAGCAGCCTTTCCACTCCCCATGAATACGATATAACTGACCTGCTGACTGGAGGAAGAAACCGGATAACTGTAAGGATTGACAACAGAGTGATCATACCTGTCGGAGTCAACTCTCACAGTATAAGCGATCATACCCAGGGGAACTGGAACGGAATTACAGGATCAATTAAGCTGTCTGCAACTTCAAAAGTGTTTATTGATGAAGTCAGAGTTTTTCCCGACCCGGAAAAGAAAGTTGCAAAAGTGATTGTCACAATAAAAAACCCGGATAACTCAGATTTCAGGGGCAAGTTAGCGTTAAAGGCGCTTAGTTTCAATTCAGTGAAAGGAAAGAAGCTTCCTGGTAAAAATGTAACAATTGCTACAAATTCAGGTGAGCAGCAGCTTATTCTGAATTATAAAATTCTTAATCCGCAGTTATGGAGTGAGTTCACCCCTTCTTTATACAAAATGTTCATAACTCTTTCAGAGAAAAATAAAATAATTGATCAGCAATCGGTCGATTTTGGCATGAGGGATTTCAAAACTAATGGGACCATGTATGAGATTAACGGCCGCCAGGTATTCCTCCGGGGAACGACAGAATGCTGTATTTTCCCGTTAACAGGATATCCTCCTTCAGATACTGCATCCTGGCTGAAGATCTTTCAGACATGCAGGGAATATGGTCTTAACCATATGCGGTTTCATTCATATTGTCCACCGGAAGCTGCTTTTATTGCAGCCGATAAACTGGGAATCTACCTTCATGTNGAATGCAGTTCATGGGCAAATCAGGGAACATCGATCGGTGACGGAGGCCAGGTCGACAAATTCATTTATGAGGAAGGCGACCGGATTATNAGGGAATATGGCAACCATCCGTCATTTTGCATGCTGGCGTACGGTAATGAACCTGCGGGCAGGAACCAGAATAAATTTCTGGGGGAACTAATAACGTACTGGAAGGCAAAGGATAACAGGAGGGTTTATACTTCTGCTGCCGGATGGCCGATAATTCCTGAGAACGACTATAACCTCACTCCGGAACCCAGGATCCAGCATTGGGATGAAGGATTGAAGAGCATAATAAATTCAAAACCACCGCAGACCATGTTTGACTTCCGGGATTTTGTCTCCCAATATAAGATACCATCAGTCGGCCATGAAATCGGACAATGGTGTGCTTATCCCGATTTTAAGGAAATTGAGCAGTATAAAGGAGTTTTAAAACCTTCAAACTTCGAGATCTTCAGAGAAACGCTTGCTGAGAATGAAATGGCCGGTCAGGCGGAAGATTTTCTTATGGCCTCAGGAAAACTCCAGGCACTCTGTTATAAAGCCGATATCGAGGCAGCCTTACGCACTCCGGGCTTTGCTGGTTTTCAGATGCTGCAGCTGCATGATTTCCCCGGACAGGGAACCGCACTCGTAGGAATTCTGAATCCGTTTTTCAGATCAAAGGGATATGTAACTCCTGAAGAATTCAGAATGTTTTGCAGCGAAACGGTACCTCTGGCAAGAATTGAGAAAATGATATTTAAGCCAGATGAGACAATAAAAGCTGATATCGAGATCTCTCATTTTGGTCTCAAACCAATTTATAATTCAACGATTCTTTGCAATCTTATTAATTCTGAAGGTGAAGCTATTCATCAACAGGTTTTTAATAAGGACACTATCGCAATCGGTAACTGCATACATGTCGGAACTTTTACCTTTGATCCGGCCGGAATTCGAAAAGCGCAGAAGCTTACCCTGGTGGTATCAATCCAGAATACTGATTACAGAAACAAATGGGATTTCTGGATCTATCCGGTTCAAAATAAAATTGACAGAGGTAATGTTATGATAACTGATAAGCTTGATAAGAACTGTGTTGAGACTCTCAATGAAGGAGGTTCCGTGCTGTTGATGACATACGGCAAAGTGGCAAAAGACAAGGGGGCACAGGTAGCAATCGGATTTTCGAGCATCTTCTGGAACACGGCTTGGACAAATAACCAGGCACCGCATACCCTTGGGATTCTGTGCGACCCTGGGAATCCCTTTTTCAGGGAGTTCCCGACTGAATTTCACAGCAACTGGCAATGGTGGGATCCCGTAACGCATTCACAAGCAATGATTCTAGAAGGATTTCCGGCTGACCTCAAGCCACTGATCCAGCCGATAGATACATGGTTTGAAAACAGAAAGCTGGCTCTTGCCTTTGAAGTGAAAGCAGGCAAAGGCAAACTGATGGTTTGCAGTGTTGATCTTAATGATATCTCTGATGAGAGACCAGCATCAAAGCAGTTATTGTTTTCGGTACTGAATTATATGAACAGTGATAGATTTAATCCTCAGACAGATATTGATATAAATCAGGTCAGGAATCTTATAAGCAATTAATTAAATCTCTGTGTCTCTCTTTGCTTCTCTGTGTTCCGGATTTTTGCCCCCCCAGCCCCCCCCTGAAGGGGGGTTGAAATCCAGCTCGATCTAAAGCCCCCTTTAGGGAGTTGGGGGCATAAATTGCACAGAGTTACACAGAGGATTTATAATGATTGAAATATTCTATTTTTCTGATTACCTTGGTAAAATATTTGGAAGTAAAAACATTAAATACAATAAGTAATGGGACTAATCACAATCGGCATTATAATAATTATTACAGCTCTTTTTGCTGTCAAAACCGTTCCTTATATGCGGGATAATAAATCAAAAGTACTCACAGCAGCCGGTCTGATCTTTCTGTTGNTGATACTGTTCGCCTCGGTCAAGCAGGTCGAGCCCGGAATGGTGGGTGTGAAAAAGTTGTTCGGGAAGGTGAGCAATAATATTCTGGAGAGTGGATTGAATATTATTAACCCTTTAGTCAAGGTTGTCATGTTCGACATTAGAACAGAGAATTATACAATGTCAGGGGTTCATGATGAGGGTGCAGTCAGGGGGGATGATGCAATACGTGTTTTGTCGGCAGACGGACTGGAGGTGATTGTCGATCTTACAGTTCTTTATAAGGTAGTTCCTTCAGAAGCACCTAGGATTCTCAAGGAGGTGGGCACTGATTACAGGAATGTTATTGTTCGCCCTATCTGCAGAACCGGGATCAGGAATAATGCAGTTTATTATGATGCGGTATCATTATACTCAACAAAAAGAGATGAATTTCAGAATAGGATTTTTTCAGCTATTGAATCAAATTTCAAGGAGCGCGGGCTTTTGCTCGAACAACTTTTAATCAGGAATCTTACTCTGCCTGAATCTGTTAAGGCTGCNATTGAATCAAAGATAAATGCTGAACAGGAGGCCCAGAAGATGACATTTGTTCTTCANAAGGAGAGACAGGAAGCTGAGAGGAAGAGAGTTGAGGCTCAGGGTATAGCCGACTATCAGAAAATATTAAGCTCCGGACTGAGTGACAGGCTTCTGCAATACGAAATGATAAAAGCAATCACTAATTCCCCGAATGCAAAATTGATAATAATGACTAATGAGAAGGGTCTTCCGATTATGGTGGATACAAAATAATATCTCTGTATTTCTCCGTATTTCCTCTGTGTAACTCTGTGTTATAGAAGGATCTCCTGAAGAAGTTGCACAGAGAGACACAGAGATCTCACAGAGGGACACAGAGCCGTTGTAATCATTAATAATTCTTAACTCTTTTTTCGATCTTCCTTCTGATTTTTTCGTAAGATATCGGAGGTCCTGTCATTATCTCTTTCCCATCGACGTAAACTGCATCATTGATACCCCATTCATTCAGGATATTGATGTTGGTCGTATCAAATTCCTGTATATAAATTTTCCCCGGGAAATCCAGTGCAGCTCTTTTTGCCCTTTCGCAGGTTATGTTCATCGACTGGCACCATCCATTCCTCAGTAATGTAAGGTTGACTTTATCTTTTCCTTTTTCAGGCTTTTTTACAGGCTTTCTGAAAAGGGGCGGAACAGCATTTTCATTGAAAGGTTTCCACAGCAGCCTCGTGATTCCGCTCTTATCAACTGTTTTATAACCATATTTTCTGAACCATGAGGCTCGCATGAATGCTGGAATTATTAATCCCCAGGTTACAAGTCCGTTTGCTCCCTGATTTTTTGCATCATCTTCGGCAGCTTTAAGTAAAGCAGTACCCATTCCTCTTTTCCTGTAATCGCCGCGTCCCTGTTTATGTCCGTGTACCCATATGCAGAGCACNACATACAGGTCTCTGCCTTCAAAAATTGAATGCTCAACAGGGAGGTACTGTATCATACCGCCTATGACATCGTTTTCGTCNAGAGCGAACTTTACTTTCAGCCCTTTTTCTTTCATCTGGTCGTACCACTTCTGTTTACAGCTGCCGGCTTCTTTCATATCGTCCGACCATTCTTCGAGACAACATAAATATTGATATTCAGTTTCAGGTGTTATATCGANGATTTTCATTTCATTGTATTTTAACCACAATTTACATAGAAATTTCATTTTGANGTTTATTGAAATTATTATTTACATTTAAAGCTCCTTTGAGTTTTGATAAATGAGATGAATTCATTATGCTGAGAAAATTGCCTGCCTTTATCATTCTTGTTTCAGTTGCCATTTTAAACAAGCAATGTAACAGGAATCCATACGTAACAACAAAAGACTATGATATTGTTATTTTAAACGGAAGAGTTATTGATCCGGAATCAAATCTTGATGCAGTCAGGAATATCGCGATAAAAGAAGGTTCTGTTCACACCATCACTGAAAAGCCAATTAAAGGGAAAACTACAATTAATGCCGGTGGTCTTGTTGTTGCTCCAGGTTTCATCGATATGCATCAGCATGGACAGGACAAGGAAAACTGTACATACAAAGTACTTGATGGTGTTACGACTGCCCTTGAACTTGAAATGGGTACTGCTGATGTCGACAAATGGTACATGGAAAGGGAAGGACAGGCTCTGATAAATTATGGAGTAAGTGTTGGTCATGTTCCGTTAAGAATGGAAATCATGCATGATCCGGGTGGATTTGCACCTGTGGGCGATGCAGTTAAAAAAGAAGCATCTGATGCTGAGATTTTAGTACTCGGGGAAGGAATTGAAAAGGGATTGACCAGGGGTGCGCTTGGTGTCGGATTCGGTCTGATGTACACTCCGGCTGCTACAAAATGGGAAATTCTGGAAATGTTCCGGATAGCAGGCAAATACAAGGTCCCATGTTACGTGCATATGCGGTATGGAGGACTTAAGGAACCCAATAATTGTATAACAGCCCTGGAGGAAGTTATTTCGGCATCCGCCATAACCGGAGCTCCCCTGCATGTTGTTCATATAACCAGTCTGGGGTTCAGCTATACCCCCCGTTTGCTTCAAATGATCAAAGAGGCAAATTTGCATGGGATTGATGTTTCTGCAGAGTGTTATCCGTATTCTGCCACACAAACCACAATTGAGAGTGCCGTTTATGATGAAGGCTGGCAGGAATCCTTCGGGATAACTTATAGCGATCTGCAATGGGCTGAAACCGGAGAACGGCTTAATGCTGAGAGTTTTGCCAGATATAGGAAATCGGGAGGAATGGTAATCGCCCATTCAATCCCTGACGAAGTTGTAGAATCAACTGTTGCTGATCCGAAAGTTATCATTGCCAGCGACGGGATACTGACAGAAGGAAAAGGGCATCCACGGGGAACAGGGACTTTTGCAAGGGTTCTGGGAAAATATGTCAGGGAGGAGAAGCTTATGTCCCTTAATGAGGGATTGAGTAAGATTACGCTTATGCCGGCAAAAAGGCTTGAGAAAATTGCTCCCGCATTTAAGAAAAAAGGCCGCATATGCGTCGGAGCCGATGCAGATATAACCATTTTTGATCCTGAAAACATCCTTGATCAAGCAACATATGAGGAACCGGCGAAATATTCCAGAGGGATATCATATGTCATTGTAAATGGAAATGTGATTGTTAGAAACGGTCAGTTGCTGGAGGACATTTACCCGGGAAAACCATTGCGTGGAACCATCAAATAATTATAACGATCGAACCAACTGAATCTTTTAGCACTCTCCCCAGATTTAAGGGATTGACATAATATAACAAATTNCAGTTAAAATAAACTTTATGGGGGACATTTTGAAAAACTTCGAAAAAATTTTTAAAATGTGCTGAATTGTTTTGCAATTATGCGATTTAGAGGTTTTGTCTTGGTACCATAACCTTTCTGTATTACCGGATCTTGTCATCTAAATCCCTTCGTATATCAAAAAGGCATTTTTCAAAATAGAGAAGGCTGTTCTTTTCTAATTTACAGATAATTAATGCTTTAGCAGGTCCGGTAACCNGGGAATCTACATTTATTCATCATTCTTCGTAAATATTTGGACGTTTTTGATGAATATCCCTTATCTTTTTACTACCGGTTTATTACTGTAAATCAACATCCTGACCTAAGTGATGAAGTAACTCCAAAACTGAATCATCTCCTCACTAATCGGCTGATATCATATTCCAAAAGAGCTTTCTGATCCGTAATTTTAAGTATTAAACGCAGCCCAAAACTGGCGAGCCGAACGAACATTTAATATTGTCAAAAGAATGTTTTTTATTAACTGAACCGGATATGAAACGTATTTTATTTTTAATGCTCATACCTCTGCTTTTCTCATGTACTTCAGAAAAAAAATCCTACTCATATCTAAGAAATACCAGTTTGTCAGTTTCACGAAGATATATCGGNAATTACATCGATTTTCGCCACACCGGTCCAGAGGTTTTCGGCGGTACAAACCTAATCTGGATCAGAACAACCCAGTTTAACTCATTCGGGAAGATTTCTGCGTTCGGTAAAGAGTGTAAATTCGAACCCGGTGAAAAGATCTACATAAAAAGAATGTATTCCGCTCCCGGACCCTTTGGCAATTGGGAATACCAGATCGAAAACGATTCATCTGATGTTTACAGGCTTAGCAATTACAGGTATGAGAATAATGTGCTGGTACAAGCATCATTCTAAGTAGAACTCTCAGACTAAGATTTTCAGAAATTAATTAAAAATTTAATCCCTCTTTCCTTCGACTGCTGATAGAGGGGCAGGGGTGAGCACATGATTCGGGATTGCTTGCGGCGATTCCCTGCGGGGTGGGTTAATATAGGGGATTAACTTCGTTGATCCCTGGGGGAGATCCCAGCAAAGTCAAATTATTCCCTTACTNGTTTCACTCGCAGGGTCTTTTTATTTTCATGAGCTTTCTCAAACTGCGTTTGGAAAGCTCAGAAAATAAAAATCCCCCAGCTTCGCTGAGGGAATAATTTGACTTTGCGGAGAGAGGGGGATTCGAACCCCCGGTACCCTTTTGAGGTACACACGCTTTCCAGGCGTGCCAATTAAACCGCTCTTGCATCTCTCCTGATTTTTAAATCGAGGCGCAAAATACGAAAAATTTGAATGCCTGAAGATTATTTATAGCATTTTTACCCCGCACCTCGTACCCTGTACCCCGCACCGATTCAGCTGATCTCACCAGCCAGCGATCGGCTCAAACATTTCACAACCTCCTCCCTCGNGCCGCAAACCCCAAGCAAATGCATAAGCTTTGTCACCGATGCTTCAGAGGTAATATCTTTACCGCTTACAACGCCGGCTGCAAGCATCTCCCTGCTGGTCTCATACAATCCCATCTCAACACTTCCGCCATGACANTGGGTCACATTGAAGATTATACCTCCCTTTCTGATAAATGTTCTGAGCCCCTCAATAAACCAAGGGTATGTCGGGGCATTTCCCGAGCCGAATGTTTCAATTATTAGTCCCTTCAGGTCTTTTGTATTTATTAATGCATCCANAAGATTAAAGCCTAATCCGGGGAACAATTTAAGAATCGCCACATTAGTGTCGAAAGCCTTATGAACAACCAGGTTCTTGTCGGGNTCGGAATACCTTATCAGATTATAATTATATTTAAGATGAAGACCAACTTCTGCAAGCGGCGGGTAATTCGGTGAATTGAATGCATCAAAATGTTCAGCGCTGAACTTTGTGGTACGGTTGCCTCGGGTAAGTTCATTATCGAAATAGATGCAGACTTCAGGCACCAGAGATAATCCGGCTTCCTTTGCAGAAGCTATCTCAATTGCAGTAATAAGATTTTCCCTGCCATCGGTACGTAGTAGTCCTATTGGCAGCTGTGATCCTGTGAATATGACCGGTTTTCGCAGGTTCTCAAGCATATAGCTCAGAGCTGAAGCTGAATACGCCATAGTGTCTGTCCCGTGAAGCACTACAAACCCATCATAGTTGTCATAGTTTTCTTCGATTGTCTCAGCCATCTTGATCCATACTCCGGGATCAATATTTGATGAGTCTTTAACAGGATCAAAAGAGACAGACCGAAGATCAAAACCAAATTTCAGAAGTTCGGGGACATGGTCGGTGATGTGCTGAAAATCAATAGGGACAAGTGATCCGGTAACCGGGTCGTGCACCATTCCTATTGTTCCCCCTGTATAAATAATAAGTATTGAAGTTTCTCTTTTATCTTTCATATGTCGGTTACAGGCCAAAAAGCCTGACTGAATTGTTATAAGTTACATCTGCAGTTTCCTCGTTGCTTAAACCAAGTATTTCAGCAACTCTATTATTTATAATGCAAAGATAAGAACTCTCATTCCTTTTTCCTCGGTAAGGAACAGGTGCAAGATATGGCGAATCTGTTTCAAGAATTAAATTTTCAACTCCAGAATGACTAACAACTTTTTCAAGTCCTGAGTTTTTAAATGTTACAATGCCCCCGATCCCAAGTTTAAATCCCAGTCCAATAGCTTTTTCGGCATCCTCTGACGAACCAGTGAATGCATGAAAAACTCCTTTCAGATCAGCACCTTTGAAAGGTTCCAGCGCTTTAAAGACTTCAGGAAATGAGTCCCGGGAATGAATAACAACTGGCAATCCTGATTTAACAGCGAACGCAACCTGCCTCTTGAACGCCAGAATCTGTTCGGTCAGTCGTGATTTATCCCAATAAAGATCGATGCCGATTTCTCCTATGGCGTAAAATTTATTGGTTGCAGCAAGCTCTTCCATCTGGTCAAGCTGCGAAACATAATCTTCCTTTACAGAAGTAGGATGTAATCCGATCATAGGAAAACAGATACCGGGAAAATTATTCTCAACTGAGAGCATCAGGGATACGGAATCAATATCGATGTTTGGCATTAGCTGTTTAACGACACCTGACTGAACAGCTCTTTTTACTGATTCGTCCCTGTCGTCATTGAATTCCGGAAGATAAATATGTGTATGTGTATCGATAAGCTGCATCAGACTACGCCCTGTGCGATCATTGCATTGGCAACTTTCACGAACCCTCCTATATTGGCACCATCAACATAGTTTATGAAACCATCTTCCTGCCTGCCATACCTAACACAGGTACTGTGAATGTTTTTCATAATAGTGTGCAGCCTTTCGTCAACCTCTTCGCGCGACCAGGGCAGTCTCATTGAATTCTGGGTCATTTCAAGTCCTGAAGTGGCAACACCACCGGCATTGGCAGCCTTTCCCGGTCCGTAAAGGATCCCTGCTTTAATAAAAACTTCAACAGCTTCAATTGTCGAGGGCATGTTAGCTCCTTCAGCAACGCAGATGCACCCGTTTTTCACAAGAGTTTTTGCCTCATCTGCATTTATCTCGTTCTGGGTTGCATTAGGCATGGCAATATCGCATTTTATCATCCAGGGTCTCTTATCCTCAAAATACTCTACCCCGAATTTCGCGGCATACTCTTTTATCCTGCCTCTTCGAATATTTTTAAGATCCATGATGAATTTAAGTTTATCTGCGTCGATGCCTTTAGGATCGTAAATGAAACCGTTTGAATCGGAGGAGGTAACGACCTTACCCCCTAGTTCAGTCACCTTTTCAGTAGCGTACTGTGCTACATTGCCTGAGCCTGAAATACAGACTGTTTTACCTTCAAATGAGTCTCCCCGGGTTGCAAGCATCTCCTGAGCAAAATAGGTGGCACCATATCCTGTCGCTTCAGGCCTTATAAGAGAACCTCCCCATTCAAGCCCTTTACCGGTAAGAACGCCTGTAAATTCGTTTTTAAGTCTTTTGTATTGACCGAACAGATATCCGATTTCCCTGCCACCAACACCAATATCACCAGCAGGCACATCAGTTTCAGCCCCAATATGACGGAATAATTCTGTCATAAAGCTCTGGCAAAACCTCATAACCTCGTTATCCGATTTTCCCTTTGGATCAAAATCCGATCCTCCTTTTCCTCCTCCCATTGGCAGGGTGGTAAGGCTGTTCTTGAAAACCTGCTCGAAAGCAAGAAATTTAAGAATGCCGAGATTAACGGTCGGATGGAACCTCAGACCTCCCTTGTAAGGTCCGATAGCACTGTTCATTTCAATCCTGAAACCCCTGTTTATCTGCACGTCGCCCTTATCATCAAGCCATGGAACCCTGAAGATTATTGTACGCTCCGGTTCGGCAATCCGCTCAAGGATCTTTGCATACTTGTACTTAGGATTCTCTTCAATAAACGGTATCAGTGATTCAGAAACCTCCTGAACTGCCTGATGAAATTCATTTTCACCGGGGTTTTTGGCTTTTATCATGCCCATGAACTGCTGTACTCTTGGATCCATTTTAAAAAGGTATTAATAGTTACTATGGATATCAAATTTAGAAAAACAATGGTAATAGTACTTCATCTGGACAAAATAAATATCGGAGTGAATGATTTCGGATTTCGGATTTGCGATTGCGGAATTGAAATCCAAAATCGGCAATCCGCAATCTGCAATTCATTGGTTCCGGTAAACATTTCCCGGATAGCATTTGACCACACCCCTGAATTCCAGCTGAAGAAGAAGTGGAGAAAGTTTGTAAATCGGAATTTCAAGTGACCTGCAGATAGTATCAATAGTCAGTTCACCTTCTTTCATTATGAGTTCATATATCTTTTGCTCCGGTTCACTTAGTTCTGAAAAAAGGGTTTTTTGTACAGGAGGTTTTGATTTTTCGGGCTGCCAGTTCAGGCAATTTTCAATATCCGTTGCCGATTCAACAAGAGCTGCCTTATTTGTTTTAATAAGATCGTTGCACCCTGACGACCATTGATCATCAGGCCTGCCGGGTATAGCCATGACATCACGGTTGTACGAATTAGCCATATCGGCAGTAATCAGGGCTCCTCCTTTTATCCCTGATTCAACAACAAGTGTGGCATCGGAGAGTCCGGCAATTATCCTGTTCCTCTTAAGAAAGTTATTCCTCTCCGGAAGAGTCTCTGACATAAAATCGGTCAGTAGTCCGCCGGTCTTTAAAATTGTTTCAGCTGTTGACCTGTGGATAGATGGATAGATAGTTTTAAATCCATGTCCGAGAACTCCGATTGTCTGAAGATTGTTTGAAAGGGCTGCTTTATGGGCGGTAATGTCGATCCCATAAGCGAGACCGCTAACGATTACGAGATCAGGATGACCATTTGCAAGATCACTGATAATGCATTCACAAAGCTCCCTGCCCCGTGTGGTAGAATTTCGTGTGCCGACCACACTCAGTATTTTCGGACAGTTCAGATCGCTCGTGCCCTTGAAGAAGAACACAACTGGCGAATCATCACATTGTCTTAATCTGAACGGGTAATCATTATCGAGGTAGAAGTAAGTCTTTATATTATGTTTAACAACATATTCTGATTCGGCTTCAGCAAGTTTCAGGTAAGATTTATCACTTATGCAGCTGGCTAATCCCGATCCTATCCCGGGTATTTTTACCAGATTGCGGTAGGGCTCATTGAAGATTGCTTCAACACTTCCGAAATATGAAACAAGTTTACGGGCATTGATATCCCCGATGCGTGGGATTAAGCTTAAAGCAATTTTATGCTTCAGCGAAACTTCAGACATAGCACATGGAAATTGAGACAATCAAATATACAAAAAACCCCCCGATCCGTCAGAAAGGAGGGTTATTTTTTTATGAATTGTTGATATCTAAAGAGGGTGTTGAAAAAGTCCTTTTCTTTCTTTTTACCCCTAAATCCCCCAGGGGGGCTCTTCATCNTGGGCAGAGGGATTATATCACCCCCATATCAAGCATCGAATTTGCTACCTTCAGAAATCCTGCAATATTAGCCCCTTTTACATAATCCACGCTGCCATCGGCTCTCTGACCATGCTTAAGGCACTGGCTGTGAATATTGCACATTATTTCATGGAGGCGGTGATCAACCTCTTCACTGTTCCATCGCATCTTCATCGAATTCTGAGTCATTTCCAGTCCGGATGTTGCAACTCCGCCGGCATTAACTGCTTTACCTGGTGCAAACATGATATTGTGCTTGTTAAATTCTTCAACAGCATCAGGTGTACATCCCATATTTGATAATTCAGCCACCAGCTTAACGCCATTTGCAATTAAGATCCTGGCTTCATCACCATTCAGCTCATTCTGCGTTGCGCAGGGTAAAGCAATATCAACTTTTACCTCCCATGGCCTTTTCCCTTCATGGAATTCAACACCTTCAAAAACATAGGAGTATGGCTTGACAACATCCTGGTTTGATGCCCTCAGCTCAAGCATATAGTCTATCTTCTTACCGGAAATTCCTTCAGGATCGTAAACATAACCATCGGGACCTGAGATTGTGACCACTTTACCTCCAAGCTCTGTTGCTTTAAGAGCTGCACCCCATGCTACATTTCCGAATCCCGAGATCGAAATTCTCTTGCCTGCCAGGGTATCATTTTTAGCTGCCAGCATCTCCTTGGCAAAATAGATCCCTCCGAAACCTGTTGCTTCAGGTCTTATCAGAGAACCACCCCAATTGCTTCCCTTTCCGGTAAGTACTCCGGTATGATCACCTTTAAGTCTTTTATACATTCCATACAGGTAACCAATTTCACGACCCCCTACACCTATATCACCGCCGGAACATCAGTTTCAGGTCCGATATATTTCCAGAGTTCGAGCATAAAGGACTGACAAAACCTCATAACCTCGGCATTCGATTTACCCTTTGGATCAAAATCCGATCCGCCTTTACCGCCTCCCATCGGGAGTGTTGTAAGTGCATTTTTAAAGATCTGTTCAAAGCCAAGGAATTTAAGAATTGAAAGATTAACACTTGGGTGAAAACGCAATCCGCCTTTATAAGGGCCAATTGCATTATTGAATTGCACCCTGTAGCCCAGATTGACTTTTACATTGCCCTCATCATCAACCCATGGCACCTTAAAGGTCAATGCCCTATCGGGTTCGACAATCCGCTCGATAATATTAGCTGATTCAAACTGAGGATTCTCATTGTAAACCTCTTCTATTGACTCAAGCACTTCCCTTACTGCCTGCAAATACTCAACCTCACCCGGATGTTTCTTTTCGAGATTGTTCATTATTTTATCAACATTCATATTAACATGTATTTATGATTAGTACTTAAAATATTTTAATATTATCAAACCCCCGTTAGAGCCTGTCCCGATCCATCGGGAGGGAAAGAGACAAGGTCACAAAGTTGGTCTCTACATTATTCATTAAAAATGATTTAACTCATGTTAAACTGACTTTTTCCCCCTGACTCTCGGAGCATATGAATTCAATGATTTGAGGATGCTATCCCTGTCCTGACGATTTATTG
>JGI20214J51088_10001299_pt1 | contig 17090 bp, 11 predicted proteins | sample WetSurMetagenome_FD_51088 | JGI IMG/M metagenome (IMG submission 51088) | reverse complement strand
GGCTTCGACTTCTCGAACCTCTCCATGGGGCTCTACGGAATCGGCATCGCGGCCGTGGGGATGCTCTCGACGCTCGGAATCACCCTCGCCACCGACGCCTACGGTCCCATTGCCGACAATGCGGGCGGCAACGCCCAGATGAGCGGTCTCGATCCCGAGGTGAGGCAGAGGACCGATGCCCTCGACGCCCTGGGCAACACGACCGCGGCAACGGGCAAGGGCTTCGCGATCGGCTCGGCGGCCCTGACGGCCCTCGCGCTCCTGGCCAGTTACATCGAGGAAGTCCGGATACACCTGGACAAGATCGTTTCCNATATCCCGAGCGTCCTCGGCGGGAGCATCTCGGTCTCGCACGCCTCCCTGCGCGACCTGCTGAACTACTTCGACATCACTCTGATGAACCCTCTCGTCCTCGTCGGGGCGTTCATCGGCTCGGTCATGGCCTTCGTGTTCTGCGGGCTGTCGATGCAGGCCGTGGGCCGCGCAGCCGGCCGCATGGTGGAGGAGGTCCGCAGGCAGTTCAAGGCCGATCCGGGCATCATGGCCGGCACCTCCGAGCCCGACTACGCCAGGTGCGTCGCCATTTCCACGAAGGGTGCGCAGCACGAGATGGTGCTGCCTTCATCCCTCGCCATCCTGGTCCCGGTCGGGACGGGACTGCTCTTCGGAGTCGGCGGCGTGATGGGTCTCCTGCTGGGCGGCACAGCCACGGGATTCGTCCTGGCCATCTTCCTGGCCAACTCCGGCGGCGCCTGGGACAACGCCAAGAAGTACATCGAGGAGGGCAGCTTCGGTGGGAAGGGTTCCGACGCCCACAAGGCAGCCATCATCGGCGACACCGTGGGGGACCCGTTCAAGGACACATCGGGACCCAGCCTGAACATCCTCATCAAGCTGATGAGCATGGTTTCGATCGTGGTGTCGGGAGTGACCGTCGCGTTCCATCTGCTCTAGAGGATCGGGCCGCCGGGGCGGGCCCGGGGCCGTCCGCAGGAGCTTTCCGGATCGAAGAGGGGCGGCCGCGTGGCCGCCCCTTGCCATCATGCCCTCCTGTGCGCCATCCGTGCCGCCTCGTCCGGGCGGGCCCCTGTTTCAGAGGCCCATGGCCTTCTCGACACTNTCCCTGAGTCCCGGGATGNTCCCCAGGAGCGATGCCGACGTGAAGAAGGAAACGGCGCCTAGCACTATGCAGATCACGGTGAAGATGAGGACCGCCCGGCACATGTTCCTGCGGTTCGCGTTGCCTCCGGCGAACGACCACACCAGCAGCAGTATGAAGCCGACGAAGGGCAGCCCCAGGAGGAGCATCGTGACGAAGAACTCGCCTGTGGAGAGTGGGCGGTCGTCTGAGGCGCTGCCCGAGGCCTGGGACATTCGTTCCCCTTCCCGGAGGAGACCCGCTCCCGGTGGTCGGGAGACATGCTCCACCCGTCCGGGACGAATATCCTGCCGGTCCTGCCCCGTGACAAACGAGCTCCCATACCCGCCCTCCTCCGGGATCCTCCTCCCACCGCTGCCGCTTGACACCGGACAGGACCGCCGCATCATCCCCTGCATGCGCCTCGGGTGCGGCGCCTGAAATCACGAGGAGGCTGTCCGTGGACGAGATCCGAAAGCTCGATTGGGATGAACTGCCGCGCTTCGTCGAGATAGCCTCGGGCGCCTACCCGCTGATGATCCCGCATCAGGGAGAAACCCTGGACGGTTTCGCCGCGGAGCTGCGCGCGAGGATGGAAGCCGATCCCAGGATGAGCCTCCACGGCATGTTCCGCGATTCCGAGATGCTCGGCGGGATGATCTACTACGACTTCAGGATGAACCTGTTCGGCACTCCGGTCACGGTGGGGGGGCTGGGGCTGGTCTCCGTGGACATCACCTCCCGGAGGCAGCACGCGGCCCGTGAGATGGTGCTCGCCTTCCTCAGGCACTACGACGAGTACGGGGCTCCCCTGGCCGCGCTCTACCCCTTCAGACCGGATTTCTACAGACGGATGGGCTTCGGTTTCGGGACGCCCGTCTACGAGCACGTCCTCCCTCCGGCATCACTCCCGGCCAGCGAGATGAGGAAGTTCGTGAGGCTGGCCTCCGCCGCCGAGTCGCCCCAGATAGCGGCCTGCTACTGGGGGGCCTTCACCTCCACCCACGGCCTGTTCGAGAAGTCCGAGGCGGATTTCAGGAGGCCCATCGAAAAGGGCCGGTCGCGCGTCGCGGTCTTCGAAGGCCCCGGGGGCATCCAGGGGTACATGGCCTTCTCGATCGAGAAGGCTCCGGGCGAGAACCCGATGGCGCAGGACGTCAGCGTCACGGAGCTCGTCTGGAACTCGAGGGAGGCGCTGGAAGGCCTGCTCGGGTTCCTCTGCAGCCTGTCCGACCAGGTGAGGTTCGTGCGCCTGAGGATCCAGGACGAGGAGTTCGTGAACCTGCTGCTCGATCCCCGCGACTGCAGCCACAGGGTCTTTCCCCCCGTCGCGCACCAGACGGCAGCCCAGGGCATAGGCATCATGTACAGGATACTCGACCTGAAGTGGTTCTTCGAGCTCGCGGCCGGCCACTCCTTCGGCAGGGAGAGCTTCACTCTGACGATAGACCTGAAGGACGACTTCCTCCCGGGGAAGACCGGCTCGACGGTCGTTCGCTTCGAGGAAGGCATGGCCAAGGTCCAGGCCAGGGCACGCCCCGGGTTGAGGCTGACCATCGGGATCGACTGCCTGACCTCCATGCTCCTCGGGTGCGCCCGGATGAGGACGCTCTACGATTACGGCCTCGCCGAAGTCAGTGACAAGTCCGCCGTGCCGCTTCTCGACGAAGCCTTCAGGGTGCCCAGAAGGCCCATCTGCTGGACTGCCTTCTAGGCCGGGATCACCTCAGCAGGACGAAAGTCTCCTCCGCGGGGCTCGTCGGAGTCTCCATCCGGCAGATGTATGTGCCGTCGGGGATCCTGGCGTGCCCGAAGGCGGACAGGTCCATCTCGAGCGAGCCCGTGGGCTGTGGATCGCGTCCGAGGGGAATGGACGCGAGCCGCCTGCCCGAGAGATCGAAGAGCTGCAGAGAGCATGGCGCGAACCGGCCCGTGTCCCAGATGACGGTGCAGCGCCCCGACATCGGGTTCGGGAAGAGGTCGAGGGACACGGCCTCCTCAGGCTCTGGCTCCTCCTGGATGCCGGTGGAGTCGGCTCCGAGACAATACAGGATGCCGTCACCGCTCCCGAAATAGACCCTGCCGTCCTGCACCAGGGGGCTGGACCTGACGAAAGCCCCGGTGGAGAAGCTCGACAGGACGGCCCCGGTATTCGCGTCCATGCAATACAGCTTGCCGTCGTAGCTGCCGACGTAGACCTTCCCGCCGGAGACCGCGGGGGTCGACCTGACCCATCCCCCCGTCGGCTGGCTCCAGAGCATCGCGCCCGTCGCCTCGTCGAGGCAGTAGACGAAGGAATCGTAGCCGCCGATGTACACACGGCCGCCCGAGAGCGAGGGGCTCGAGTCTATCCAGTCGCCCGTCGGGAATGTCCAGACAGGCGCTCCCGTGTCCGCATCGAGGCAGTGGACCATGTGGTCGTTGCTTCCGAAGATCACCCTGCCGCCTGCGACCTCCGGGCTCGACTGGATATCCCCGCCGGTCGGCTGGCTCCACAGGAGCGTGCCGTCGGATGCCTGGAGGCAGTACATCCGGTCGTCGTTGCTGCCGATGTAGAGGCGCCCGTCGAGGAGGAAGGGGCTCGAGAAGATCGCGGCGCCGGTCATGTAGGACCAGATCAGGCTGCCGTTCTCGGCGTCGAGGCAGTAGACGCCGGCGTCCCGGCTGCCGAAGTAGACACGCCCGTCGGCCACCACGGGGCTGGTGTTGACCCATGTCCCGGTCTGGAAGCTCCACTGCAGAGCGCCGGTCTGTGCGTCGAGGCAGTAGAGGAAGTGGTCATAGCTGCCGACGTACACCCTGTTCCCGGCGATGCAGGGGCTGGAGTGCACCCATTTGATCGCGGTGAATTCCCAGACGAAGCCGCCCATGGCCGCATCGATGCAGTAGACCTTGTTGTCCCAGCTGCCGAAGTACAGCAGGCCTTCGGCGGACCGCGGGCTCGAGGTGATCGCGTCGCCCGTCTGGTAAGTCCAGATCGGCTGCATTCCCGACTGCTCCGCTCCGGCCGTCCCGGTCGCGGAAAGGATCACGGCTCCCGCCGCCATGGCCAGGGCATCGACCCGGACGGCGTCTGTCAGCCACATCCGAACTCCCTCCGTCAGGCCGGAAATATAAGGTCTGCAGGGGATATGGCTAAACCGTGCCGGTCCTTCGTCCTCCAGACCCCCTGCCCGGGCCGCATGTCTGGCCAGAGGGGCTTTCGAGCCGAATATTGCCTTCATGCAGGAATACGAGCTCTCGCGGGCGAACAGGATACGGATCGCGCGTGCGTTCCGTTCCGTGCCGAGGGTCGACCTGTCCATCGACTGCGTGGTCGAAGGCCAGATGGGGAACGTTTTCGTGGACGAAGTCCAGATCCCCCATGCCTATCGCCTCCAGGTGGGGCAGTTCGTCTATTTCGCGGGCAACCCGGCCTCGGCAGGCGCTGAAGAGCTGGCCCGCTCCATGGCACCTTCGTCACTGCTCATGCCCTCCTCCTCGGGCTGGACGGACCTCGCGCGCTCCGTGCACGGGGATCGCCTCTCCAGGACCGAGAGATCCAGCTATTCGGGCGAGGGCCTGATGTCCGATCACCTTCTCCGCATCTGCAGGCACTCGATCCACGATGGCAGCGTGAGGAAGGTGTCCGAGCAGTTCTTCCAGAGCTTCACCCCGGGCGCGGGCATCGGCCCGGTCGGGTTCGACTCGCCATCGGACTTCATCCACCGCGGGATAGGCTACTACATCGAGGCCGGCGGGAGGCTGGCAGGGATGGCCTGGTCCTCGCTGGTGTGCAGCAGGGGTATCGAGGTGAGCGTCTCCGTCGCGCCCGAGCATCGGATGAGGGGCATGGCCACGGTTCTGAGCGCCTATCTCGTCATGTGGTGCCTCGAGAACGGTGTCCAGCCTCACTGGGATGCTGCGAATCCCGAATCGTGCCGGCTCGCCGAAAAGCTCGGGTATACGAGGGCAGGCACCTACAGGGCCCATCTCCTGAAGGGATGAGGACCGGGAGGCCGGACCTCTTCCAGGGTTCCCGGAGCTTCAGTCTCACGGGCACGGGCATCCGGCCCCTGAGTCGAACAGGACGTGTAACATTCCCGGAGGTCGCGATGAAGACACGCAACTTGTCCATCATCCTGGCGGCCTGCGCACTTGCAGCCGCCTGCGGCGGCGGACCCGCAGACCAGACCGCGGAGCATCCGTCATCTCCCGGCTCTGACAGCCTGATACCGCGCTCCCTGCTGCTGGGCAATCCCGAGAAGGTCGGCCCCCAGCTCTCCCCCGGGGGCGACATGATCGCGTACATCGCCCCTGTGGACAGCGTGCTCAACCTCTGGGTGATGGACAGGGACGGCTCCGACCCGAGGCAGCTCACATTCGACACGAACCGCGGAGTCACGGACTTCTTCTGGGCCGAGGACGGGGTCCACATCCTCTACATGCAGGACGAGGCCGGCGAGGAGAACACCCACGTCTACAGGCTCGAAGTGGCCTCGGGCGAAGTCCTCGACCTCACCCCCTTCGATGGCGTGAAGGCATACGTCTCCGCGGTGGACGAGGACCAGCCCGGCACCATCCTCGTGGAGATGAACCGGAACAACCCGATGTTCTTCGACGTCTACTCCTGCGACCTCGCCACGGGCGGGCTGACCATGCTCCAGGCGAATGCGGGATTGGACGAGAACGGCGACGTGATCCTGGGCTACTTCTCCGACGAGCATCTCGTGATAAGGGGATTCGCCACGATCGACCAGGAGACGGGCGAGATCACCTACTTCGTGAGGGAAGCGGCCGAAGCCCCCTGGCGAGAGCTGATCAGGTACAGCGCGCTGGACGAAGTGGCTCCCAGGGCCTTCAGCGAAGACGGGAAGGGCCTCTACCTGACCTCGAACCTCGAGTCGAACACCACCGCTCTCTACTACATGGACCTCGCAAGCGGCGAGGAGACGTTCATCGCGGGCGACTCCCTGGCCGACGTGGGCGGGATAACCACCGACCCCAACACCGGCGTGCCCGTGGCCGTGACCTTCAACTATCTGAGGAGGAGGGTGCAGGTTCTGGATCCCTCCGTCCAGGCCGACTACGACTACCTGTCGACCGTGCGCGAGGGGGACTTCTCCGTGGTGTCCCAGGACAGGGCCGACAGCACCTGGCTGGTCGTCTACTACGACGTGCAGAATCCCGCCACCTACTACCTGTACGACAGGACCGCACACCAGGCGTCGCTGCTCTTCGAAGCCATCCCGGCGCTGGGGAGCTACGAGCTCGCCCCCATGGAGCCCGTTCTCATCCCGTCCCGCGACGGGTTCCAGCTGCCCTGCTACCTGACGACGCCCCTGTCCGGCACGCCGCCCTTCCCGATGATCCTCTACGTCCACGGCGGTCCCTGGGCGAGGGACTACTACGGCTACGAGCCGTTCGTCCAGCTCTTCGCCGACCGTGGCTTCGCGGTGCTCCAGGTCAACTATCGGGGTTCGGCCGGCTTCGGGAAGGAGTTCCTCAACGCCGGGAACGCCGAATGGGGGGGCGCGATGCAGGACGATCTCACCGACGCGGTCGGATGGGCGGTCGACCAGGGCATGGCGGACTCGTCGCGCGTGGTGATCCTGGGAGGCTCCTACGGCGGATACGCGGTCCTAGCAGGAGTCACTTTCACGCCTGACCTCTACTGCTGCGGAGTCGACTTCTTCGGTCCGTCCGACCTCGTGACCTGGCGGGAGACCGTCCCGCCGTACTGGAGGCCGCTCGACGCCATGATGGACATCAGGGTGGGCAGCCTGACCGCGGACAGCCTGATGCTGGAGGAGCGGTCGCCCATCAACTCGGTCGAGCGGATATCCGTGCCGATGTTCGTGGCCCAGGGAGCCAACGATCCGCGGGTCGTGAAGGCCGAGTCCGACCAGATGGTGGAAGCCCTCCGGGCCGCCGGGCTCCCCGTGGAGTACGTCGTCTACCTCAACGAAGGGCACGGCTTCGCAGTGGAGGCGAACAGGCTGGACTTTACGGGCAGGGTCGAGGAGTTCCTCTTCCGGCAGGTTCCCGGAGTCCGGTGCCAGGCATTCGAGGAGGTTCCGGGAGCGCAGGTCTCAGTGGAGTAGCGGTTCGTGGGGCGGACTCTCAGCCCGAGGGGGGCGCATGCTGCTTAACTACATGGCCGTGGCGGCCTATGCCGTGGTGATCATCCTCATCGGGATCCGGGGGATGAGGAGGACGCAGTCGTTCGACGACTTCCTTCTCGGGGGCGGCAAGGTCGGCCCCTGGATGACAGCGCTCTCCTATGGCACGGCCTACTTCTCGGCGGTCCTCTTCATCGGCTTCGCGGGGAAGATAGGCTGGGGATTCGGCCTGTCCGCCCTCTGGATAGCCATTGGCAACTCGCTGATCGGGACGCTCGGCGTATGGCTGCTCCTGGGCAACCGCATCAAGGAGACCACGCACGCCCTGGGAGTCAAGACCATGCCCGAGTACCTGGAAGCGAGGTATGGCAGCCCGTTCTTTAAGGGCTACAGCGCCCTCGCAATCTTCGTCTTCATGATCCCGTACACGGCGGCGGTGTTCATGGGCCTCAGCTACCTCTTCGAGGCCACCTTCCATCTGCCCTTCCAGTATGTCCTCCTCTTCATGGGCGTGTTCACCGGGGTGTACATGGTCATGGGGGGATACAGGTCCATGGCCATGATGGACGTCATCTTCGGCTTCATAATGACCGTGGGGGTCATCCTCCTCCTGTACTTCTGCGTCAGGGCGGGGGGCGGGCTGCAGTCGATCGTGGAGAGCCTGCGCTCGATATCTCCGGCCCTTGCCGGACCGGTGGGACCTCCGGGGGCCATACCGCTCCTGTCGCTGGTATTCCTCACCAGCCTCGCCCCGTTCGCGATGCCGCAGCTCCTCATCAAGTTCTACGCCGTGAGGGACAGGCAGGCCGTGAAGGTGGGAACCATAGCCTCGACGGTTTTCGCTCTGCTGATCTCCGGCGTGGCCTATTTCGCGGGCTCGCTGACCCGCATCTTCCTCGATCCCGCCAACGCCCCCGCCGCATTCGACCTGGCCGGTAAACCGCTCTTCGACAATCTGATGCCCGAACTCCTGGTCAGGATCGTGCCTCCGGGGGTCATCGTGGTGCTGCTCCTCCTCATCCTGGCCGCCTCGATGTCCACCCTCGCCTCGCTGGTCCTGATCTCCAGCTCGAGCGTCACCAAGGACTTCTATCACGGGTTCGTGAAGAGGGACGCCTCGGACGGCAGACTGACGGTCCTGGGCAGGTTGACGAGCGCATTCTTCATCATCCTCTCGATGATCCTGGCGCTCCAGAAACCTGCGGTGATCGTGACTATCCTCTCCATCTCCTGGGGCGCGATAGCATCGGTGTTCCTCGGCCCGTTCATCTGGGGCATCCTCGGCCGCAGGATCCGCAAACCCGAGGCGCTGGCCTCGTCCATCCTCGGTCTGGGGACCTGCATGTACCTGTTCTTCGCCTGGGGCGCTTCCATGGCCCCGCAGGCGGCATCGGTGGGGATGATCGTGTCGCTTGTCGCTCCATCGGTGTGCCTGCTGCGCAGGAGCGGTCAGGCGGCTTGACCTCCGCGCCGCCGGCTGACAGGGGAGAACCGGGCTGTTCCGCTGCGGCCCGGCCGGGCTGCCCGAAGTGCAGCGCGCCGCGCGAGCCCGCCTGGACCGAATGCCCGAGATGCGGCCTCATCTACGAGAAATACAGGGAAAGGCCTCGGAAGGTCATGCCGCGCACGGTGGAGAATGGCGGTCCGGCCACTCTCGAATACCTGCTGTCGGTCAGGCCCGGAACTCCGGATGCAGCCATTTTCGCGAAGGGCGCCGTGCTGCTCGGCCTCTTCATCTGGGGCTGGTGGTTCATCACCCCTGCTGAGGGCGGCTATGCCATGCGCTCATTCATGCACCTCGTGAACATCCCGTTCCACGAGGCCGGCCATGTCCTGTTCAGGATCTTCGGCTCGCGGCTGATCACATCACTCGGAGGCAGCCTGCTCCAGGTGTCGATGCCCCTGGCCTGCGCCTGCGTCATGCTGTTCAGCACGAGGGATCCCCTCGGGGCTGCAGCGGCCCTCTGGTGGACGGGCGAGAGCCTTATCGATCTTGCGCCGTACATTGCGGATTCCCGGGCCCTCAGCCTGCCCCTCCTGGGGGGCAGCACCGGCGNCACGGCGCCTTACGGCTTCCACGACTGGAACTACATCCTCACCGAGACCGGCCTCCTGCGGCACGACACCCGGATCGCCGCCCTGGCGCACGACCTCGGAGCCTTCGTGATGATCGCGGCGGTCGCCTGGGGAGGTGCAGTCATAGTCCGCGCACTCTCGCGCAGCGGCCGGGAAGAGCGGATGTCCGGCCGTTGACTGCCGCGTGCCCGCCGTGAAGATTGAAAGCCGGGAGGCATGATGGAGAAGTCGTTCGGAGGGCGCGGCCTGAGAATCGACGGGATGGTCTTCCTCTCTCCACGGGACGCCCTCGCGGCCCTCGGGGAAGGCGCCCTTCTCATCGATCTCAGAGACGGACTCGCGAGGAACGGCCGCACCTTCGAGGCAGGCGATGTCATCCTGCTGCCCTACCGGCAGCTCGACACCGGATGGCGGGAGCTCCCCGCGGGCCGGCCCCTGATACTCGCTGACTGCGTGGGCCTCGATAGCAGGCGGGGAGCCAGGTTCCTGCTGTCGAAAGGCCTGCGGGAGGTGGCCTCACTCAATGGTGGCATGGTCGACTGGGAGCGCGACGGGATGCCCACCGGCATAGACCGCGGAGGCGAGCTCTCGGGCGGCTGCGCCTGCCGTCTCAGCCCCGGCGGCAAACCGAAGAGGCGTGGCTGACCACATCGCCGGGCCGTGTCACCTGACTGCGGATCTTCGGACCGGCCTGCCGGAGAGGGGGTGACGAGCCCGGCCATGTACTGCCCCGCGACCACATGCCTGTTCCTGAGAGCGGACGGCTCCGTGGCCTGCTGGGACGATGCGGGTTGTGCGACCTCGCTTCAGGCCGCCGACCAGGGAGGGGATCTCTCCGCCGTCTACACGCACGAAGGCGGATGCGGCAGGATATTCGAAGCTCTGTCGCATGGGAGAATGCCCTTCCCGGAGATCTGCCCCCGCTGTCTCTGTCTCTCGTTCACCGCGAAGCCTGCATTTGACTGTGAATTATTGGACCTGCTGCAGATAGAGCCATCGAACGACTGCTCGCTGGCATGTCCCTGCTGCGAGGTCACCGGGCGCAGGCTGGCCGGGACTCTCAGACCGGCGCTGCTGGACCATGACCTGCTGCGGAGGTTCCTCTCGGACTTCATGCATCGGGGGGTGACCATCAGGAGGATCGACTTCCAGGGGCATGGAGAGCCGTTGACCCACCCGGGCCTCTGGAAGCTCGTGAGACTGGCGAAGGACTTCTTCCCCGAGGCCTGCACGAGCATCTGCACCAATGCCCAGGGCGATGTCCCGCCCGAAGCGTTCGACTCCGGAATCGACCAGATCGACTGCGCCATCGACGGGGTGGACCAGGAGAGCCTGTCCAGGTACAGGATCGGAGGCGATTTCGCCAGGGCCTTCGGGTTCATGAAACGGATGGCGGGAGGGCCGTTCCCGGGAACCCGGCCCCGGGTCGTCTGGCGCTATCTCCTCTTCGAGCACAACGACGGTCAGGAGCAGCTCCGGAAGGCATGGGACATAGCCTCGGGCGCGGGGGTTGGCGAGCTCCGATTCATCTTCACCGACACAGGTCCGTTCTCCAGGCGGATAGGATCTCCCGGGGACCTCGCCCGGGCTCTGGATTCCGCCGGTCTCCCGGGAGGGCGGATCAGGCTCGGAACCAGGCGGAGCAGGGAATGCAGGGAGGACCTGCGCCAGATGCTCTACAGGAGCAGGCTTCTCACGCGCCTTGCAGGCCGCTGCTGGCGGGCGCGCCCGGAGAGGATGGCCGCGAGTCGCTCCGGATCGCTGCCGGCAGTCACCTGCGATTTCCACGCCTCGGAGGCCGGGAACCTCCGGAAAGCCCTTGTCCTGGGAGCTGACCTCGTCAGGAGCGGCAGGAAGGGAGATGCGGCCCTGATCCTGTCTCACGTCGACTTCATGCTCGCAAGGCCCGTGATCCAGGGGGGTGCCCGCAGACGGCGATCCGCGGCTGAAGCCTTCGGCAGGCTCCATGACGACCTTGCGAAGTCTGTCCGCTCTCGGACCTGAATTGCTTCCGGCCAGCCGATCAGAGAACCGCCTCGAAGCGGGCGGCATCCGGGAATGACCACGGGTCGTCCACCTGTTAGCTTCCCGTATCCCGATCCGGAAACGAGGTGGGAAGGTATGTCGTCAGGCCGTATCAACCTGTTCCTTGCCCTCGCGGCTTTGTCCGCCGGCGCTTCGACCGCTGGTGAGATCACCTTCTGCTACTCGCTGGAACCCGGCNGCTACGATCTGGCGAGCTTCCAGGGCAGCGAGCTGNTCACCTGCGACGGGGGCTTCGTCGGTTTCGAGGAGGGCATGCCCAACCTGCCGGTCGTCTCTCGCTGCTTCGTGATCCCCCAGGGAGCGACCGTCACCGGAGCCGGCGTCGAGATCCTCTCTGAGACGGCGCTCGAAGGCCTCCACGAAGTTCTGCCGGTTCGCCTCACGCCCTTCGGGAGGGACCCCGGCCCCTTCCTGCGCGACCCCTCGATCTACTTCTCCGACGATCCATTCCCGGCGGGCCAGGTGGTTTCCCTGTTCACAGGCACGCGGACGGGGTTCCGCCTGGGAAGCGTCTCCTTCACTCCCTTCCGGTACAACCCGCTGTCCGGAAGGCTCACCGTGATCGACTCCCTGGCCGTCACGGTCCGATTCGAGCTCGACCAGTCGGTTCCGGTACTTCCTCTGACCGGGAGACAGATCTCGAACGCCGTGGACATCCTCGAGCACATCGTCTCCAACCCNTCGGACCTCGCTTCCTGCAGCCCCCCGGTTCACCGTCCGTCGACGACCGTGGAATGGGTCGCGATAGGNGCCGCGTCGCTGGAATCCACCCTGCAGCCCCTGGTCGATCTGAGGAACTCCCTCGGCATGCCTGCGCAGTATGTCACGGTCGAGGAGATCTGCTCGGAATACGAAGGCTGGGACACCCAGGAGAGGATCCGCAACTACCTGATGGATGCCTTCGAGACGACCGGCCTCATGTACGCCCTGATGGTCGGCGACTGGGGCGAGACGCAGAGGATATCCAGTCTCACGATAGGCTCCGACAGCCTCCTCCTGGGCGAGACCACCGACCTCTACTACTCCGACCTCACGAGGATGTGGGACGGGGACGGAGATCACCTCTACGGCGAGAACAACGACTGGGTCGACTACTACTCGGACATAAGCGTGGGCCGGTTCAGCTCGGGTAATGCGGCCAACATCCAGACCCAGGTACAGAAGACAATAGAGTACGAGACCATAGCCCCGGAAGGGCCATGGAGGACGAGTGCGCTGCTCTGCGGCGCCGGCCTCTGGCCCGATGTGGAACCCGACGGCTACTGGGGGAGCTTCGTATGCGACTCCATCGCGGATCGCATGCCATCGAACTGGACCCAGTACAAGCGTTACGAGACGGAGGCGGGCCACCCCACCGATCAGATCGGCATCATCAACTCAGGCGTGAGCTACGTCAGCGATCAGGGACACGGGGCTTCGTCCGGCGTCTACTGGTACTTCGAGCCGTCGAACATGTTCACGAACTCCAACTACACGGGGATGGAGAACTGGGGCATGTTCCCCATCTTCCACTCCATGGCCTGCAACCCCGGCCAGCTCTCCGTGAACGGCTGCAGCGCCGAGCGGCTGATGATGTGGCCCTCCGGCGGGGCCATCGCCGTCATGTACAACTCGAACTACGGATGGGGCACCCCTCCGGCCATGGGTCCTTCGGAGCACCTCGAGCTGCAATTCGCCAATATGTTGTTCGTAAACGGAATACAGCGCATTGGAGACATGCAGTCGGCAGCCAGGGACGCCTTCAAGGCCTGGGGCTCGATCGCATGCCAGAACTGGGTCCTGCAGGAGAACAACATGCTGGGTGACCCGGCCACGCTCTTCCTGTCGTACCAGACGGGCATGAGCGGAGCCGGCGGAAGCGCTCAGGGCGCATCTCTCGCCGTAGCGTTCCCCAATCCTTCACGCGGCGCCTTCCAGATCGCATGGACCCTGCCGTGTCCCGGGGCATTCACCATCGGCGTTTATGATCTCGCGGGACGCCTGGTGGAGTCCGAATCGTTTCCGGAGGGTTCGGGCACATCGGGTACCGCCGCCTTCGATCTGTCGACGGACGGGGTCATGCCCTGCCGCGGCTGCTATCTCGTGAGGCTCGAGAGCGCGGCTGGCAACGCAACAGCGCGCGTGATGGTCATGACCGACTGAAAAGGTTACCGACCTGATCCGCCACGCCACCAGGAGCGGGAGGAGGAACTGCGTGAAGAGGATGACAGCTCCTTCGGCCCTCCTCCTCATGTTCCCGGTCGTCCTGCCCTGCCTGACGGTCTCCTCCACCCCGGAGGCAGCGCCAGCCCTCAGATTCGAGCCCAACCTCGGCCAGTGGGACGAGCGTGCCCTCTTCAGGTGCGGGTTGCCCGGCGCAACCTGCTGGTTCACATCGGAAGGCGTGATCTACGAGCTCACCAGAGAAATCCGGATCGCTCCCGCCGAATCCCCCGGAAGGGATGATCCCGCATCGGAGGGTGGCCCGGTGGAGCATGAGGCGCTCGTCTTCACTGCGTTCCTGCAGGGGGTCTCGCCGGGTGCCTGGGTGGAGGGCGTCGGGCGATTGTCCGGTTCGTCCAGCTACCTGATCGGAAACGACAGGGAACGATGGAGGACGGGGGTCCCCGGGTTCTCCACGATCGTCATGCGGGATGTCTACCGGGGGACGGACCTGCTCATGAGAGGCAGCGGCTCCGGTCTGGAGTACGAGTTCCACCTNGGACCCGGCGCCGATCCTTCCGACATAGTGATCGGATACGGGGGAATCGACTCGCTCTGGCTCGCCGATGGAGGAGNNATCANCGTCTCGACCGCGTGGGGAATCCTCGAGGAGGGTGCGCCTGCAGCATTCCAGGAGCGCGGCGGAAGCAGGGTCGTCATCGCCTGCTCGTACCGCATGCTCGGAGACGCGAGCTTCGGGTTCGAGCTGGGGGAGTACGACCGCAGACTGCCGCTCGTCATAGATCCTCTGGTGGGGCTTGTCTACAGCACCTATCTCGGCGGCTCCGGANTCGAGGAGGCCCACGGCCTGAGTGTCGATGCCTCGGGATCGGTGCTGGTCGCCGGCAGCACGTATTCCACTGACTTCCCGACCCAGGCGCCGTACCAGGGCAGCATCGCNGGATCNAGCGACGCTTTCGTCTCGCGGCTTGCCGCCGGAGGCGGCTCGCTGGTCTTCAGCACCTATCTGGGAGGCGCGGGGGACGACAAGGCGCAGTCCGCTGCGACAGGTGCCGACGGATCCGTGTATGTGACGGGGAACACAGGCTCGTCCGACTTCCCGACGATGAACCCGTTCCAGGCCGGCCTCGCAGGAGCGCAGGACGCCTTCGTCGTCAAGCTCTCACAGGACGGGAGCCAGCTCGTCTACGGGACCTACATCGGCGGCGGGGGCACGGATGTCCCGTACTCGATAGCCGTCGACGGGTCNGGATACGCCTTCATCACCGGCATCACGGGCTCCCCGTCCTTCCCGACACAGGGANCCTTCCAGACAGATCAGCCGGGCTGGGACGCCTTNGTGACGAAGCTGTCGCAATCCGGCGGCCAGCTGGTCTACAGCACCTATCTCGGAGGTTCCGGGGAGGAGCAGGGACACGGCATCGGTGTGGATGCAGCCGGGGGCGCATATGTCGCCGGATTCACCCTGTCTCCGGACTTTCCCGTCCAGTCGGCATTCCAGGCATCCTTCGGGGGGGTCTGCGATGCCTTCGTGACGAGGTTCACCCCCTCCGGCGGCCAGCTGGTCTACAGCACCTTCCTGGGAGGAGGCTCCTGGGACGCGGCGAGAGGCCTGGCGGTTGATGCCGCCGGCTCCGCACGGGTGTCAGGAGAGACCGAGTCGGCCGACTTCCCTGTCCAGGGCGCGCTCCAGCCCTCATACGGGGGTGGCGCTTCGGATGCTTTTGCAGCCTGCCTTCCGGCGGCAGGGGGGCAGCTGACCTTCAGCACCTTCTTCGGAGGCTCGTCCGAAGATGCGGCGACATGCGTCTCGCTGGGCCCCGGGGGCACGGTCTTCGTATCGGGGCGCACCTCGTCCCAGGATCTGCCCCTCTGGAACCCGTTCCAGGGCGCATACGGAGGCGGAGCCTATGACGCCTTCGTCGCGGAGCTCACGGCTGGCGGAAACCAGCTGGTCTACGGCACCTTCCTCGGAGGCTCCTCCTGGGACGAGGGCGACTGCATCGACGCGGCAGCCGACGGATCGGCCTTCGTCTCGGGCATCAGCAGCTCGACCGACTTCCCCCTGCTCGCACCGCTGCAGGGGGCCAANGCAGGGATGGACGATGCCTTCGTTGCGGGATTCACTCCGGCCGGGACNGGGATGGAGCCCTCCCCGGGCGGTGCGGCCGGAGCGTTCCTCCGGGCCAGTCCCAATCCATTCACGGCGGTCGTGACGATAAGCATCGAAATGCCCGGGACCGCTCCGGCTTCGATCGCGATCTTCGACCAGGCGGGGAGGAGGGTGGCCGATCTGTGGAACGGCGCCCTTCCCGGCGGGGTGTCCTGTCTCGACTGGGATGCAGGAGGNATGCCCGCAGGCCTCTACCTTGTCAGAGCGGGCTCGGCCTCGGGCGAAGTCGCCTGTCGGAAGCTGCTCCTGCTGGACTAGCGGGAGGCCCGGACGAACCGGCCGGGAAGTCTCATCTCACCACTGCGAACCGGGTGCTCGCGGCCCAGCCTGCCCCCCTGGCGACAGCCGTGTAGATGCCTGATGGCAGGCTTTCGAGCCCGACCAGGCATTCGTTCGGCCCCGCTGCGCAGTGAAGATGCTGCACTCCGCCGACCAGACGTCCCGCAAGGTCGAACAGGTCGAGGTCCACGGCCCCCGCGGTCGGCGACAGGATGTCGAACACCACCTGTGTGGAGGCGGGGCAGGGAGATACCCCGAGCTCCGGCGCATGCGGAAGGGATTCCTCCATGTCATCGAGGCCTGTCCAGGTCACCAGCGCCGAGTCGGTGTTCGAGAAGCCCGTCGGCACACCCTGGGAATCCCTCGCCACGACCGCGAAGTAGTTCCAGCCCAGTGGCAGGCTCCACACCTTTATCTGCTTCTGCGGGGTGTTCTGGAGGAAGGACAGGCTGCCCGGGCTCGTGCCGGTGTATATGTCGTACGACTGGTACTGGATGTCCGAGAAGACGTTGTAGGTCAGTGTAACCGCGGTCTCCCCCGTGATGATCTCCGCCACCAGGTAGGGCACTACAGCCTGCCCGACCCAGTCGAACTTGAAGGCCCGGTAGCTCTCGAGATTGAACGGCGTGAAGCGGACCCTCACCGTCGGGTTGCCGTCCGTCCCTATCTCGGTGATGTCGGCCCTCGGGGTCGATCCGATCACGTCGCCCCAGTCCACGACATGAGAGCCGTCCGGGAGCCGCTGCGTGGATCCGAAGTGAGATCCATAGAGNCCGGTGACCGAGTAGCTCCAGTATATGACGGCGGTCATNGCTCCGAGGTCCAGCTGGTATTCGAGGCCCCTGGATATCTGGGGGCTGTGGAAGGTCCCGTTGTCGAACACGGTGTACCTGTTCCCCGTGGTGTGGCTGAAGTGGTGCTGGTTGCTGAAGCCGGAAAGGGGATCGCCGACCAGCGTGAAGTCGCTGTTCTCGGACAGCACGCCTCCGAGGCGCCATACAATGCCGCCCGTCTGGCGGTCGATCTTCAGGCACTCGCACAGGGCCAGGCACGAGGCCAGCAGGCCGCCGTCGCCATCCTCGTCCAGGGAGTTGCAGTGGACATAGTCGACATA
>JGI20214J51088_10001298_pt1 | contig 17095 bp, 8 predicted proteins | sample WetSurMetagenome_FD_51088 | JGI IMG/M metagenome (IMG submission 51088) | reverse complement strand
TTGAAAATCAATTTATTTACCCCAGCCCCAACCTTGCTCCGCCGAAGCGGCTACGCGAAGGCGAGGGGGGAGTAAATTGATTTTCTTCGCTCCCCTTGGGGCCGGGGTTAACGAAGAAAATCAATGGCCTTTTATGTTTGATTCGTGAGATTCATTATATATTAAGATTATAATACTATATGTCTAAGAAAAGAAATCCAATTTAAGGTTCAGTACAAGTTTGCCTGATTTTTCAATCATATAATCCTCCCCGGAAATAATCAGATTCAATGATTCGTGGGAATTATTGATTACACAAATACTGTTTTTAGTCACTTTCACTTCGAAGAGTATTCCTCTGAAGCGTGAATGAAATGAATATGACTGCCATTTTGAGGGTATAAGTGGATTTAGTATTACTTTACCATCCTTTATTCTCATTCTGCCAAATCCTTCCACAATTGCCAGCCAGGTACCAGCCATGCTTGTTATATGCAAGCCGTGCGATACTTCATTATTATAATCATCCAGATCAAGTCGAGCAGTACGAAGGTATAGCTCATAGGCTTTCTCTATATTCCCGATCGATGAAGCGACAATTGAATGGATGCATGGAGACAAGGAAGATTCATGAACGGTCATTGGTTCATAAAAATCATAGTTCCGTTTTATTGTCTCAGTGTCAAATTCATCTTCAAAAAGGTATAAACCCTGTAATACATCAGCCTGTTTAATAAAGCAAGATCTCAGTATCCTGTCCCACGACCAGTGCTGGTTAATTGGTCTTTCATCGACAGGTATACTGTTCGCCGGTTTCAATTCCTTATCCAGAAAACCATCCTGCTGAAGAAAAATTTTGCGGACATTGTCAAAAGGAAGTTGCATGTTACTGATCAATTTCTCCCATCGAGTTGTTTCCTCAGGAAAGTTGAAATCAATTTTTTTATAAAGAGCTGCCAGTTTTTCAGGAGATTCTTTTTCAAGTGTGCCGATATTTTTGAGAGTGTAACTTAGGGTCCAGACAGCTAAAGAGTTGGTATACCAATTGTTATTTACATTGTTTTCATACTCGTTAGGTCCGGTGACACCCAGTATAACATATTTTTTCAGGTTTTCAGAAAATGTAGCCCGCTGGCTCCAGAATCGCGAAATACCTATCAGCACTTCAAGTCCGTAGTCGGTCATATATTGATTGTCGCCTGTATGTCTGATATAGTTAAAGATAGCAAAGGCTATTGCCCCGTTCCTGTGAATTTCCTCGAATGTTATTTCCCATTCATTATGACATTCTTCACCGCTCATTGTTACCATTGGGTATAAAGCAGCACCCTTTTTAAAGCCCAGTTTCGCAGCATTTGCTATACTTTTGTCAAGATGTTTGTACCTGTATAGCAACAGGTTTCTACCTACTTTCTGGTCGGCTGTTTTAAGAAAAAATGGAAGGACGAAGGCTTCTGTATCCCAATAGGTACTTCCACCATATTTTTCTCCTGTAAAGCCCTTTGGTCCTATATTGAGTCTTTCATCTTTCCCGGTGTAGGTCTGGTTTATATGGAAGATATTAAAACGTATAGCCTGCTGGGCTGATAGATCACCCTCAATAACTACATCTGAAGTTGCCCAGATCTTTTCCCATTCTTTAATATGGTCTAGAAGAAGCTTTTGATATCCAATTTCTTTCGCCGCCATCAGCCTGCTCTTTATATCTGTTACCAACATTTCTTTCTTAGTGTTCAATGATGAAAGCACAGAAACATATTTGAAAAGTGAAATCTCCTCTCCTTTTCCGATTTCAATTGAGACCTTACCGGCAATATATTTTTCACGTTCAACAGTATCAGTTTTGACGGGAATATTCCTGTTATCCTTAAAAAACTCAAACTTCATTCCGGTTGCGACATGAAAATCTGTTTTCAGGGTCGCTGTTATCAAAAACCCTTCATTTCCATTGATCTTTTTGCCGACCTCCATCCAGAATTTTTCACCATAGTTTGTATCTTCATTCTTAACGTCGCCATCTATATAGATTGTAAAATCCAATAAGCCTTCATAATCAACTGATTTAACGGTATATCTTATTATTCCAAGATCAGGTTCAGCCATACTTAGGAATCTTCTGCAGTTGATTTCTATTATCTTGTTTTTTGAAACGGCAACCCTGAATATTCTCTCAAGATAGCCTTCCTTCATATTAAGAGTTCTTGAGAATGAAAGTATCTTCGTTTTAGCCAGGTCAATCTCTTTCCCTTCAATTGAGATATCAATACCGATCCAGTTCGGGGCATTCAGAACTTTCGCAAAGTATTCGGGATATCCATTCTTCCACCATCCGACTCTCGTTTTATCAGGGTAATATACACCGGCTACATAACTTCCCTGCATGCTGTCACCTGAATATTGTTCCTCGAAGTTTGCCCTCTGTCCCATGTAGCCATTCCCAATCGAGAAGATACTTTCCGACTCCCTGTTCATTTCAGGGTGGAATCCTTCTTCGATTATTTGCCACTCATCCTTTTTATAGTAATTTTTCATAGCCCGAAATTTTTTCAATAGTTAGTAGCTTTTCAAGGTTCATATCCTTTAATCCTGATACCACAAAATGAGCTTCTGTTAAAATTTTTGGAGAACCAATTCCAATACACATCATCCCGGCATTGAGGGCGGCCTGAACGCCTGCAATAGCATCTTCGAATACAACGCAATTTTGTGGCTTGATATTCACCATTTCGGCAGCTTTTAAAAAGACATCAGGATTGGGTTTAGCTTTGCTGACATTGTTCCCATCCGCTACAGCATCAAACAATTGCAGAATACCCACTCTCATGAGAATAAGCGGAGTATTTTTACTGGCGGACCCAATTGCCACACGTATTTTAGCCTTTTTAAGTTCCATTATGAAATCGATACTTCCAGGCAGTAATTCCCCCGGCGTCATTTTGTTAATGAAATCGACATACCAGTTATTCTTAAGAGTAGCATATCTGACTTTTGAGATTTCATCAGTTTTTATGTCCCCAAGCTCGAGAATTATATTTAACGATGCCATCCGGCTAACGCCTTTCAGTCGTTCATTATCTTCTTCGGTAAAGTGAACACCAAGCTGATCAGCCAGCTTTTTCCATGCCAGAAAATGGTATCTGGCAGTATCGACAATTACCCCGTCAAGATCAAAGATACATGCCGCTGTTCGCATCATGCCTTTATTGATTTTGTTTCATCAACATCCTTTACGAATAGTATAAGTAATGCTGCGATGAACATTGAAATTCCACCAGTTACAAGTGCGTATATGCTTTCACCTCCAAAAACATCCCTTACAAAAAATCCAAGAATGCTTGCTGCAAGTATCTGTGGAATAACAATAAAGAAGTTAAATATGCCCATATATGTACCCATTTTGTTAACAGGCAGCGAACCAGTCAGAATTGCATATGGCATAGCAAGTATGCTTGCCCATGCCAGCCCGATACCCAGCATTGAAAGTATTAACATATAAGGTGTATGAATCAGAATGATAGAAATTAAGCCTAATCCTCCGGCAATAAGACTTACCGAGTGGGTAACCCTCCTGTTTGTCAGTTTCGCCAGAACAGGAAGAAGAAAAGCAACCAGGGCTGCAAAACCATTATAGACTGCAAAAAGAATACCTACCCAGTTTGCACCCTGGTTATACAACTCACTTGTTGGATCTTTTGTCCCATATATATGACTTGTTACAGCCGATGTAGTATAAATCCACATTGAGAAAAGTGCAAACCATGAAAAAAACTGGACAATAGCCAGTTGTCTCATTGTTTTTGGCATACTATAAAGATCACTCAATACAACTACCAGTCCGCTTTTGGTATTTCCTCCTGAAACAAACAACCCGGTGATTATCTGAATCAGTCCGAAAGTCCCAATTCCTACTGATAATATATAAAGTTCTTTTTCGAGTGAATAAAATCTGATTATAAAGCTAAGAAGAACCCCTGCAAATATCCAGTAAATACCTCTTTTGACAAAAACTCCTGAGGGATGGATGTTTTCTGCATCAGGTACATAATTAGCCTTTGATTTCTCTTCCGAAGAAAACTCTTTCAATTCTTCAGGAGAATACTCTTTTGTCCTGATTACTGTCCAGATAACTGCAGAAATAAATACTGCTCCTCCTATATAAAAAGAGAGTTTTACAGATAATGGTATGTGTCCTGCTGGTGCTGTATTCTGAATGTGAAACCAATTTGTAAGAACATATGGAAGTACTGAAGCAATTACTGCTCCTGTTCCAATAAAAAAGCTCTGAGTAGCGAAACCGGTAGTCCGCTGTTCTGAAGGCAGCATATCACCCACAAAAGCCCTGAATGGTTCCATCGAGATATTGATCGATGCATCCATTATCCAAAGCATTCCGGCAGCTATCCATAATACGGGAGAGTTTGGCATTAAAATCAATGCGAGCGATGCCAGAATAGCACCTGTAAGAAAATAGGGCCTCCTACGACCAAGCCTGTTCCACGTATTATCACTCATATGTCCTATAATTGGTTGAATAATAAGACCTGTAACGGGAGCAGCTATCCACAGGATAGGTATGTTTTCAACTTTGGCACCCAGAGTTTCAAAAATCCTGCTGACATTTGCGTTTTGCAGGGCAAAGCCGAACTGAATTCCCAGGAATCCAAAACTCATGTTCCAGATCTGCCAGAATGATAAACGAGGTTTTGACTTATTCATAAGAGTTGGCAATTAATTTTAATAGAGAATTTTCACTTTTTAGGAATTCAAATTGCATTATTTATAACCCCCTTTCCTGTTTCCCCCAAGGGGGAAATGATCAATAAACTATACCTCTCCTTCCCCCGGGGGAAGGTTGGGAAGGGGGTAAAAAAAATCCATCAACAATATAGTATTCATGGAAAACCGAAACTTTTAATAAGTCAAAGGTTTAATCCTTTTCAAAAATAAAAAAATGGTTCGATAAATGGCACATTTATATCACTTATTTTACAGCATAATAGCTGATTTTCAGACAGAAAGACCGCATTCCTTATTTTTCAAACGATTGCTGGAAAATAAAAAAAATACTTCGGTTTACTAAATATTTTCTGTGTTTGTTTGCAGGTTCCGGACGATTGGGTACCTCTACTGTACGAGCGTAAATTTCAGACTGAAGCCGAAATTGGTATTTGTAGTTGGAAAGGTATTGGCAACAAAGGGATTATTCATACTTCGATCGGCAAATATCTGCAGATTAAACCTGTCGCTCAAGACATAATCAGCAGTGGCGCCAATTGAAAATATTCTCTGCCCTACTACAGGCTGATTAACATCTTCCACAAGTTTCCGTGCAAGTGTTTTATTATCACGTATCGAAAGGTCGAATTTCACATTCAGGTCGCTTTTAAGAGCTTTCTGACCTCCTCCGGTTTTGAGAATAATCTGAACATTATCAAACCTGTAACCAGCTCCGAAAATGAGCTCATTAATTCTGGCATCTGTAACCTGGTTACTGGTCATATTTAGTGTGACTGTTCGCGATTTTCTCCATTCAAATCGTGTTGTCATACTGTTTTTCCAGTTCATATCTACATTTAATAAGGGACTGAATTGTTCGTTTATAGTCACAACATTTATTTCATATTGCTGAACAAAATTATTCTGCAGGTCTCTGAGCCTGCTCAGACCGTCAGCATCAGCTTCCCAATTCAGATTTGTAGTATAGCCTCCTATCTCATAAGTGCTCCGGTACTGATGCATCAGACTTATCGACCTGAATACTTTTTGAACAAAATCAAATTTCGACAAACCATCGAAACTAAGCCGCCAGTTTGGCATCATTCTAAAAATTGAAGGAAAAGTCTCGAGTCCGACTTTATTGGGACTTGTTTTGGTATATGCTGCCAGAAATGCAGGAATCATAACCTCTCTTGATGTTTCACCGAATCCGCTTTTATATACTCCGTCGATCGGATTACCAGTATTTGGATCAATATCAGGATTATAGCCAGGATCTATCTTTTGTCTTCCTGCTGCCCGCCTCTGGGAAATTATTACAATATTTCTCTTGAAAGCTTCAAAGGTAGGTGAAACATAGTCATTGCTTTTCGAGATCTTTTCGAATGAAGTTCCCCAGGAGATGATTGATATGGAGAAGTTACCTGTGACAACACGGTTTCGTGTGCTATCGGGGAAATTTCCGTTATGATCAGCTATGTAATAGGCACTTTCCGACTCGAGAAATCTCCTGTCGGCGTTTATATCAATTCTTAAACCCGGGAAAGGCTCAACGAGACTTCTGAACGACAATTCACGTTTAATGTCATAAATTGCCGGTGTATTAAGCAAAGTATCTTTTGATAACCAACCATTAGTGATTGCCCGGTTAAAAAAGTTCCTGTCGCTGTACCCTAATATAAATGGCCATCCGGGAGCAAGCTTGCCGTTATAGGTCGACATCCCCAGATATTTTGTTCGAGGTTCAAAGCCCGGAAGGAATTGTCCCTGAGATGTCGTATAGGACAGGCTTAAAGACCTTACCCCCATAAGCGCCCTGATAAAATACTCTCCTGCTACAATTAACGGATCTCTGTTTACCTTTACCTTCCCTTCTATGATAACCCTGGCCCCGCTGACCTCCTGCGCCGCTGTAAAATTAATCTTACTGTCGCTGACAATTTCGACTTTGCCTTTCACATCTTCTCCGTTCTTACCTACTATTCTTACTTTTACATCTTTTGTCTTCAGACTGTGAAATATAGATTTGACTACATTAGCCTTAAAATTAACATTCTCTTTGGTGTAGGTAACTGTTTTCAAATTTGCCTTCATTTTCTGTGCGGCTCCAGGCAAAGTATTATTTTCAATATTCTTAAGAAATTTCAACTTTGTATAAAGCGATGAGAGATTAGCCATGGCAGTGAAAGTCAACTCGCTGTGATTTTTAATGGAATTACCAAGATTTATTTTCATACTATCGGGGAAAAGCGGTCCGGCAAGCCATGTATAATCAGCACTATATCTTGAATTGGCATTTAACCATGAAAGAAGGGGAAGCTTATTAACAGGAAGATTATATGTTATATTTAAGAAATGGTTATAAGAAGTTGTCCTTCCCCCGTTTCTTAAATTAACAAGCACTGAATCGCGCCAGGCATTATAACTGCTTTTATATCTGTTTTTGTCTACTCCTCCGGCCGGCTCATCAATTCGTGAAAGATTTGTGGCTGTAAAATCAAATTTCAGCTGTCGTGTAATATCATATTTAATATCATAGATCCTGCTCCATTCAAAATCCTTCTTAAAAGATGGTGCTACCTTAAGATAAGGATTATCTATATTCCTGGTTATTAGTTCATTATACAGCCGACTCAGATCAGTTCTGAATGACAGACTTTTTGGAAATGCATAGAAGTTGAAATCTTTGATAATCTTGAAAACTGGCGAGTTCAGGAACCTTACATTTCTGAATGGCATTATATTGGCAGGCTGAGCCTGGTAATCATAATTAATACCACCACGATAGTTTTTCTCGAGATTTAGGGCAGTGTTGATATTGCTGTTGTAAATTTCATTGTAGGTATAGTTGACGCTAAAGTTAGCCGGATCCCAGGCATGAGGTTTTTCACCTCTCTTGGTTATGCCGGCATTACTTATAGTAATAGTTTTTCTTCGTGAAAAATCTTCTGATATATTTAATATTGAGTCTCTTACAGTTTTGTTCTTTGCTGCATTCAATGCATCGCTCAGAAGGATATCAGGATCAAGGGGATTATATTTTGGTCGTATCCTTGTTTCGGAATAGCCTACATAAACAGGAAGCCTGACACCTATCTTTTCAGGAAAAAATTTACCGAGCTCCACACTTGAGGATATATCGTATTTCATTATTTCTTCCTTGCTTCTCTCATTTATTTTTTGTTCAATACTTCCCCAGCCCGGTGTACTTGCCTGCCCGACCATATCAACAGTACCCAGGTCGGCAAGCTTTGCCTGCAGATGAGCATTTGCTGCCCATCCACCATCTTCAATAAAATCGTTTAACCTTAGTTCATCGAACCATACTTCACCATATTTCGGAGTACCATCGTCAGCTGATTTGTTTCTTGTCTTTATAGGATTCCTTACACCAATCATAATGACCCGAATATTACTCATATTCGGATTACCTGACACCGAGACTCGTGCAGTTCCTTTTGTATAAACAAAGACATCCGAAATGCTTAAAGATGAACCAGGCAGTTGCATTTGCCGGTTTCGCTCCTGTTTGGCATCCTGCAATAAAGAGAGATCAATATCAAAACTATTTTCCAGGGGCCAGACAATTAGTCTTTTCTCCTCCAAATCATTACTATAGTATCCCGGAGGAGTAATCTTCAGAGGAAGTTCATATTCATAGAAATTCCCTTTATAATCCGAACCTATTCTGATAAATGCCGTCAGCTCATTATCCTTCAATGGCTGTCCAATCATTGCTTCAGCATGAACCTCCATCCGTAGTTTCCTGTATTGTCGTATATCGAGATTAACATTCCGGAACGCAGCACGAGCATCTCCGTCCTCAAGGTTCATAACTTTAAGCACCATCGACTGTTCGTTAAGCTGCCTTAATTGAGGATTCTGCGGATCGGTTATTCTGTCAAATCCCGGAGGTAAGGTATAATTAACCGGCACCTTTCTTGAATTTTCCTCGATGCTGACCGAACTTATTTCAAAAGATCCATCAGTTGCTTCAGGTACAGTGATCCTTTCGCCACCTTCCATAAAGGAGATATTGTATTTCCTCCATTCCGCTCTCACCAGGTCAAGCTTTGCAAAACGCATAATGACCGGTTGCTCAAAACCCCTGAGGAACATCCTCATGAACCTGATTGATTTAAAGTCTTTAATCGGCCCGACCACTTTTTGATAATCGGTGACAGGAATTTTAAACTGATACCATTTTACTTTTGACTGCAGTCCGTTTGCTAAAGTGGCTGTATACTCGATTTCATCGGTAACATAATTTGAACCAACCTTCAGATCTCCCGGTCGCATGCTTATTTTATACTGGTAGTAACTTTCAGTTTCGTTGAGTGTATTATCGCGGTTTATGTCTTCCATATCGGGCAATGTAGAGCCCGATGTAGGATAAGATTCCTTTGACATTTCCGATGTCGGGGAGTTTCCTTCTTCGCCGTTATAATTTTTATATCTGTCGAGAATGCCGAGTTGCTCCGCATCGTAATCAGATCCCCTGAAATAATGATAATCATCACCCGAAGGATCCTTTGAAATTTTCTGGTAAGCATCGGGGTTGGTAATAAGCAATGACTTGTTAAGGTAGTTGCTAAAGAAGGTTTGTTCATCCTGGTCCATCAGGCCATCTAATCCGACATCCTGATATAACCTCGATTCGGGAGCATTATCAAATGCGTGAACAACGGCCTGAATTGTGGGAACTCTTCCCCAGGCTGTAGTATCAACATTTTTTACATCTGGAGAACCTGGCAGTCCGTTTTCAAAACTTTTCCTCGAATCGCGCAGAATATCTTCTGAAATATTCCCGAGGTTTATATACAGATCTCCTCCTGTCTTGTCAGGATCTTCAACAAACGGGTTCATAACCCAGAACTGAACATATTGAATATTAGCAGTTTCAAAATCGCTTGTCAGCACTTCTCTCATGATCCCACCCCATCGCGATTTCGGATTATTAAGCTTTCCACTGGAATTCATTCCTGCCGAGTAGGTTCCAGGGTCAGTATCAAAATTATATGGTCCTTTCTCATCGGGATAATAAGCCATGTTCAATACTGTCAGATTCGTAGGAATCCCGCTTGGGCTTTCCTTATATGGAAAAATCTCGTTTTCATATATTTCTCTCACAAAATGACTCGATTGGGTGCTGGGATTGTTTCGTATATAATCAGGCGTCGATGATCCGTTCCTTAAAAAGAGAGGGTCGATAACATACCAGGCCAATTTGGCGCGGTTAAAACCACTTACCAGATTGTTATTGAATCTTGCCTCAGGGAAAAATTGATCCTGGCCCTGTGGTACACTTGATATAGTCCACGCATTAAATGACTTAAGATCAAGCGGAATTTCACTCGATTCAAAATCATCAATATAGGAATTCCCTGCATTCGTTATTGCTTTTGAATGACCCGGAATAAGGTTGGCAAATTCGCCAAAAAATGAAATAGATGATGGAGTTTTTGTGTTAAGCAGCGGAATCTTGTCAATAATCTTAGTGAGCAATTGAGATTCTGTTTTATAGGAAGTATTTAAACCCCATATCGTATTTGAAATTGGTTCCTCTCCATAATTTACCTTCTGGGTATATGGTCTCTCATTCAGATGAAGTATTGTACCTCCAATATCGAAATTATCTGAAACACGATAATCGAGATGTGCCCCAACAAGTGTTTTTGTCTGGAAACCAAAGAACTGGTTGTTCTCAAGTGAAACCTGAATAGGTGTTTGTGATTCTATCAGTGCACTGTTAATTATCGTCACAGTTCCCATATTATAATCAACAGTATAATCGGTATTTTCAACAAGAGGTACCCCTCCGGCTGTAACCTTTACTGATCCTTGCGGTATACTTGTCGCGTTCAGCCTGATCACCGAACCTGACTGAGATGAGTAACGGCCCGTAAGTTTGAATTTATTTTTTTCGGCCATCTGCTTGGCTACAGTTTGTGTTGAGTCGTACAACTCCTGAAATACATATTTGCTGGCAAGTGTCGGGTTGGAAATCATTTTTTTAAGATGACTGCCAAAAGGCTCAATCTCAGGAAAAATGATTTTTCCCCTGTCAACATTTACTGTTACGCCGTCGATAAAATCAAAGAAACCGTCGGGTTGCCTGTCAAGCTGAGAATTAAGGTTATCGAGCCCCATTACCTGGAGAAGTATTTTATCTGCCAGGCTTCCCTCAGGTATATAGTTTACTGAATTACCTGTTTTGTCATCCTGGTACAGCACATTGAGTACAAAATTCTGCTTATCAAGTTTTCCTGATCCAAGAGAATAAATATTTTTCATCATCAGGTTCCAGGTGGGCAATTTCGGACTAAGTGTTGTTCCTTTTAGTAATTTCAGAATAAGTGCCTGCGGAGCAACGATTCCATCGGTCGAAAATTCACCGACTTTAAATACCTGACCTCCGAGAGTATATTCATAAGCAACTGCCAGAACTTCATCGGTATTCAGAGCGGTATTCAGAGAGATATAACCCAGTTGCCTGTTAAAATCATATTCTCTATCATCGAGTTTCCTGGCGTTTTCTATCTTCTCGAAGTCTCTTCCAATTTGGAAACCAGGATACAATGGTTGAAACGCATTTGTCACCTGATCAACATTCCGTATCATTCCGTAAGATGTTGTCAGCTGTTCATACATTCTGTTTGCATTATTATCGGGGTAAACCGAAGTACCATGTGTAGCCTGGAAGGCAGGTACTTTATTAAAGATATGATTTGAATTTTCGGCAAGATCCATAAATGCAATTATATTCCTGTTGCTGGCATCTTCAAAACTGCTGGATTTATTGGTAACCCAGACTTCAATTCTTTCAATATTCACACCTGAGCTTACGACAGGCAGATTTTTAAGAGATGCATCATATATATCCCTGAAATATTGTGATAGGAAGAAGTGTCTGTTGGCTTCATAATCATCGACATATACCTCATAATCTGTAAGCTGAGCACCTCCTTTTGCCTCAACTACGGAAGATTGACCTTTTTGCTGGGAAAGCACCGTAGTTACTGTAAGCTTTCCGAACTGCATCTCTGTCTTCAGTCCGAACAGGCTGTAACTCCCAGTAATAAGAGTCCCGGTAAGAGGCAGAGTAACATCGCCTGCCTCAACTTTTTTAAGTATCTCATCTTCCTTACCGGCATACTGGAGCTTTGTTCTGTTCTCAAATTCGAACATAGCATCGGTGTTATAATTCACGCCAAGCTTCATTTTGTCACCTATTGTTCCGGTGACATTCATCTGAATTTTTTCTTTGAAATCGAATGTAGGTATTGTCTGCAGTTTAACAGGAAGGGTCGGATTTTCGGTTTTTGATATATTAATCCCGAAGATAAGTTCAGCTGACCCCTGTGGTACAATATTGATAGTGTTACTTCCGAAAATTTTATCGAATGCAGCTCCCCCAACCTCTATCTGAGGTATGAGACCTGACTTGAATCCTGCCTGAGTTCCCGAAATACGCGATTGCCAGTAGTCGCGCATCGCTTTCCCATATTCATATTTCCTGAATTCCTCAGGACTCATATGAACAGGAGTACGATAATCCAATGCACCTATTTTTTCATAAAGGATATATTCGTTCTTATCGGGATTATATATTACTGTCGATTTGTAATTTGANGGCTTGTCAAGAAACAGAGGGGATTTTTGTTTCGGTTCCCATGGATTTCCTGAATCGTCTTTCAGTTTCAGGATTGTTTTGTGTGTTGAATCGGCTGCTACGGCTTTCGGCAAAGCAATCTGACTACTTGCTTCACTGGACTTTAAGATAAAGGAAGCTAAAAGCAGTAGATACGAAAATATCAGAATATTTTTATATGATATTCCTGATCCCAATCCGGCTTATATTCAGAATTACAAGTTTTTCAGCGCCCTCTTTATCATATCCTCAACAGTCAGATTCTTTTCATCTCTGACAATCTTATCAAGGACTTTGGAGACTGCGTTTTTGGCAAACCCTAACATTACTAATGCAGATAACGCTTCTTCACGCCTTGTATTGTCTGCAAAGGCAAATATTTCACCACTTCCGGCATGTTTCCCAAGCTTGTCTTTGAGGTCGACAATAATTCTTTGAGCCGTTTTTAACCCTATCCCCTTAACACTTTTAAGAATATCTGCATCGGAACCTAAAATTGCCTGTTCAATTTCCGCGGGAGTAAGAGATGAGAGCATCATTCTGGCAGTATTAGCACCAACACCTGAAACAGAAATCAGTAATCTGAATATCTCCCGTTCCACTGAGTCAGCAAACCCAAAAAGCTGGTGACTATCTTCCCTGATTACTTCATGGATCAGAATTTTAAATTCTTTTTTTGCCTCGAGTTTTGAAAAGGTAGTAAGCGAAATGTTGACCAGATACCCTATTCCTGTAGTTTCCATTGTAAGGAATGTAGGAGTGATCTGAGTAATGTCACCTTTAATGTAATCTATCATAGTTATTGTTCAGGATTAAAAATATCCGGGGGAAGCTCATCAATATGGTCGCTGTGAATTTCAATGTCCTGATGTTTCAGGGGATTTTTGGATATCTCATTATATAACAGTCTGTTTCTGAAAATATCACAGGCAAGATAAACTGCCTGACGGAATGAGTTTTCAGATGCCTCACCCTTTCCTGCAATTGAAAAGGCAGTGCCATGCACTGGCGATGTCCTGATAAAAGGAAGTCCGGCAGTAAAATTAACACCTGAATCAAAAGATAAAGCTTTAAATGGAGTTAGTCCCTGGTCATGATACATTGCAAGAATTCCGTCAAATTTGACGAATGACCCTGCTCCAAAAAATCCGTCAGCAGGAAATGGTCCGAATGCCATTATCCCTTCTTTTTGAGCCAGTTGTATCGCCGGAGATATAATTTCAGCCTCTTCAGTTCCCAGTAACGAGTTATCACCGGCATGTGGATTAAGTCCCAGCACAGCTATACGAGGTTTACGGATTCCAAAATCGAACAGCAGTGAATGGTTCATCAGTCTGATTTTACTGATTAAAGTATCCACTGTTATCATTCCTGGTACCTTCTGTAATGGAACATGGTCAGTGGCCATACCGATTCTCATGCTTTCTCCAATCATGAACATAAGAATTTCAGGCACTCCGGCTACCGATTTCAGATAATCAGTATGCCCTTTGAAATGGAAATTATCCGATTGAACATTCTGTTTGTCAATCGGTGCTGTAATCAGCACATCAATTTTTCCGTTTTTAAGATCTTCTACTGCTTTTTCGAGAGAAATAATCGCTGCCTCTCCACCNTGTGGAGTTGATTTCCCTAATTCAACCCTTATATTATCATCAAGGACATTNATCATATTGGCTTTCCNTGCATGTGCCTCATCAGCTATTCTTATGTTATTAAAACTAAANTTATTAACATTCAATGCTTTACGATGATANGCAGCTACTTTGGGAGAACCATATACAATTGGAGTACAAATCTCACTCATTGTGGGATCTGAAAGNGTTTTGATTATTACTTCATATCCGATGCCATTAATATCTCCNTGTGAGATTCCGGCAAGTATCGTCTTCTTTTCCATATATAATTATTTCTTGTCTGAATATTTAGCTGCAATTCTGCGGAGGAAGGTCGAAAGTAAACGCAATCCTGAGGCGGATCCGTTTTTCAGTCGGTAATAGTCATCTTTCTTAAGCATCTCTGTGCCTGCAATATCCATATGTATTAATGGATATTCAGCAAACTTCTCGAGGAACTTTCCTGCGATGATTGCCCCTGCTTCCCGTCCACCGATATTTTTGGTATCTGCCACATCCGATTTCAGAAGTTCTCCATACTCCTCCCAGAAGGGTAATTCTGCAATTCTTTCATATACATCATTTCCACATTCTTCAAGCAAGGAAATGTATTTTCTGTCGGCATTGGTCATAACAGCAATTGCCTGATTCCCAAATGTCATCGCTGCTGATCCTGTAAGAGTTGCTATATCAATTATCAGTTCGGGAGAATACTTTGATGCATAGCTTAAAGCATCAGCCAGGATAAGACGACCTTCAGCGTCGGTGTTGCCAATTTCGACAGTCATCCTGTTAAACATCGTAATGATATCTCCCTGTGTATAGGCATTTCCGCCAGGACGGTTATCAGTGGAAGGAATGAGTCCGATTACATGAAGAGGGATATTGCACTTTGCAAGTGTATGCATAACTCCTGTAACTGTTGCGGCTCCAGCCATATCCTCATTCATGCCGGCCATAAAATCACCGGTTTTAATATTCAGACCTCCGGTATCATAAACAATTCCTTTCCCTACAAGGACAATAGGTTTTTTATTAAGAGACTTTTCCGGATGCCATTCCAGAATACAAAAAACAGGAGGATCGACACTTCCCTTGTTCACAGCCAGCAGACCACCCATCTTCAGTGCCTCTATCTTGCCTTTGGTTAATACTTCAACCGAGAAACCGGCAGAATTACCAATCTTTTTAATCTCTGATGCAAGTGATGTTGCATTAAGCTGGTTAACAGGCTCCTTTATCAGATCACGGGTAAAATAAACAGCATCGGTAAGATTAATCAGCCAACTTATCTCCGGATCAGCAATATCTCCATGCAGCCAAATAGTTAAAGGATAGCTTTTTTTATCATCTTTCCCCGCAACAGTTTTGTATTTATCAAAAGAATAGAAACTCAAAAGCAGTCCCTCGGTAAAATCTATAATTGCCTCACTATATGTATTTTCATAAGTAATGACCAGCTCAGTATGATTGTTTTCTCTAATTAGCTTTCTGATATTATATGAGGTTCTTCTAAGCTCCTCCCTCACTTTATAATGAATATTTTCATCCTTCAACCTGATCAGGTAGATACACCTGTTATACGAATTGATGAAGATATATTCATCTTTCGCCTTCAACTGATTCTGAGCATAGCCGATCTCCGCCTTTGTAAGATTCAATCTTTCGGGAATATGATCGTTTCCGATTATACATACAACAGATTGTTCTGGTGATATTTGTGATGTTTTTCTAATCTCAGGTTTCATTTTTTATCCCTTAATTTTTGAAGTTGTAAAGTTAACTAAAATATTGATTGTTTCGTTTCCAAAGAGTTACCTTTGAAGACGGAAGCCGGAAGTTGAGGAACGAAGTGACGAAATCCCGCAAAGCGGGATCGGAAGACAGAACAAAGCAGGAAGATTAAGTTCTTACTTCTGACTTCGGTCTTCGGTCTTCCGACTGATTTATAATTAATTATAAGTATAAATGATTCTTGAAAATCTCTATGAGAAAGCCCTGCAGCTCATTCCTTTGGATGCGGAAGAAGGTGTTGCACTTTACACTACTGCCCCGGTTGAAGAGCTAATGTTTATAGCAGATAAACTCAGGCGGCTGCATAATCCAGGCAATGCAGTGGGATGGATGATTGACAGGAATGTTAATATCACGAATATCTGTTTTTCCCAATGTTCATTTTGCAATTTTTGCCGGAAAAAAGGATCTGAAAGTGCATATACCACTACTATTGAGGAATATAAATCAAAAATTGATGAATTATATTTTCTTGGTGGGGACCAGCTTCTGTTGCAGGGAGGAATGAATCCCGAACTTGGGATAAGCTTTTATATTGATCTCTTCAGAAATCTCAAGAAATTATATCCTTCACTGAAATTGCATGCCCTTGGTCCTCCTGAAATAGTTTACCTGGCAAAGAAGGAACAATTATCTTATTCGATGGTTCTTTCAACNTTGATGGAAGCAGGGATGGATAGTCTTCCTGGTGCCGGCGCGGAGATTCTTTCCGACAGGGTCAGAAGGATTGTTTCNCCTGCGAAGGCTTCATCGCAAGAGTGGCTTGAAGTGATGCGTGAGGCACACCGGTTGAATCTCCCAACTTCAGCTACTATGATGTTTGGTCATATTGAAACTGCTAGAGAGAGGATAGAACACCTGATCTTAATAAGGGATCTTCAGTCTGAAAAACAGGAAAATCACTACGGATTTATAACATTTATTCCATGGGCATTTCAGGATGAGGGAACTATCCTTCGTAAGAAACATGGCATAAAAAGCAGCTATAATGGTCCTGATTACATAAGGATGATAGCAATAAGCAGGATAATGCTAAACAATATCAGGAATATACAGGCGTCAATCTTAACGGTTGGGAAGGAAATTGGTATGTTATCGCTTCATGCCGGAGCAAATGACCTGGGATCAATTATGATTGAAGAGAATGTGGTAAGTGCTGCCGGATCGAAGAACAGATATAATGCTGATGAGATGCAGTCAATCATAAAGGAAGCCGGGTTTGTTCCGGGAAGAAGGAATCAGAAATATGAACTAATTTAGCCCCCAAACCGTATATTATTGCCCCCCAACCCCCCTAAAGGGGGGCTAATGAAAGAATTAAAAATTAAGAATGAAGAAC
>JGI20214J51088_10001296_pt1 | contig 17104 bp, 12 predicted proteins | sample WetSurMetagenome_FD_51088 | JGI IMG/M metagenome (IMG submission 51088) | reverse complement strand
TCAGTAATTGAGGCCTGTAAATCGGGACTCCTTCATGAATCACGCTATCGCAGTTATTGTAATATATTCAATGACACCGATACAAAGTACAGAAGCTGATACACTGGTTGTTTAAAGAATTTAACAAATACTTGTGGTAACTTGAATAATATTTTTTACTTTGATTTACTAATTTTCTCAACCATTTGATGATGAAGAAATACACGCTTTATTTCATTTTGATTACGCTGGTGGTTATTCTGCTTAATATTTATTTTAGCTTTTCCATTTATCATAATCAGATTTCATTCCAAAGAAGCATTTTAGCCGGCCAGGCAGAAGCCAGTTCAGATCAGATTGAAAAAGCCCTGATGAAATTCGAAAATGAAGTGAATGCATTGTTATATTCCAATATCATTCTCAGTATAGACCTTACCAGCGATGATGTAAATCAGGCAGGAATCCGCAGCCTCGAAATGCTGTTTTCCAATAATCAGGACCTGATTAAAAATGTTCATATCTATGACTTTAAAGAAAATGTGTTGAATCTTTCATTCAATAAGAGGAAAAAACTATTGATTGACCCCTATATAACGCAACATGAATATCAACTCTACAATAAAATAACTGTACGGAAAGATCAGGATATTTATCAATATTCCTTCCCTATATTCAGAGAAAAGGAGTTGGTTTCCAACATAGTATTTGAACTGGATATACCCAACTTTTTCAGGATGGAGATGAATAAAAACTTTCATGATGTGGCCTACTGGCAGTGGGTAGTAAGCAACAAGGGCGCTGTTGTTTTTACAAATGCCAGCGTAGACGCCCAGTTTAGGGATAGTTCTTTACTTCAAAAAATTGTTGAAACCCAGCAATCCAGTTTTTCAAAAAATAGTTTATGGGTGGAGGGCAAAAAGGAATACATGTACTCGGCCTATTCCCCACTCAATGTTTTGGATAATGAATTTGGTATTATATTTTCCATGCGTCAGAGTTTTGTTTTTGATTTGATTTTAAACAGGCTAATTATAGCAGGATTTTTCAGTACGCTCATTATGATATTATTTCTATTGATTATGCTGGGAAAAATGGGAAAAAGCTTTTCTCAAAAAGAGCAGGTCAAGAACGATCTTTCTTATCTTCAGTCGATTTTTGATAATCTTCCCGTTGGTATCATGGTTTTAGAACAAGACCAGCACGTGAAAATCATTAACCAGACAGCGCGCGAAATGTTGTTGATGAATAACGAAGATATTGTGACCGGTAAGAATCTTACAGAGCGTTTCATGCTCTCCAGAGATTATTATGACAACAGAGACAATGCTTCATTTGACTCCAACCAGTTTGTTTTATACCGCCATGAAGGTGAGGAAGTAGCTGTATATAAAAAAGATATTCCTTTTATCATCAATAATGAAGAATTCGTGCTTAGCGCTTTTGTAGATGTTACACCAATTGAAAAAGCGAGAAAATATGAAGCTGCTTCAAATACAGCAAAATCTGAATTCCTGGCTAAAATGAGTCATGAGATCAGAACTCCCATGAATGGAATTATTGGTATGACAGAAGCACTGGATCAGGAGAACCTAACTTTTAACCAAAAAGAGTATGTACAAATAGTAAAAAGATCTGCAGATGTTTTATTAACCCTTATTGATGACATTCTTGATTTTTCCAAGATTGAAGCCGGAAAAATGCAGTTAGAAGAAATTCCTTTCAAATTAAGAGAAGAAGTGAAATTTTCAGTTGATCTGTTTAAACCCATTATTGAGGAAAAAAAACTTGAATTTACCCTAAAAATTAATAATGCGGTACCTGAAAACATTATAGGAGATCCATTCCGGCTCAGACAGGTTCTTTCTAATCTCATCAGTAATGCGGTAAAATTCACGCACGAAGGTGAAATTGTTATAGGTGTGGAGCTCGAAGAAGAATACAACAACAATATTACCCTGATGTTTTATGTTGAAGATACAGGGGTAGGCATTGCACAAAATAAAATTGAAAGCATATTCAACTCCTTCACCCAGGCAGAAGAATCCACTTCGAGAAAATATGGTGGTTCGGGTTTGGGAACTACCATTGCCAAACAATTGGTAAACCTGATGCACGGCGAAATATGGGTGCAAAGTCCTTCTTCCATCTCCAGAAACCCTGTTTACTCTGGATCTAAATTTAGTTTTACAATAGAAGTTTATTCCAATGAGCGGGTAATTAAAACGCTTCATCATGAAAAAATTCTTCAGTTCTCTCAAATCAGTTGTCTCATCGTTTCCGCCGGCTCGGTGAATCAGCAAAGAATGCTGAGAATACTTGATTTTGAGAAAATCAGCTATGAGAACTATCCATATGATCCAGCTCATTTTGAAGAATTTAAAAATAAACTAATGCAAGATGTTTCCCGTCATCAAATACTCATAATCTATGATGAACCGGGCAGCAATGGATTTATGCTTGCTAAAAAATTAAAGGAAGAAAAAATTACTGATCTGTATCTGGTCTTTCTTGTTTGCTCGGCGCATAAAACAGATAATTTCATTCAATCGAGACGATATGGTATAGATTATTATTTTTGCGAACCTTTGGAACAACATGACCTCATCAACAGTATTTATGAGTCCTTCCCCTTTATTGAAAAAAGCACAACTGATATTGTAAAAAAGATAAAATTATCCATTTCCATTTTGGTTGCTGAAGATAATGAGATCAATATCCGGGTTGCCCAAACCATTTTTGCCAACCTGGGGTATAAAATAGACATTGCCAGAAATGGTAGCGAAGCCGTAGATAAAATTAAGTCTCAACCCTATGATATTGTATTCATGGACCTTGTGATGCCTGAGAAAGACGGGATTCAGGCAACTGTAGCTATTAGGGCATTAGGATGCCAGATGCCTATTGTTGCGATGACGGCTACCGCAAGCTCAAAAAGCAAAACAAAAGCCATTTCATCTGGAATGAATGATTATATTGTTAAACCTGTTAAAATGGAAACCATACGCAGTATTCTAATTAAATGGTTTGCGTAGTTTTATATAAGCGCTCTTTATTACCCGGTTAAACAAAAACAATGTTTAAAGGTTACTATTCATAAAATAATCTTTAACATTCCTCATGAAAATAATTGAAAAAATCGAATCAATTGGGGTTTTAATTAAAGAGGAAAGTATACAAACAGTAGAACATTTCGTTTTAGATAACACATTGGTACTTGAAAGCATTGAACCTTTTCCCGGATATCATGGTGAGAATCTCCCTCGTGAAGCCAGACCTGATGCTCTTTTTTTCATAACGGACAAACCCTACCCTATTGAAGTTATTTTCAGGGCTTCACAGCAATTCTGTTCAAGCCCTGATTACGATATTAATGCCTGTCCTGTAGAGATAACCCTTTATAATACCAAACTCTCCGGTATCCGGATACGCGGACTTAAGCACTATGCATCGATTGCTGATATACAGCATTGCTTTATAAAGAAAAATATTGGATTTATGAAATTCCAACATATTAAGGGAAAGGCCTTAATGAGTATAACCAAAATTATTTTATGTGCTCCGATTGATGAAAGTGTTTTCAAAGATCTTACACATGAGAATACTTATTACCTAACCATTCCTTATCATTTTGAATGGGCTCATTTTCTAAAAGTTACAGAATCGATTAAACACAACATGGACAACAACAATTTTGATGGTGCTATTGGCTTTCTTTATTTGGAAAAAATGATGGAATTTATACGGATTTTTGATCTTAATCCGGGGGTGCAAAGGCTTAAAATGATCAGGCAGAAATACCTGGACAAAATTTCCGTTATCCGTGAAATACGCTAAGGAGTTTAGTGAGCTTCAAGCCAGTTATTTCCAATACCAACATCAACAATAAGAGGTACCTTTAACACAACAACATGTTCCATTTCATGAGTGACCAAATTTTTGATTGTTTCCAACTCCTCCACAAGTACATCCAATATTAGTTCGTCATGAACCTGCAAAATTAACGTCGACTTGTATTTATTGCGCAATTGCTTTTGAAGGTTTACCATAGCGAGTTTAATAATATCTGCAGCTGAACCCTGTATGGGAGCATTAATGGCATTTCTTTCAGCAAACCCACGAACTACAGCATTTAAAGAATTTATATCCGGTAAAAACCTGCGCCTCCCCATAATGGTTTCAACATAACCTTTCTCTCTGGCTACCTGAATCGAATGTTCCATATATTCTTTAACCTGAGGGAAAGAATGAAAATAGCCATGTATAAGTTCAGATGCTTCTGTTTTTGAAATATTCAGTCGTTGAGAAAGTCCAAACGAAGAAATCCCGTAAATGATTCCAAAATTAGCTGTCTTTGCTTTACTTCTCATAGAAGGTGTAACTTCCAGTTCATTTACCTTGAATATTTTAGCTGCAGTGGACACATGAATATCTGCATTTTTTGTAAAAGCATCAATCATATTCTTATCACTGCTAAGGTGGGCCATTAATCTAAGCTCTATTTGCGAATAGTCAGCTGAAAGAAGAACATTTTTGTCGCTGCAGGGAATAAAAGCCTTACGAATCTCTTTGCCACGTTCATCTCTGATGGGTATATTCTGCAAATTAGGATTTCGCGAGCTTAACCTTCCGGTACTAACCCATGCCTGATCAAGTGACGTATGTACTTTTCCTGTGTTTTTATCTATTAGTTTTGGCAGGGCATCAACATAGGTATTTAAAAGCTTCAATAAAGCTCTGTAATCCATTATTTGATTTATGATGGGGTGTTTGTCCATTAACCTTAATAGCACCTCCTCACCCGTGGAATATTGCTTTGTTTTTGTTCGTTTCGCCTCCTCAGATAATTGAAGTCGTTCAAACAAAATCTCTCCCAATTGTTTTGGTGAACTGATGTTAAACTGAACTCCTGCCAAATCATATATTGATTTTTCAATTCCTGATAATTCATGTTTCAATATCGCAGAATAGGCATTCAGGTTAGCCTGGCTAATTTTAAAACCAGCATTTTCCATTTCCGCCAATACCCTTACTAATGGCATTTCCACCATTGTTGATAAGTGAAGCAGTCCTTTTTTATCAATCTCTAATTTAAGAATATGGTATAATTGCCACGTTAGGTCTGCATCCTCACCGGCATATTCTTTAATTATTTGAAGATCAATATCCCGCATATTTTTTTTTGTAAAACCCTTTTTCCCGATTAAATCCTCAATTGGCACCATTTTATAGCCTAGGTAAATTTCGGATAAGTATTCCAGATTGTGCTTCAAATCAGGCTGAATCAAATAATGAGCAATCATGGTGTCGAAAAGAGTACCTCCAACACCAATCTCATAATTCATCAACATTTGAATATCAAATTTCAGATTCTGTCCAACTTTTTTTGTTTGTTCATCAGCAAAAACAGGTCGTAGAAGATCCATTATTCGCCCAATTGAGTCCTTGTCGGATGGTATAGAAATATAATAGGCTTCATGTGCAGAAAAACTAAAAGAAATGCCAACCAGTTCCGACTCTCTATAATTCAGTCCGGTAGTTTCCGTATCAAAACAAAATTCATTCTGAGCGGATAGCTTTGCCACAAATTCAGATAAGGCAATATCAGGGCCAACCACGTAATAAGTATGCGCTACAGAATGTATATCACGATAAATGGATTCAGTATTCCTTTCAACCGGCATTGTATTTTCAAACAGGGATCCTTGAACAGGTTGCGTACTGACTTCCTTTAACATTCTGTTTGTCAACGCTTTAAATTCCATTTCCCTGAATATTTCCTTCAGTTTTAATTCATCCGGTTTAAAGTATTGCAAATTCCTAATTTCCACATTTAATGGCACTTCGGTATTTATTTTAACCAATTGATACGACAATAAAACCTGGTCATGATGCTTAACCAAACTTTCTCGTTGCTTTGGTTTCAATTCATCCACATGGGATAAAAGATTTTCAACTGATTGATAAGCAGCAATAAGTTCCTTTGCCGATTTCTCTCCTATTCCCGGTGCACCGGGTACATTGTCAGAGGCATCTCCCCATAGAGCAAGAATGTCGATTACTTTTTTTGGATTGTCAACACCAAAAAAAAGATTTGCTTCGTTTATGCCTACCTCCTGAATTTCTCCACCTGATTTACCTGGCTTCAACATTTTAATTTTATCCGAAACCAGTTGCATATAATCTTTGTCAGGTGTCACCATATAAGTAAGATAACCTTCCTCTTCAGCTTTTTTTGCCAACGTACCAATAACGTCATCTGCTTCAAACCCATTTATCTCAACTACTTGAATATTAAAAGCTTCAATTATTTTCTTAATAACTGGTACCGATTTTTTAATTTCTTCCGGAGTAGAAAGTCTATTCGCTTTATAAAGACTATACAAATCATTTCTAAAGGTGGGAGAAGGAGGATCAAACACCACGGCAGTAAAATCGGGTTTTTCGCGGTTAATAATATCAAAGAGGGTAGTTGTGAAACCATATATGGCAGATGTATTGACCCCTTTTGAATTAATCATTGGTCTGTTTATAAATGCATAATAAGCCCGGTATATTAAAGCATACGCATCAAACAATAGTAAGCGTTGGATTTTTTCCATAGTAAGGATTTTCATAAAAAAGCCGGCTGAAGTCATTCATCCGGCTTTTCAAATTTACAACTAAATTTTTAGCATGCACACTTATTTACACATTCAATAATATTGCTTAAATTATCATTTTTAATAAAATAATATGTGTTTTTCCCTTCTCGTTTTGAGCCCAGTACACCCTTATCTTTAAGGATTCCTAAGTGATGAGAGGTAGTAGACTGTTCTATTTTCAGAAATTCATGAATTTCCGTAACATTTACTTGCTTTCCACCATCAAGATATTGCAATATTGCTATTCTCATAGGATGAGCAATTGCTTTTAAAAAATTGGCCGCTTTCTCGAGTTGTTCGGCTGTAAGGCCTTCGAATTTCATAACGTATATAAATTATAAACACAGGTACACATACAAATATAGGTAAATTTATTGCCGCTCTTTGAATTAAAGGCCAAATTAACAGGTCGTATATGAATAATTTGCTATTCATATTCTGGGAATGTAAATAGCTTGTGCAAATAATGACTCATTTTAATTGCTAAATTTGAAAATGTAAAATCACCGGTATGCCATCCATTGATAATATCAGATTACATATTAATCAAGAGCTTAAGGAGTTTGATGACTATTTCAGTAAGGTAATGAAAACAAAAGTGCCCCTTTTAAATATCATTATGAAGTATTTATTGCACCGTAAAGGCAAGCAGATGAGACCTATACTGGTATTTTTATCAGCAAAACTTCATGGTCAACCTGCTCAATCAACCTTTACGGCTGCAGCATTAATTGAAATATTGCATACTGCCTCTCTAATACATGATGATGTAGTTGATGAATCAAATGAACGGCGTGGTTTTTTTTCCATTAATGCAGTATGGAAATCAAAAATTGCTGTATTGGTGGGTGATTATTTATTGGCCAAAGGTTTATTATTGGCCATTGGCAATAAGGAATACGAAATACTAAATCTTGTTTCTGATGCTGTAAGACAAATGAGTGAAGGTGAACTAATGCAAATTAAAAATTCCTGGAAATTAAAAATATCAGAAGAAGAATATTTTGAGATAATCCGCCAGAAAACAGCTACGCTTATTAGTTGTTGCAGTTCCTGTGGCGCAAAATCTGTAGGCTGTTCCGATGAAGTGGTTTATCGCATGCATATTTTTGGTGAAAAACTGGGTATTGCCTTTCAAATTAAAGACGATTTGCTTGATTACCAATTAAATAGCTTCACCGGAAAGCCCTTAGGTAATGATATTCAGGAAAAAAAATTGACCTTACCACTTATTCATGCATTACAGGTCTCCCATGGCGTACAAAAAAACCATATTTTACGGTTAATGAACAATGCTGACAAAAGCCCCAAGAAATTTCATGAAGTGCTTTCTTTTATAAAAAATCATGAAGGGATTTCCTACTCAGTTCAAAAAATGAATGAATACGCCGCATCTGCATTACAGGAAATAGATTCCTTTACAAATATGGAAACAAAATCCATACTTCATGAATTTGTTTCCTATACCATTCAACGTGACAAATAAAACTAATTTATTCCTTTTTAAGATAAAGGAATAAAGCCTCCCCAGCTTTTTTACCTAAAATATCAATTAATTGAACTTTGCTGAAATTTCTCAATTTTTGGAGATCGCTTTCCACACTTAGTATTTTATATCTAGATTTTTCACCTATCCCGGGAATATTTATAAATGCAGATTCCACTTGTTCATGGCTGCGTTTACTTCTATGAAATGCAATACCAAACCTATGCGCTTCATCTCTTATTCTTTGAATAAAGCGTAAACTTGATGAATTTTTATTGAGATACAGCGCAATTGAATCATCGGGTACATATATTTCTTCAAGTCGTTTAGCAATACCGATAATGGCCATTTTACCGTATACATTCAACTCTTTTAAGCTTTTAACAGCTGCGCTTAATTGTCCTTTTCCACCATCTACAATAATTAAATCAGGCAATTCACCATGCTCCTCCAATAATCTTTTATATCTTCTTAGAATAATCTCAGCCATAGAGGTAAAATCATCCGGTCCAATAACGCTTTTAACATTAAAATGTCTGTATTCCGATTTCATCGGTTTTCCTTGCTTGAAAACTACACATGAAGCAACCGGATTTGTACCCTGAATATTTGAATTATCAAAACATTCAATATTAACAGGAAGCTTGGGTAACCGTAGGTCATCCTTAAGTTGTTGTAAAATTTTATCGTTCAAACCAAACCTTGCCTTTTCTATAGTTTTGGACTGTAGAACATCTTCCTTAAATGCTACTGCATTTCGAAGAGACAACTGCAACAATTTCAATTTTTCTCCCCGCAATGGGACGACATATTTAACCTCTTTTATTTGAATCTCAGGTAAAATGGGTACTATAATCTCAGGAGCACCACTCTGATAACGCTTACGTAGATCGAAAATTACTGAAACCAATATTTCTCGAACATCTTCATCTGTTCTTTTAATGATCTGTGCGTTTTGAGCCATAACAACAGCACCTTCTACTACTTTTAGAAAATTAATATAAGCTGCATCCGGCTCATCTATAATACCAAAAACATCCACATTACTAATTCTTGGGTTAACGATGGTTGATTTGTTTTTAAATTTATCCAGTAGCAATACCTTATTCTTAACAATCTGTGCTTGCTCAAATTTGAGCTGCTGCGCAAATTGTTCCATTAAGCCTTTTAGGTGTTGTAATACATGGTGAATATTTCCCTTTAATATCTCGCGTATCTGATTAATAGAATCCGTATACTCACTTTCCTTTTGTAAACCCTCACAAGGGGCTTTACAATTCCCCAAATGAAATTCCAAACATTTTTGGTATTTTCCTTTTTTAATATGTTCCTCCAACAATAAAATCTTACATGTTCTTAATGGAAAGAGTTGTCTCACCAACTCCATTAAAGTTTTTACCATAAGTCCTGATGTATAAGGTCCAAAATATTCTGAACCATCATTCAAGTAATTTCTAGTACTAAATATCCTGGGAAATCTTTCATTCTTAATGCACAACCAAGGATATGTTTTATCATCTTTTAATAATATATTGTAACGAGGCTGATATTCTTTGATTAAATTATTTTCCAACAATAATGCATCAGATTCATTTTCTACCAATATATACTGAATGTTTGCAATTTTCTTTATTAACGCAACATTCTTGTAGCTTTGTGCACGAGAACCCGTAAAATAAGAAGTTACTCGTTTACGCAAATTTTTTGCTTTACCAACGTATAGAATTTCTTCCTGGGAATTAAAAAATTGATAGACACCGGGCTTTTGTGGAAGTTTTCTTACTAATTCAATTAAATCAGACATAATATAATCATGATTTTTAGCTACTTCAAATTGTTCCACGTGGAACAATTATATTATCTTCCCATATATAAAAGTAGTACATTTATATCGCTCGGTGAAATTCCGGATATTCTTGCAGCTTGACCAATAGTCTCTGGCTTATATTTATTCAACTTAAATCTGCCTTCAGTAGAAATTGATAAAAGTTCATTAAAATCAATTTTTTCATCTATTTTTATGTTGTTTAACCTATTTATTTTATCAGCAAGCAACTTCTCCCGTTCAATATAACCTTTGTATTTTATTTCTACTTCTATTGCATTGAGCAATTCACTATCTTTTCTTTCAAATTTTCCATCATTTCCAAACCCCTCATCTAAAAAAAAAGACAAATCGCTAATACCGATTTCTGGGCGCAACAATAAATCAACTAGTTTAACTTTTTGTTTGATACCATTGGTCCCTTTAGCCAGCAATACATAATTGATATTGTTTGGTTCAACGCTTTTCGTATTCAGAAAATTCAAGATTTCCTTTTTCTTTCTTTTCTTATTTTGAAATTCAGTAATTCGTTCCTTACTTGCTAAACCCAGTTCCATGGCCTTAGGGGTTAATCGTTCATCTGCATTATCTTGTCTAAGTAAAATACGATATTCTGCCCTTGATGTAAACATACGATATGGTTCATCAACGCCCTTTGTAATTAAATCATCAATTAGTACACCAATATAAGCATCATCTCTACTTAAAATAAATGCACTTTTTCCTTGTATTTTTCTTGCTGCATTTACTCCAGCCATTAAACCTTGTGCTGCGGCTTCTTCATAACCAGTTGTTCCATTAATTTGTCCAGCAAAAAATAAAACCTTAATATTTCTTGTTTCCAGAGTTGGAAGCAATTGAGTAGGCTGGTAAAAATCATATTCGATTGCATAACCAGGACGGTAAATCTTGACATTTTCTAATCCCTTAATCTTCCTTATAGCTTTGTACTGCACATCTAACGCTAATGATGAAGAAAATCCATTAAGATAATACTCCTGGGTAGACCAGCCTTCAGGTTCTAGAAACAGTTGATGGCTCTCTTTACTGCTAAATGTAACAATTTTTGATTCAATGCTTGGGCAATACCTAGGTCCAATACCTATAATTGTTCCATTATATAAAGGCGAATCGTCAAATCCATTTTTAAGTATTTCATGAACTTCCTCATTGCTATAGGCAATGTAACAGCTCAATTGGTGGTCTGTAATATGTGTTTTAGTAAATGAAAATCTTTGTATAATATCATCTCCTTTTTGTTCAATAAGGCTCCTAAAGTCAATAGTTCTTCCATCCAGCCTTGCTGGAGTACCAGTTTTTAATCTATCACTTATAATATTATATTGCTTTAGTTTTTCAGTAATTCCACTTGAAGCTGTTTCTGCCATTCTACCACCACTCAAAATGGTTCTTCCTATATACATAAGGCCATGTTCAAATGTTCCAATCGTAAGAATAACAGCTTTAGCATAAGCATTAATATTCATTTTTGTATGAACACCAATAATTGAACCATTTTCAATTAAAAGGTCATCTACTATATCTTGCCAAATATCAATGTTTTCGGTATTTTCAATAATTTTTCGCCATTCCAAACCAAATAAAACCCTATCACATTGCGCTCGGGGACTCCAAACAGCCGGTCCCTTAGACCTATTTAGCATCCTGAATTGAATCATGCTTAGGTCAGTAACTATACCCGAGCAACCTCCTAACGCATCAATTTCCCTAATGATTTGACCTTTTGCAATTCCACCCATAGCAGGATTACATGACATTTGGGCAGTTTTCGTCATGTCCATAGTAATCAATAAAACTTTGCAATTAAGCATAGCTGCAGCATGTGCGGCTTCACACCCTGCATGACCAGCTCCTACAACAATAATATCATATCTAAACTCCACGTTTATTTAAAATTTGAATTCCCTTTAATGTGCAAAGATATTGATCTTCCAAGACTCGCATAAACATTTTCTCATCTTCAGACTGATCATTATAACCAACCAAATGCAATATACCATGGATAATTACCCGCTTCAATTCCTCCATGAATCCAACATTTAATTGCTCAGCATTAATAAAAACCTGATCAACACTTATATAAATATCCCCGCTTAAAAGATTTTTTTTGTTATTACTAAAAGTAATAACATCAGTATAATAATGATGGTTTAAAAATTTTCTATTTATTTTAAGAACGTACTCGTTACTTGTGAGAATTATATGCACTTCCCCCAAAGCCCTCTTTTCTATTCTTACAATTTCTTCTAACTTTCTATATAACTTCTGATTAAAAATCCAATTTCTTTCTATTTCTAATAAATCAATTTTTATACTCAAATTTATTTTATATTAAATTCTAATTCAACAGTAGCTCCGTTTCTTGTAAATTCAATTTTATCAGAAAGTTTTTCCATTAAAAAAATGCCTCTTCCATTAACATTTTCAATGTTTTCGGGCGCAGTGGGATCAGGAACATTCTTGTAATCGAAACCATTACCTTCATCGTCTATTTTGATTTGCAATTTTTGCTCTTCAATTCTTACCAAAATATTCACAAATTTATTCTCATCCAGTTTATTGCCATGTAAAATAGCATTGTTAGCAGCTTCTAATGCAGCAATTAAAATATTTCCATAAATATCTGCACTAATATTATTTTCTGAGGATAATTCATCTACCAACTTCTCCACTTTTCGTAAATTCTCAATTTTTGAGTTTATTTTAAGTGTCTTTTCCATTATGCTTAAGATTTCGATTACTTCTTAATATACTTAAATAATCATCTTTTGTTTCTCTTTTTCGTAAGTTTTATGCTAAATTATTAAAAAGAAATTCAATTTTACATAGGTGCCAACCATAATTCTGGATCCCTTTTTTCCATTTCCTTCCAAATCTGAAAGTAGAGTATCGTTTCTTTTTTATTACTTTCTGTAAATACCGTTCCTAAAACGTCTTTCGTATTAACTGCCTGACCAGGTTTTACAATTACATTAATCAGATTATGATACAATGTAAAATACTGTCCATGTTTAACAATTACTGTAAAATTTTCTCCCGGTATGCTAAATACTCTTGAAACAACTCCCTTAAAAATAGTACGTGCATTTTCACCAGCAGCAGTAGAAATATATACACCATCATTTCTTATTATAACATTTTTATAATCCGGATGCTTATGCTCTCCATATTTACCAGTAATAATTCCTCTTTGGGTTGGCCAAGGTAATTTTCCTGAATTTTTTTCAAAATCATTTGAAATGATTTTTTCAGCAGGTGTTGCAACCTCTTTTGTATTTTTGCTTCTTCTTCGTTCAGCATCAATTATCTTGCGTAGTTCATTTTCTAATTTTTTTGCGATTCTTTCCTTATTTCTTATATCCTCTTCAATTTGTTTCTGCTTTTGTTTTAATTGCTTCACCACTTTATTCTTTTCATTTAATTCCTGCTGTATTGTAAGGGTTTCTCCCTTTGTTTTTGTCAGTACATTATCCTTTGCTCCCTTTAGCTTATTTAATTCCTCATTTTTCATTTTTAAATCATTGGCAAGTGATTCCAATTTACTCCGTTGCTTTTTTAAATAGCTTTTATAAAGTTTAATAATATGGACTCTTTTGTAAAACTGATTCAGATTATTAGAAGCAATTAAATACATTCCTTGATAACTTTTTGTTCTCTTTTTAAACAAATTAACCACCATTAACCCATAAATTCTTTTAATTTTTTGAATTTCAAATCCAATCTGTTCAATGGCTAATTTATTTTTGTCAATAGCATCGCCAATGACGTTCACTTCAACTTCTAAACCCATCAGATATTCTCTTCTTTTCGCTAACTTATGATTTATTATATCAAGTTCATTTAAAGATTCCTTTGTTTTACCTTGTGTTTCCATTAATAATTTATTGGCATATTCAATTTCCTTTAATGTATTTTCATGGTTATTACGAATCTTCTCAGCACTATTTTGTGCGTAGATCAAATAAGCATATAACATAAATAAAATAGAAAAAATAATTCTGCACTTCATTTTTCTTTACTTTTTCATAAGACCTCTTATTTCATCAATTCTCTTCAATATATCATTACTTTCCTCAGGGGCTATCTTAGTAACAAGCAATAAAGAATCAATTGCGGCCTGGTAATCTTTGTTCTTTATAAATATTTCTGTTGCATGAAATAACACATCTTTATTATTGCTCCCTCCAAAACGAATAGCACTAATAATGTACTTTTTAGCTTTCTTGAATTTCTCTTGCTTAAATAATATCCATGCATAGGTATCAAGAAAAGTTCCATTTTCCGGTTCTTTCCTAATAGTTGAAAAGCTCATTGCTTCAGCTTTGCTTAAATTCTTATCCCTTAATGAAAGATAATAAGCAAAATTGTTTTTAATTGTAGTATTAGCTGAATCCATTTTTAGTGCTTCATTAAAAGCTTCTTCAGACTTCTCATAATTATTCAAACCCTGAAAGCATTCAGCTTTTAAAGCAAATAATTCAATTTTCGTTTCCCTATCTTCAGTAATTGCTATTCCTTTATCAATATCTTCTATAGCAGCCTGATATTTTTTTTCCTGATAATACGCCGATCCTCTAAATAAATAAATTAAAGGTTTATCAGTAAAATTTTTCAATGCAATGCTTGCATAGTATATGACACTATCAGGTAATCCCCGGATATTCAAAACATACACCAATTGTTCTAATGCAGTATAATTTGTATTGTCTTGATTAACTATATGTTTTAATGCTTTTGTAGCTTTATCGTAATTCCTTAACCTTAATTGAACATCAGCAAATAAAGAAATTGCTTGTAGACCATTTTTATTTTTAATTAACTGTATAGTAACCAAAGTATCAAGCATATAACGATACATTTTCCATTCATGCTCGTCTTGCAAAATATTGTAAATAAAACTTTCTTTTTCTCTTGAATCGTAAAGTGTATCATTCATCGCACCAATCAACAAAATTTTTGCACTATCAGTTTTTCCTACATTTAATAAATATTCTGCATAAGAAAATATAACTAGGGGATCATTACTGAATTTTGGATAAATTTTATGGTAATAATAATTAGCAGAATCATTTTTTCTATGATTACGATAATATTCTGCAATCATTCCCAGTATATTATAATCACTATTATCAATACTTTTGGCCATCAATAATTCCTCTATAGCTTTGTCAGAAAAATTCATTCGCTCATACAATCGATATTTGCTTAAAGAAACCTCTTTTGAGGTACCTATTTTTTCATCAATCATTTCCAAATAATGAATAGCCCCTTTATAATTACCTGATCGTTCCTCAATTAATGCCAGGTTATACATAATATTAACATTCTCTTTATCAAGGCTTAAAAGCCTTCTATAAATAGCAGTAGCGCTGTCAAACTTTTCTTCTAACTGGAATATATCACCAAGATTTTGCAGATACCACTTATTCTCAGGATCATATTTTACAGCATTTCTACCATGTATTTCAGCTATCTTGGTATTACCAGCACTGGCGTATATCTTGGATAATTGGAAATTCGTAGCTCCGCTTAGTGGCTTAATTTTTAAACATTCTTTATATAAACTAACAGCCTGTGCATAATTACCGAACAAATACAATTTAGTAGCTTCAGTAAAAGCATAATAAAACTCTTGGTTTAACTCCTTTTCTTTAGTTACCTTCATGTAGTTATATTCTTGACAATTAACCTTTTGATAGAATATTAACGTACAACAAAATAAAAAAATATAAAATTTTAATCCTTTCATTATCTAATATTTACATACCTGTATGACCAAAACCGCCAGAACCCCTAGCACTCTCATCAAGCTTATCACAATCTTCCCATTCAATAATCTCATGACGTGCCACAATCATCTGACAAATTCTTTCACCATCATTAATAACAAACTCTTCGTCCGATAGGTTAATAAGAATAATACCAATTTCTCCTCTATAATCAGCATCAATAGTTCCAGGTGTATTTAAAACTGTAATTCCATTTTTTAATGCCAACCCACTTCTTGGTCTTATTTGAGCTTCAAATCCATTAGGTAACTCAATAAATAAACCAGTTTTTATTAATTTCCTTTCATTTGGTCTTAAAACAACCGGTTCATCTATGTGCGCACAAATATCCATGCCAGCAGATAACAAAGTACTGTATTCCGGTAACTTATGCCTTGACAAATTAACAATTTTAATCTTCATTTTTCTTAATAAATATGCTAATTAAATGCTCTTTTCTATTACAAAATAGAAAATATATTATCACCATTCCTGCTCCAATTATTAAATTAATAGCAACATGATCATACCTTAACCATGATCCAATAAAATACAAAAATAGTCCTACAATAATGTAAAACACAATTCTTCTTATATCATAATTAATCCGGTACACCTTCTGTCCAAAGTAATACGTTAACAGTAACATAATACCATTGGTCACTAAATGTATCCATGCACAAGCATAATAGCCATAATTGGGTATTAATAGTATATTAAAAATAATGGTAATCAGTGCCCCAAAACCCGTAATATAAACGCCGTACATGGTATGACCCGAAATCTTATACCACATGTTCACATTAAATAAAATACCAACCAGGACATTAGCCATGAGAACAACAGGAACTATTTTCAATCCCTCGTAATAGGAACTATCAATAAATAGCTTAAAAAAATCAATACAAAGAGCCACCCCTAAAAATATGATCATCAAAAATATGGTAAAGTATTTTAAAATATTTGCATATACAACTTTTGAGTCCTTTCGTTCAGTCAAATTAAAAAAGAAAGGTTCAGCAGCATATCTGAACATTTGAACAAATATAGTCATCAGTACAGCAATACGGTAATTAGCGCCATAAATACCCAATTCATAAAGTGCATTAAGCTTATCGGCTGAGAATTGTCTCAAAAGAATTCTATCCAAACTTTCATTAAAAATGCCAGCTAATCCAGAGACCAATAAGGGTAATGAATATAATAAAACCTTTTTTAGTAACATCTTGTTAATGGAAAGCTTCATTCCAGAAAAATCCTTAATCATCATAAATATTATTGTAAGGCTTGCCATAAGATTTGCAATAAACACATAACCAATATCAATTTTACTTAAATACTTCTTATACCAAAATGAATGAACTATGAAATGAATCTTTGGTAA
>JGI20214J51088_10001295_pt1 | contig 17104 bp, 15 predicted proteins | sample WetSurMetagenome_FD_51088 | JGI IMG/M metagenome (IMG submission 51088) | reverse complement strand
TATTACACTAAGGAGTACAAAAAACTGTATAAAGACTGGAACATCTAAAATACAATCCCTGTATTCCCCGAATAGGACGTGTAGACGATCAGACCTTTTCTTGCCATACTACACTCTCCTGAATAACATTAAATACCCGGTAACTATCACGAGAACTTAATAAAGAGTTTGGCTATTCCCAGGGCAGGTTAGACTTCAAACCCTGGCTTAATCGATAGTTGCGCACGGTCGGCGAGACGATAAAAATCAAGACAGCTATACAGGCAGCTATACTTGCAAGTATGATAGTGATCATTTTCGGTCCGCCAAGCAGGTCGGAACCGGCGCCGGCCAGCATACCTCCCAGAGGTGAAAGGAATGAACTCAAGCTGACCACCGCGGTTACGCGGCCGCGTAAAAGGTCCGGTATGGACAACTGCAGCAGGGTCTGGTTGATCACCAGAAAAATCATTTCGAAAAATCCTGCCAGCGCCATACAGATTAAAGCTAAAGGCAAACTGGTGGTAAAAGCAAAAGCAATCAACGACAGGCTAAGCAGGAAAAGCGATATCAATTGCAGACGGCCGCGGTACTCGAACCTCCCTAGAGAAGCGGATATTACTCCGCCGATAATTCCGCCTGCTCCAACAGATGCCAATATAAACCCCAATACCCTGCCCGTCTCATCGCCAAAGACCTCCACAGCGTAGATCGCAGGTAGAATGCTGAATATCGGGATAGTCAGCAGCGGCATGATGACCCCCATGAACATAAAGGTCCTGGTATATTTTTCTTTAGCGACATACTGTATACCGTCTCTGATATTCTGCAGAGGAGAACTGCCGACAACTTCAGCCGATTTTCGCGGCGGAAATTTAATTTGTAAAATCGTAATCGCGACGAGGATGTAAACAGCGGACTGTGTCAAAAAATTGCCGCCCGGTCCAAACCAGAGTATCAAAAAACCGCCGATGGACGGGCCGGCCACTCGCATCAAGCTCCAACCGGTCTGTATCATGGCCACCGCATTTGGAGCAACGCGGCGGGGAACCAGGTCGAAGATAAGAACCTGTCGCAAAGTCTGGTCTACCGTTTGGACTACGCCGCCCATGAAAGCAAAAAGGAAAAGATAGGTGATAGTCACGTGATTTGTCAGCGTCAAAAGTCCGATCGTCAGGGTGATAATAAACAACCAGCTGTTTTCTATGGTTATAAGAGTGCGGCGATTAAGGCGGTCAACCAGCAGACCGGCCACCGGGACCATACATACCGATGCCAGTGCCCGAACCAGATTGATTGATCCGAGGATAGTCCCTGAACCGGTAAGGTCGTAAACAAGCCAGCTCAATGTAATCTGCTGTATCCACTGAGCTCCGTTCGAAAGAATGCTGCCGGTTAATAGCCGGCGGAAGTTGGGAATTCGCAATGAGTCGATAGCCGAAACTTTCTCTGTCGTATTGTAGGCTGTCTCGTCTGAAGTTTTGCCAGTAGTCTTCTGCCCGGATTGAGAGCCGGGATCCACGTTTTTACTCATAATGTTGTTATACCTATTATTGAAAAGATCAAAAGTTATTGGGATGGTATCCTGAAATCGGACACCGGAAGCCTTTCCAAAGTCAACCGTTATTTTAGTCTTATTCGATAGCAATTACAAATGGCCTGTATTGTGAAAATAGTGACCTCTGTCATGCCCGTTTAATGAGAATAATCATACCCCATTTTCCACGTTAAGTGATTGCAAACACTCAATCGGAAGGTCAATCTCCTGTATGCTGTAAGTAAAGAGAAGGAAATAAGGAGGCCAGGAACATGTTTAGTAACATTAGGCGGAGAAAGTTATACGTTATCGCGATAGTCTCCGGCATCCTCGGCATTGCGACCCTGGGACTGTGCAATATCGTATCGGCAATGGAAAAAACCTCGCAGAACACGACAAATGAAATTACGGTTTCCGCTGTCTCTGTGGCCGCAGGCAGCGATCAAATCAGTGTTACGGGCTGCCCCGGCAACTGTGGTCTCTGCTCCAGCTCACAAAAACAAAGTGAAACCCAGGTATCCTCTGAAACTGACAATGCATTAATTTATTAATCAGCAAATGAGGCTGCAGATATGAAAATAAGATTGTTTATAGTCGAGCTATCACTGTTGTTTGTGTTCGGTGTGAGCGGTAACGGTGGCTCTCTATAGTCTTACCTGGATATTATCGGTAAAGAAAGTCATTAAAACCCTGCTGCACCGCAAAATATGGAACATTATTCTCCTGGTTGCATCCATGATCTCAGCCCTATTAGGCATAATTATTACGATAAACCTTGAGTTCGATACCGGTATTTCACTCCCATTCAACATATTATTCTGGCATGTCGAGGCCGGAATCGCGTCAGGTATAATAGCAATATTTCACATCTTGTGGTACTGGCGTTATTTTGCAAAAATTTTCTCCTTCCTTTTAGAGAGGGTGGTCTGGTAGTTGGCCGCCCTCTCTTTTTCTTTTTATCCTATAAGCAATTGGATGATAATTTGCCGCTATGAGGTTAGCCGCGATACAATTTATATCAGGATGATGTCTTCAGAGCTAAAACCGGAGCTTCTCTCACCGGTGGGAGATTGGGACTGCCTGATCGCAGCAGTCAAAAACGGAGCAGACGCGGTTTACCTGGGAGTTAAGGAGTTTAACGCCCGGTTATATAGCCGCAACTTTTCCATTGAAGAACTGTCCAAAGTGACCGGGTATGCACATATCCATGGTATCAGGGTCTACCTGGCGATGAATACGCTGGTCAAGAACTATGAGCTAAAACGGTTCTTTGATGCTTTAACCAGAGCCTATGTTACCGGTATCGATGGAGTGATCGTTCAGCACATCAGTTTCCTGGAAATAATCAAGCAAAATTTCCCGGGTTTGGCTGTCTTTATGTCCACCCAGGCGGCCATCGGTAACCCCTCCGCGGCCTCGCTGGTCAAATCAGCCGACAGGGTCATTCTGCCGCGTGAGTTGAGTCTGGATGAGATACGGCGTTTCACGGGTGCCGGTATTCCGGTTGAAGTATTCGTCCACGGGGCATTGTGTTTCAGCTACAGTGGTCTTTGCCTGTTTTCCAGTTTCGTCGGCACCCGCAGCGGCAACCGCGGCTCCTGTGCCCAGTTGTGCCGTCAGAAATATAACAAATCATATCCGCTGAGCACCAAAGAGCTCTGTCTTGTCTGGAAGATTCCCGATCTTATTGAAGCCGGCGTTAAAGGTTTTAAAATCGAAGGCCGCATGCGCTCGCCATTATACGTAGCCGTGACTACCCGGCTATACCGTAAAGCTATCGACGACTATCTGGAAAGAAAGTATGCCCTGCTCCGGCAGGAAATGGCGGACGTGGAGGTAGTCTTTAGCCGTGAATTTACGGAGGGGTTCGCTGCCGGCCGGACGGACCTAACCTCACCGGAAAAACCGATGAACCGGGGAGCTTTCCTGGGTGAGGTAAAAAACGGTCAATTAATCTTGCAGAGGCCAATAGCTGCCGGTGACGGGATCGGGATCTGGCAGGGTGACAGCGTTACCGGCAACATTATCAAAACTCTGTCAGTTAATGGTAAGCAGGCCTCCGCTGCCGCCGCCGGAGATACCGTCGACTTCGGCATCGAGCTGGCAGAAGGCACACGAGTTTACCTGACTTCAGCCCGGAATATTAAAATCGAACCGGACTTTAAAATAGAACGGGAACCGGTTGAAAAGCCAATAAGTCAACCGGTAAAATATACGTTACCGGCAATTACACCTTCAANCCACAAGTCCCTTGAGNTGCTGGTCAAGACGTATTCACTGGCAGAAGCCCGGCAGACGGCTCAGGCGGGAGCCAATACCGTTTTCTTAAACATTTTTTCTGCGGAGTTCCCTTCCCGGACGGACTGGCATGAACCGGCCAAACTAGGAGCTTATCTGCCGCGTATCATGGATGAAGGACAGTTAAATTCGGTACTGGGTATCCTGCAGCGTACTGAGCCAGAGGCTATACTGACCGGCAACTCCGGTTTCCTGGTCCACCGGAAGGAATTTAAATCGGTAACCGCCTATGCAGACTATTCTTTTAATATTTTCAACGATTTCGATATACAATTCCTGTACCGGTATAATGTTATTCCAATAGTCTCGCCGGAGCTATCACTAATCGAAATGACCGCTCTGAAAAACAGGGATGCAGTAATCTTTTGTCACGGGGACGTGGTGCTGGTCAACAGTTGCATAGACCCCGGAGCGGATAGGCTTACCGATGAAAAGGGAGCCAACTTCCGCGTGAGAAAAGAGAGCAGCTACTGGCAGATATTGAACAGCCGCCCCTTCGGGCTGTTTAACGATATCAGAAAATTACAGGAAGCCGGATTCAACCGGTTTTATTTCGACAGGCAGGACCGAGGTGCCGAAACTATCAAGCTGTACCGGGCTATCCTGGAATACGGTTTTACAGATAGAAAGATGAGCAAAGGTTTTACCTCCGGACACATGTACAAACCGGTAGATTAGAAACTCAAATCTCAAAACCAAAACTTAAAAGCCAAAACGTCATTCCCGCCACCGAGCGGGAATCTACTTCATAAAGCAACAATCTTAAATCTCGTATTTTTTCATCTTTTATCTATGTCTCTGGTCTTTGACTTTTATTTTTACTCCTGCATTTGACATCCCCTTTTCGGATATTATTTACTGTGCTTATGTCTTCGATTATCGATTTTTTACACGCTGTTGAAAAACTAAAAAATGAGCTCCGTCATTCCTATACATCGCAGGGCCGGCGGGAAAGCGTAGCGGAACATTCCTGGCGGCTTTGCCTGATGGCCATAACGCTGGCGGAAGGTATTCCCGACATCGATAAAAACCGGTGTCTGAAAATGGCCCTGGTGCATGACCTGCCGGAGGTATTCGAGGGAGACGTTTACCACCTCGACCTGAATAAGCAAATAGGCCGGCATGAAAAAGAGAANGCCTCNATGGAAAAACTGATGAAATTTCTGCCGGAACAGTCCGCACTTGAGATCATAGACCTGTGGTTGGAATTCGAGGCAGCTAAAACCGCAGAAGCCAGGTTCGTCAGACTTATCGATAGGCTGGAAGTACTCATTCAACACAACGAAGCAGATATAAGTACATGGGAAGAGCTGGAAAAACATATACACTACGGACTGGCAGCTAAACATGCTGAAAGGTACGGATTTTTACATGATTTCGCTGCCGGGATCGATGAGGAGACCCGCGACAAACTACTCAAGGCCGGCTGTGGAGTGCACCGGATAGAACAGGCGGAGTACGAGAAATATTACGGGGGCAGTTCTTCGTAGTCATTTCACCCACCATTTAAAATCAATACTAACCGATACCTGTATTCTTCATTCTCTATTCCTTATTCCATATCGTAAGTTGGTGCTGATTACTGTTTGCTTTATCTGCTCCCCCAGTTTTCAATCGGTATTACCCTGCATCCCAGCTCTGTTTTCTGATGGCGGGGGTTAGCCGTAACCAGTGGGCAATCAATATGAATTGCAATGACTGCATAACAGGCATCATATTCGGTGATATTATTCTTTCTGGCCAGTTGAGCCGAGGTACGAAAGAATTCCTGATCAGGATGGAATACCGAAAGCCCCAGGTCAAATAATAAGTCTAATGATTCATTAAGGAGAGGTAAAGAAATATCCCTCTTATGGACCAGAGTATTGGAAATTTCATGGAAAAAGAGATCAGGGACCACGATATCTATCTCCCCATCGGCTTGAGCCTTCAGGATCGATCTTGATTGAGGAACATTGGGTTCACTCCTGGAGATAAACCACTTGACACCTACAGAGGCATCGATAACTAGTGGCGGTCGCGCCATTTTAGTACCTCCGCAGTTGCGTCCCAGGGGCCAATCTCCTCAGCGATTTGCGTAATACGTTCTGCCGCCTGCCGGCGCCGCTCCCGCAATTTAACTTCTTTTTTTTCTTCAAGGAAATGTTTAACCGCCTCAGTCATAAAAGAGCTGCGGCTGGCATTCGCTTCGCGAGCGGCTGCGTCCAACTCTTCGAGAGTTTCTTTAGAAATAGACACATTAATCTTCATCACCATCTATACCTCCCATTATTACCTCCCAACATTATACCCTGCAAATTAAAAATGTGCAATGGGAGCAAATGCCTCAATTATCCCCCGTTTCTCTTCACTGTCTATTCTCTATTCATTATTCTGTATCATCTATTTGAAGACCAATCTGCCCAGCAGCGGGGTGCGGACAGTTATCGCTCCGGCGGGGCAGACCTCCTGGCAGCAATAGCAGCGGATGCAGTTATTATAGTTGTGTTTGGGCCGCTTGCCTGCTTCATGTCTCATCCAGTCCAGTGCGGTAGGTCCGACCGGGCACATGTTGACGCAGGTGCCGCAGGCTGTGCACTTCGAGACATCAATAACCGGACGCGGAGTCAACCTGTTCTTTAAAAATACCGTCATCGGTCCGCCGCCGTCGCGGACCGGAGGTTTTCTAACGACATCGAAATCCAGTGTGATAAAAGACTCGATCTCATCGCCAGGGATTTCAATACTCTCATAATGGTATGTTCCCAGCCCGGACTTTTCCCCCGGTCTGAATGTGGGAACAAACTCAGGATTCAGGTTGATAATCTTGCAGGCGATGGCATCCAGGGCTACCGGATCGCTGGAGCACAGCAAGATATTTAAGGCACGGGAGCTGCCGTTACGGGGACCATTACCTTCCATCGCCATGATCCCGTCCATGATAAATAAGCGTGGCTTAATAAACGTGTTGATATCTACCAGCATTGTCGCGAAATTGTAGGGATCGGCCATTTTTACATGGAATTGACCTTTTAACATGCCGGGTATGCAGCCGAACTGGTTTTTTATGGCTCCGGTGAAGCGGACCAGCCCATGAGTTTTCAGTTTCGGCAGGCTTATTACGCCATCTGCCTCCAGAACGCCGTTAGCGAAAACAAATTTTTTATTTAGCAGAGCGTTTTTATGAACGACTTCCCGGCCGTGGTCGAAGTCAGCAATAGAGAAACCCATTTCATCCCCGATCTGCTTTAGTCCGGAACGGCGCATATTAGATTCGCAGGTGCCGATAGAGGAAGAGTCTCCATAGGATACGGCAGCTCCGGCGTCCTGCAGCAGCCGCCCTACGGCACGGAAGACAGAAGGGTGGGTAGTGACATTCTTAACCGGATCCATACCCATCAAAACGTTAGGTTTCAAGACTATTTTCTCGCCCGGTTTAACAAACGCAGCGATGCCGCCGAGCAGGTCTATCCCTTTTTTCACGGCATTATAAACAAGTTCATTATCATATTCGCTGCAACGTATCAGGGCTACTTTCGATTTAAGCATAGTCTATATTTTCACTTATCATTTAACATTCATCATTTACCATCGATACAGTAATACTACCAACAATTCAATACAACTCCACACCTTGAACAAAAATATTGAATTCAAAATAACGACAACTTCTTTTTATGGATGACTGATATCCCAATGGCCGAAGACCCGCCGCATAGTGGCCATTTCCCCGATCTCATAAGCGGTATGGTCGGCTACCAGAAGGATCTCACGTAAAACCGTCTGACCGTTACCCGAGGGTATCTTTTTATACAGATCGGTAGCCGGGTCCTTTACCAGATCGATCAACTCTTTTAAGTCCTGCCTGTATTGTTTTAACGTTTTATCCCAGTCCGCTTTAGTTGCCTGCGTGCCCCTCTCCGGCCAGTAGTCCTCCGGCCAATCGCGTTCCTTGTAGTCCGGGTCCTTAATGAACTCAAGAATATCGATCTGAGTCCTCCTGATATGCTCCAGGGCTCCCCAGAAAGAGTAGGTACTGCTAGGAAAAACCATATTGATCTGGTCCTCAGTTAAACCGGAGACAGCATCATCGAGAGTCATATGAGCATCCCCGCTTTCCAACAGCCATACCAGATAGTAACGAACGTCCGTATCCTCATTTACAGCCATAACAACCCCTCCTTTTAATAATCCGGCATAATTTCACATATTACCAATGTTCAATACTACCAATATTCATACCCTCCCCGATTCTGCCAGAACGACAACATGAACTTATACATCACATTTGGAGCCTTTTACCCCGGTCACCCGGCACCAGAAATAAAACAGGAACATAGCCACGAAAGCCAAAGATGCAATGACAGCCCACATCAACGGCCGGTTTCCGGACAGGCTATCCAGAACGATGCCTCCCAAAAGAGGACCAAAAGAATAACCGAGTGTCTCACTCAGTGCGAAGAGTCCCATATAGCGGCCACGCCAGTCTTGCGGAGCCAGTTTCCCGACAACCGCCTGGGCTGTGGGAGTATAAGTGATCTCACCGGCAGTTATGATTGCCATCGACAGCATACCCCATTGGAATGCATCGACCCATCCCATAGCCAGATAGCCGATACCATACAGCAGACTGCCCAGGACCAGCGAGCCGATAACGCGGTGGCTGACCAACCGTGCTATAGGATACTGCAACAGGATCACGATAATACCGTTTAGAGTGAGCACGAGACCATACTGGGCGGTGGAAAAACCAACCTTGTCCACCAGGTAGACGGAGAGTGTGCTGATCATCTGTCCGGACACCATAAAGACCAGCATGCAGATAACAGCAAATATCATGAAGTTGCGATCTCGTGTGGTAGTATAGATACTGCGCAGGGTAACCGGCTCCTCAGCACCGCGAAACGATTCTTTCAGGGTAATCAATATTAAAACAAACACTGCCACCCCCGCCAGAGCGGCAAACCAGAACAACCAGGCATAAGATACCAATGTTAAGAGATATCCCCCAACGGCAGGACCGGCAGCCCAGCCGAGATTCTGGCCGACACGGAGCAGGCCGTAGGTCTCAGTAAGATTTTCGCGAGATGAAATATCGGTTACCATCGCCTGAATGACAGGCCGACCCATGGTGAGAACGGACCTGGCAGCTACAAATAATACAACAATGGACCAGATGGAAGCGTTAATGGATATTAATATAGCCATACCGCCGTACAGGAATGAGGACACCAGGGTGGTACCCAGCAGAAGCGGACGGCGTCCCAAGCGGTCGGAAAGCAGACCGCTGAAGACCTGAGAGGCTGCGGATGCAAGCCCGGAGACCAGAATAACCACACCGACCGAGGTCATGTCAAACCCGCGAGTCTGATATAAGTACAATGACAGAAAGGGCAGGCTTATGGAGAAACCGGCCGCATTGATTATTGAAATCACCGTAATTACCCAAATACGGCGGTCAAAATTTTTATTACTTTGCCAGAGAGAAATTAAGTAAGCCCTGACGTCAATCCACATCGTTGACCCACTAAATTATTTAGAGCCAATGTCCCACTCACAGGCACGGAAACCTGTGCCACCATAAATAACAAGAAACATAACCGCCGGGTGAATAGCAGGTCCAGGATTAAAGTAAATGTGTATCGTTTTGTTTTAAACATGAGCCGTACATCACCCACCCAACATCTATTCGATATTCAGCTCATAGATCCAACGGACCGGCTCGTCGTCCCAAAGTTTCATGCGAACCTTCGGCAACAGTGAATCGAGCTGGCTGTCCGCCGGTGCGTGTACCATAATATCTTTACGCTTATAGCCAGAAGCCTCNCCGCGCAAGCCACGGACGAGGTTGTTCAGAGCGGCACGGTTACCATCGATAAAGCTGACCCCCAAACCACCNCCGTCGTCCAGCAATGCGAAGGCTTCGATATTACCGGGCTGACCAACCTTCCGNCCCANACCGGCCTGCAATTTTTCCTCCAGCAGATTCGGAGTCAGTTTGTAGAATCTCCAGTGATGGCTAATCAGGCCGTCCATAGCCTTTAGTACCTCAGATCTTTCCATAAAAGCTTTGACAGTGTGCAGATCGTCCACACTCGTCTTTTCAATACCGGGACGCGGAGGAAGTCCTCTGGCAAAATAGGTGCAGACAGAGGTCACTTTTTGAAAACCGAAATAAGCGGCCATGCGGTGCACCGGTGCATTGTCTGCCGAAGTGATAAACCTGATAGTATCCGCACCCATTTTAGCAGCCCGGCTGATAGCATTGCCTACTACCCGCTGGGCTATCCCGAGGCGGCGGCATTCCACGTCGACCCTCATGCCTTCGCACCATGCCTCACGGGAGGTAACCATAACCAGATGCAGCAATGCCACCGGCTGTTTATCGACGATGCCCAATAGCATCTCCGAACCCGGCTCGGAAAACCAGCGGTCCCAAACCATCGGGATATAGTCTCCCCATTCATAGGTATGCTCGGTAAAGCGGATTACGGCTTCACGGTCGGCAGGCCGGGCACGGCGTACAGAGGCACGAATGGAAGACATAGAAATACCTCACTACAAATANTACCAATATTACAAATCCCAAATACTACCAATATCAAATAAATACCAATAATTCAATAACCTACCACCCGAATAAAAAATCCGAAACTCGAAACTCGAAATACGAAACAAATTCTGATTACCCAAATTATAAATAAGAACCATGAAATCACCAGATCTCAGATATAATAATATCGCGATGCTGGAGACATTTGCATGTATTATGTTCTGCATCCATCAAAAAGAAAGGGGGGAGCAGTCCTTTACCTGCATCCCCCCGGTTATTTCAGAAAAAAGCAATGAGTGCTATTACTGACTTTCCACTGTTTGAGTCTCGAACTGACTGTTGTACATCGAAGCGTAAAAGCCGTTAGCTGCCAGCAGTTCGTTATGGCTGCCCTGTTCCACGATACCGCCATCTTTCATCACCAGTATGATATCGGCGTTGCGAATAGTAGACAGGCGGTGGGCGATGATAAACGCGGTACGGCCTTTCAATAGATCGTCCATCGCCTTTTGTATCAATATCTCCGTACGGGTATCTACCGAACTGGTGGCTTCATCGAGAATCAGTACCCTGGGATTGGCCAGCATTGCCCGGGCGATAGTGAGCAACTGTTTTTGGCCCTGTGAAATATTGGTGGCCTCTTCATTAATCTCCATGTCATAGCCCTGGGGCAGCGTGTGTACGAAATGGTCGACATAGGCCATTTTAGCCGCAGCATAAACTTCTTTATCGGGAGCGTCCAGGTTGCCGTAGCGGATATTTTGCTTGATCGTACCATTGAATAGCCACGTGTCCTGAAGCACCATGCCGAATATATTCCGCAGGTCTTTACGGCGCAGATTACGGATATCGACACCGTCTACCATTATGACACCGCTGTTCACATCGTAAAAACGCATTAACAGCTTGACCATGGTAGTCTTGCCGGCACCCGTGGGACCGACGATAGCAACTTTTTGACCGGCCTTAATATCCGCCGAGAAGTCGTGAATAACTATCTTATCCGGAGAATAGCCGAAATTCACACTATCGAAGGTAACGTTCCCCGAGACTTTAGTAAGGAATTCAGGATGTGAGCTTTCCTGCAATTCTTCCGGCTCATTAATAAACTCAAAAACACGTTCGGCCGCGGCAGTCATGGACTGTAAAAGACTGGCCGCCTGAGCGGTCTGGGCGACCGGCTGAGTAAATGACCGGACATACTGCACGAAGGCCAGGATATCACCTACCTGGATAGTACCGTTTATGGCAAGAAAACCTCCCAGGATAACGATGCCGACATAACCCAGGTTTCCCACGAAGTTCATAATCGGGAACATCATACCGGAATAGAATTGGGACATCCAGGCAGCTTTATATAGCTCTTTGTTCACGCCATCGAATTGCCGCAGTGCCTTTTCTTCGCCGTTGAAAACTTTTACCACATTCTGCCCGGCATAAATTTCTTCGACATGCCCGTTAACGTGTCCCAGGTACGCCTGGTGCTTTTTGAAGTATTTCTGCGACCGGCTGATAAAAAGGGTAACCAGTCCGATGGAGATGGGCAGAATAACCAGAGCAACCAGCGTCATAGCCCAGTTGATGGTGAACATCATAATCACAACGCCGATGATCATCGTAAAAGAAGATATGGTCTGCGACATGCCCTGGTTCAGGTTATTGCTCATTGTATCGACATCATTAGTAATACGGCTGAGCACCTCGCCGTGTGTCTTGGTATCGAAGAATTTCAGAGGCAACCGGTTGATTTTTTCGGCGATGCTCTTTCTCAGGTCATAGGTTATTTTCATGGTTACATTAGCCATGATAAGCCCCTGGATATAACTGAAAACCGCGCTGACGATATATAGGGCTATCAGCAGCAGAACGATATTACCAATATAATGGAAATCAATCCCAGTACCAGTACCGGTTATCTTACCGACGATACCTTCAAACAGTTTGGTGGTGGCATTACCCAGTATCTTGGGACCGAAAATAGAGAAGACTGTGGAGACGATGGAAAAGACCATCACCAAGATCAGTGAAACACGGTACGGCTTGAGGTACTGCAGCATGTTACGCATAGTACCCTTAAAGTCTTTGGCTTTAGCCCCGGAAAAAACAGATGCCATCGGACCGCCGTGCATACCGCTATCCTGTCTATTTTTATTAATTGACTCTCTCTGCCTGCTCATGATGCTAGTTCCTCCTTCGACAACTGGGAGAGAGCAAGCTCCCGGTAAACTTCGCAACCGGCCATAAGTTCCTTATGAGTACCAACACCGGCAACCCTGCCGTTATCCAGCACAACTATCTGGTCGGCGTACATGATTGTGCTGATCCTCTGAGCAACAATCAGGACCGTAGAATCGCCGGTCTCCTTTTTCAAAGCGCGGCGTAAAGCAGCATCTGTTTTAAAGTCTACGGCGGAGAAGCTGTCATCAAAAACAAATATTTCGGGCTTCTTCGCCAGTGCACGGGCAATCGAGATACGCTGCCGCTGGCCTCCGGAAAGGTTGCTGCCGTTCTGGGCGATATCAGTTTGAAAACCCTTTTCGCTTTCACTGATGAAATCGAGGGATTGGGCAATAGCGGCAGCCTTTTGCACTTCAGCCTCACTCGCGTCCTCTTTACCATATTTGATATTAGACTCGATAGTACCGGTGAATAAATTACTCTTCTGAGGCACGAAGCCTATTTTTTCCCGCAGTTTATGCTGTGAAACTTCCCGGATATCAGTATTATCAACGAGGACATTGCCTTCGGTCACATCGTAAAAACGCGGTATCAGGTTTATCAGCGTCGATTTCCCGCTNCCGGTACTACCGATAAACGCAGTAGTCTGCCCAGGCCGGGCGGTAAACGAGATACCATGTAAAACATAATCTTCCGCCCCCGGGTATTTGAAACTGACGTTTTTAAACTCGACCTGCCCATGGAACTCCGGAGCGAACTCTTTCGCTTTTTCCGGATCTTTAATTACGGGTTCGGTCTCCAGTACCTGGCTGATACGCCCGGCGGAAACAGCGGCCCGGGGGAGCATGATAAACATCATGGAAACGAAGAGGAAGGCCATAATGATCTGCATGGCATACTGCATAAAGGCCATCATACTGCCTATCTGCAGAGAACCGGTGTCGATCTGTTTGGCACCGAACCAGATAATAAGCAGCATCGTCCCGTTCATGACGAGCATCATCGCCGGCATCATGAAGACCATTACCTTGTTGATGAACAGGTTAGTGTTAGTCAGTTCCACATTAGCTTCATCAAATCTCTTCTCTTCATATTTCTGGGTATTGAAAGCCCGAACGACCATGATACCGCTGAGGAACTCCCGGCTGACCAGGTTCAAGCGGTCGATAAGTTTTTGAATAATGCGGAACTTAGGGATGGCGATAGCAAAAACCACACCGATCAAGAGTAAAATGGCACCGATAGCCACCATGATAATCCATGACAGCGATAGGCTCTCCCCCAGTATCTTAACGATAGCTCCGATACCGAGGATGGGAGCATAAAAGAGCATACGCATCATGATAACCAGTAACATCTGTATCTGCAGGACATCGTTGGTTGTCCGGGTTATAAGCGAAGCGGTAGAAAACTTATCAATCTCAATATTGGAAAAGCTGTTGACCTTCTGGAACAATTTACGCCGTGTATCCCGGGAGAACGCGGCAGCGATCCAGGAAGCCAGGAAGCCGACCGAAACGGAGGCAACAGCCCCGGCCAGTGCCAGGCCGATCATAATCAGGCCGATATGCATGATGTAGCGATTCTGTACTCCACTGACATCGACTCCGATGGTCGTATATTCGGTATAAATATAGGTAGAAGCTGATTGAGTGACCATCGAATCGGGAACCGAAGATAGTGCGCCGGATACCTGAGTAAGCAAGGCCTGCTGTTGATCCGCCGGCAAGCTCTGGAAATACTGGAAGACATCGACCCCGGATGGCAGCGTAAACCCGGCTGATGCGGGGATGTTGTTGGTCTCGATCATATACACGACCAGCATCGGCTTACCGAAAATACCGCTCAGTTTATTAATTTCCGCTTTGTCAGTGGTGTTAAGCCTGTAAAGCGGCTCATTAGCCAGATCAGGGTAGCTTTTAAGATACGAGTCATATTCACTCTGTGACAGCCGGGCTTTATCCAACAAAATATAGTCGGCGGTGACAACTGCTTTATCACTCTCACTCATGAAGAGCTGTAATTTATTCATTTCACCGGCCCTTATTACATCCGGAGCCGCATTTTCGATACCCTTCTGCTGGATACCGATATTGACAATATCAGACATATAAGACGGCAATGATAAATCAGTCATCGCCTGTCCGAACAGCAACCCAAAAATCAATATGATCGTCCAGGTGTACGGTTTGAGATTTTTAATCAATTTCAACATAATATATTCCCTTGTCTGCAATAACCAATCGTAATTTCCATGCGACCAGCTAATTTTGATGGTGGTTTGTAGAACTCAGCTTCCGGTATCAGGACCCCGGGATAGACAGTATCTAAGAGGATGGGACCATTATTTATTCTCCTCCCCCCACGCTTTTATCAAAGCATCCAGCCCTCTAAAAAGTGCCTTTAAATCCTCATCATTGAGCCGGCTCAGTACGCTCCTCATTTTATCGGTGTTTCTTTCTTTCAACCGTTCTACCAGAGCTTTTCCTTTAGGAGTCAGCCGTACCATGAGCATGCGGCGGTTTTCCGGATTTTCACCTCTCGTTACCAGTTTTTGTTCAACAAGACGTTCAATTATTCCAGTGACATTCGGAGGAGTGACCCCCAGAGCAGCGGCCAGTTTACCAAGACTGCTGCTGCCTTCAAATTCAAGAAAAAACAGACTTTTCAACTGACCGGTAGTCAGATTTAGCTCCATCCANGCTTCAGGATTGGGAGGCTTTCCGAAATGGAGAGCTTTCATGACGAGGTTCATTATTTCCTCGATGTTCACGGTCCTTGCGTTTGTCATGGTATCAGTGTCACTCATTCTTTACAATATCTTAACTATTAATATAACTTTAATAGTTTAGCACAGGTTAAAATATAATAGCAAATTTATTGTGGGTATATTTAAGCGATAAATGGTACCATGTATAAAGCGAAAAAGAGCATACCATTCAGCCCTAAACTGTAATGAAATCGGTTCCGGCAATCTTAGTCCTGCCGCGAATAACCGAGGGCACGAAGTATGTCCCCGACCGCGTGGTCGCGTTCCAAATGATGCCGCATGGGCATTTCCGGATGGATGATGTAGTGATTTTGCCTGCCTTCTTTATGCTTGACAATGTAGCCTTCCAGTTCAAGACCTTTGATAATCTTCTGCACTCCCCTCTGACTTAAACTCACCGCATGTGAGATACTACCGGTAGTACTCCTGGGATTTTTAGCTATAAAAATAAATACCCGGCCGTAATTAGAAAGGAAAGTCCATTGTCCTTTTTCCAATGGTATTTCTCCAGAGAATAATTTGCATCGACGCAGCTTAATAGTTTAAAATTAAGAATGCTTTATACGAATTGCAGTGCGTATATCACCTCGAAATTATACCAACCGGACAACAAACCGTCAATGCCCAACATAAAAAGAATATTCGTACAATAATCTGAAAAGTTTTCTGCGACTTTGGAAGGNAAAAATCGAATGGGTATTTTGATAACCGACACGACATTACGTGACGCACACCAATCATTGATCGCTACAAGAATGCGTACCAGAGACATGCTGCCTATCGCAGAGCAGCTTGATAAAGTGGGGTTTTTCTCACTGGAGATGTGGGGCGGGGCTACCTTCGATACCTGTATCCGCTTTTTGAACGAGGACCCCTGGGAAAGGCTGCGATCCTTAAGATCGAAAATCAAAAATACCCGCCTGCAGATGCTGCTGCGGGGACAGAACCTGGTAGGCTACCGACATTATGCGGACGATGTACTGCGTGATTTTATCCGCCTTTCGGTCAAAAACGGAATAGATGTTTTCCGTATCTTCGATGCCCTCAATGATGTACGCAACATGGAAATGGCGATAAAAGTTGCTAAAGAATATAAAGCCCATGTACAGGGTACAATATGCTACACTACGAGTCCGGTGCATACTATTGACAATTTTGCCAGGATGGCGGTGACGCTGGAAGGACTGGGGTGCGATTCAATTTGTATCAAGGATATGGCAGGTTTGATATCACCGGCAGCAACCAAAGCTCTGGTGACAGCCATCAAAAAGAAGGTAAAAATCCCTCTTAACCTGCATTCACACTGTTCCAGCGGCATGGCGCCATTGAGCCATCAAGCGGCAGCGGAAGCCGGGGTGGACATGCTGGATACGGCGTTCTCGGCCTTCGGCTGGGGTACTTCACATCCGCCGACCGAAAGTATCGTCGCGGCATTTCAAGGAACTCCATATGACACGGGACTGGACCTGCAACTGCTTTATGAAATAGGGGAATATTTCGCAGCAACCAGCGGCAAATACCGGATGCTGTTTACGGCAGAGACAACCCGGCCCAGCGTCAATGTGCTGCTGCACCAGATACCCGGCGGCATGCTGTCCAACCTGGTCAGCCAACTGCGCCAGCAAAATGCAATGGACAAAATGGGAGACGTCTTAAAAGAGGTACCAAAAGTACGAAAAGACCTCGGTTATCCGCCGCTAGTAACCCCAACGAGCCAGATAGTAGGTACCCAGGCGGTACTTAATGTGCTTTCCGGAGCCAGATACAAACAAGTAACTCAGGAGGTCAAGACCTACTTCCTGGGACATTA
>JGI20214J51088_10001294_pt1 | contig 17107 bp, 13 predicted proteins | sample WetSurMetagenome_FD_51088 | JGI IMG/M metagenome (IMG submission 51088) | reverse complement strand
CAACCACATAATTGTCTGGTTGATATGTTTGGAAGATTACTTTACCTCCCAGATCAGACCTGCCTGCCCGGCCAGCTACCTGCGTCAATAACTGGAATGTCCGCTCTGAAGCGCGATAATCAGGCAATGATAACCCTGTTTCTGCAAGGATCACTCCTACCAGAGTCACCATTGGAAAATCCAATCCCTTGGAGATCATTTGTGTTCCNATAAGAATATCAGCCCTATGGTTCATGAAATGCGACAAAATGATCTCATGTGCGTCTTTGAACCGGGATGTTTCAGCATCCCAGCGTAAAATATTAGCGTCCGGGAGAAGTGTTCGGACTGCGGCTTCAACAGTCTCAGTTCCTACTCCTAACTGTCGGATGGTTGTTGAACTGCATTCAGGGCAAGTCTTTGGCAACCCCCGCCTGTAACCGCATTGATGACAGATCAATTCATTTTCGGCTCCATGCAAAGTTAATGTCATGTTACAGCGCGGGCAAACCAAGACATAACCGCAAGAACGACAAAAGACATAGGTTGCTTTTCCTCTCCGATTCAGGTATAAAATCGCCTGATTTTCTGCCTTTATTGTATTGATCAAATATTTTTGCAAATCCATACTCAGGATGGATAAATTCCCATTTTTCAACTCATCGCGCATATCCACTACCTGGACATCAGGTAATTCTCCCATAGTTGGAGTTTTTTGTATTGGTATTATAGATTCTACGATTCCCGGGGAGGTTACATTGATACGTTGCGGTAATTTGAGTATATTCCATCCTGATTCATGGGCATTATACAATTGTGAAACATCCGGGGTAGCCGATCCAAAAATGCTCAAAGCTTTCAGGTTTTGTGAATACTGCTCTGCCAGCAATCTGCAATCATAATAAATTCCGTAGTCTCCCTGGCAATAAGAATCGTCATGGCACTCATCAACTATGATCAACCCAATATCAGTAAATGGGGTAAATAGTGCGGATCGTGGACCAACCATGACGTCGATTTTCCCTGCCCTTGCTCGGCGCCACGTATCGTATCGTTCTCCTGCAGTTAATCGGGAGTGATACAAACCCACTCTTCCTGGAAAGCGGTTGATAAATCGCCTAACCGTTTGCGGAGTTAATGAGATTTCAGGGACCAGAACGATTACCTTTTTCCCCTTGGAAATAACTTTTTCGGCTGCCCGAAGGTATATTTCAGTTTTACCTGAGCCTGTAACTCCAAACAGAAGGATGGGTCTGGTATCATTCCCAATCGACATTTGTTCGATTGCATTGGTTACATTCGACCAGGCATGTAATTGGTCATTGGAGAGAGAAATATTCTTTTCAGCTTTGATACTAATTTTTGCGACTGGATCCCTGATCCATTCTGTCTCACCTAGAATTACCAGGTCTTTGGCTGCCAGGTATTGAAGATCTGGCATGGTGCATGCGGTTTGGGCATATACCCATTGGACTGGGATGGGTTCAGGTTCACTTTGCAGAAAAGCAATTACCCTGTTCCGTCTTTCCAGAGCAGAAGTCACCTTTTTTCCCTGGTTTTCCAGGTAGTATTCCTGGATTTCCTGCTCTCCGGCGCATAATTGAACGGTCCTGACCATTTGAGGACGGATGGTAGGTTTTGGCAGGAAGGAGTGGTAATCCAAGATCCCCATTTGTTGGAGTCTTTTTAATGGTTTTTTCCAGTCCACCCGGGGAAAAGCGCTGTCCATTTGGCGCCCACGAATACTGCCTTTTTTTTGGAGCAGGTTAACTATCTTCAATTCAAGTTGTGACAGACCTTTATTAGCTGCCGATTCTGTAATGTTAATAAGAATATCTGCCTGTTGACTTAATCCAGCCGGGACCATCAATTCGACCGCCTGGGAATAGGTACAATAAAATGAATCTGCGATTGTTTTTGCGAAATTGATTTGTGCCTGGGTTAAAACAGGATCTCGATCGATTAATCCTAAAATTTCCCTGGTTTCATTCACAGATGAGGTTCCAAGAAGATCAACAATTACCCCCTGGACGATCTGTTTTCCAAAAGGTACTTCTATCAACGAGCCGATTTGAACCAGGTGAATTAATTCAACAGGGATTTTATAATCAAAGCACCCCGACACTTGAGGGACATTCACGGATATTCGAGCATAGGATTTCATAAAGGATGCTTATTACGATTCAGTCTTCACATCACTACTGTAGTCATCCTGTATTCGGGTGACCAATACTTGAGTGATCCTCATCCTATCCATGGATTCTACCTTCAGGCTAATATGGTTTTCTGAATCTACGATGATGTCACCTACCAATGGCAAACGGCCGAGTTTTCCCAAAATATATCCTGCAACAGTATTGTAATTTGGATCAGACAGCGACATGCCAAAGTAATCATTAAATTCAGAAATGAGGATTAATCCATCAATAAGGGCTTTTCCTTCCGTTAATGGTTGAATTTGGGGAGTATTAGAATCAAAGGAATCCCGATAGTCACCCACAATTTCTTCTACGAGGTCCTCAAGTGTTACCAATCCTGCAGTTCCCGCATATTCGTCTAATACGATTGCAATATGCTGTCTTCTGTTCTTGAATTGCACTAGCAAGTCATTTACAGAGATTGTTTCAGGTACAAAAAGAGCCTCGCGAACAATATCAGCTGCCTTTTTAAATTTACCATCTGAGGCATATAATGCTGTTAATAAATCCCTAATGTATAAAATTCCAGTGATTTGATCGAGATTTTCTTTATAAACAGGAATTTTTGTTACATTCTCCTGGGTGAACAGTTGAATCACTTCTTTCAAAGGTGTGGATTCTTCTACTGCTACAATATCAGTCCTGGGGACACAGACCTGACGTACTACCATTGCCCCAAAATCAAATATTGCTGAAAGCATTTCCTGCTCAGGTTTTTCAAGAAGGCCACCAAGTTCCGGACCTGAAACCATCAGTTTTATCTCTTCAACAGAAATTTGTGAACTTTGAGATGAAGTGATTGAAATACCAATTATTCTTAATGATTGTCTCGTTGCCCAATCTAAAAGGTCTATGAATTTTCGGAATATTGAATTTAAAACCTGAATTGCTGGAGCTGCGAATAAGGCAAATTTTTCTGGAGACCGTAAAGCTGCCACTTTTGGTACTTGCTCCCCAAATACGACCTGGATGCCAGTTACAATAATGAGTGAAAATACCAGAGGTAATATTCCAATAATGGAATTGATGATTTCCCATTGGGGTGAAAAATGGATGGACAAAAATAAAGGGGACATCATCTCCTCTATTGCATTGGCTCCGATGGCACCCAATGCCAGACTAATTATTGTTATGTATATTTGATTTGCAGCGATCAATCTTTCCCTTGCAGCCGGGTTTTGAAGCCACTCCTTAACGAGCCGGGAAGCAGAAGTATCGTGTTCTACCAGCAATTCAAGCCGTGAACGTCTGGCAGCAATCGCAGCAAATTCCACAGCCACAAAAAATCCATTCATTGCGACTAATAGGAGTAATAAAAGTATTTTTATGAAATTTATCATGACCTAACCAACGCAGCAGCCCCATATCCTACCACTGATGTATCATCCCCGGTAATTTCACCAGAAGTGCCATATTTTAATAGTACACCCTTATTAGCTCCCATCAAGGTTGCATAATGTAGCCCGGCAATTACAGCTCCAGCTCCACAGGCAAACCCGGTACCATCAACTTCAGATTGGAGGACACCATTAGGATTAAGATTTTGGATCATTTCAATCATGTGGTTATCCAGTTCATAAGCTTTCTGTTTTGTATAAAAATGCGAGAGATCAGTACTGAGCACAACCATCACACTTTTTCCATTGAGCACTTGATATAGCCCCTTACCCAATGCTTCACAATTTGCTATGGATAGATCTCTGACCATGACCGGGAGAAGTGTAAACTCATAAGGATAGATCCTTTGAAGAAATGGAATTTCAATTTCAAGTGAATGTTCTTCGTCATTTCGGACAGGNTGCAATCTGATTTGGTACTCATCCAATAAAATTTTTGAAAGCGCAGAGACAGNTGAATGGTCGACTTCTATTTTTCCAAGCGGGGTCCAATAATATTTATGTCCCGTGGTTAAAAACGCCTCTTGATATGGCTGGTGCATTGGAGAAATTACAGCAATAATATCTGGGTGAAGATGCTGTATCGCATCAAATGCATACCCAGCTACATGCCCGGAGTATCTGTAACCTGCATGTGGAGAAATCACAGCTACAATTTCTCCATCGATTTTTGGGTTTTTGGCTTTTGAAATATAGTTGTCCAATTCCCTTGCCAGGGAAACTGGATTACTCGAATACCAGTGACCAGCTATTGGCGAAGGTCGGATTTCGCTTCCCATACACTTAACTCCCTGAATTGTGCAGCAATATTAATAATTGTAGCATGGAGTAGGTGCAGATAATAATATTCTCAGCATGAGAAGTATAACGAGGCTTGTGGTTAAGGGAGATAATTATGTGGATTTACTTTTCCAGAATCATTCATTAATTCAAAATGTAAATGGGAACCGCTTGAGTGGCCTGTAGAACCCATTAATCCAATTACAGTACCTTGATAGACAAAAGCTCCACAACCGACATTGACTTGACTCAAGTGGCCATAGAGTGACTGCCAGCCATTGCCATGATCGATAACGATCATATTTCCATATCCCCAGTCATTCCAGCCTGAATAAACAACCACACCATTATCAGTTGCATAAATGGGGTCTCCAGTTTCTCCGTCGAGATCTATTCCAAAGTGATTTGTCTCGGGTGAGTAATCAAAACCGGAAAGGAAATGATTATTGGTCGGCCAGATGAATACTTGTATTCCCACCGGTCCATCCGGAATAGCTCCACAGTAACCCGGACCAAGAACTTTTGCCACACCAGGATCTCCCCTCGTGATGCGTGGGGCGCTCCAGGTGACGAAATTTCTTTTCCCATTGGGTATTACCAGCATGGTACCTTGTTCAATATTTGGATTACTCAAATCCCCGATCGTTTTTATATCCAGATGATTCAATGGATAATTGATGATGTCTTCCGGCTTGACCCCGAAGAATTCGGAGACACCATTCAAACCATCACCCGCATTCCATTTATGATATATTCCATTGACAGGTAGGATATTTAATATTTGTCCTGGTTGTAAAAAACTGGGGTTATCCAATAATGTGAAATAATTACCCCACAGTATTGTCTCAGGTTTTAAACCAAATTTTTCCGCAATTCCAAATACTGTGTCACCTTCAACAACAGTATATTTCTCGATTTCTTCACGTGGTCTCTCGGGAATGATAGTGTGCAGCTGCGCCAGACGGGGTACTCCTCCTGAATAGGAAACTTCAAGTAATTCAGATGTGGATAGCTTGTTTATATCCACGTTCACAGTCGGAATAGGACCAGTGTTTTGTGACTTTGCCTGAGCTTGGGAGGTCTTCGGCAGGAAGAAGTTCCNCATAATAAGGACTACTACGANAATCAATACCAATGTAATTAAAGCTGTAGCAATCCGTAGTAAAGGGGATTTTAAATCTAATAAATCGGATTTATGATCCGCTTCAGATTTTTCTATTGTAGTAGCTTGTGAAATGGTTTTCTGGTCAGCAAGTAAAGGATTATCTGTTAATGGATCAAATCCCGGCTGGTCTTTATTTATTTGCGGCATTCTTACTCCGGATGGCATAATAACATAGCCAAATTCATTGGTCAAGCCCGTTTCAGATATTTCAGACTTTATTCATCTTATTCTTAATTCAATACTTCTATCAAATCTCCATCTATAACCTCACCAATGATCCAGGCAGGTTGTCCTTCAACCTCTGCCACTTCAAGGTATTCATTGGCATCTTTTTCCGAGAGTCCAATTAATAATCCACCGCTGGTTTGTGGGTCAAAAGTTAGCATTTTCTCATATTCTTCCAAACCATCAGAAAACTTGACGTGTTTCCCATAGAAATGCTTATTGTCCGAAGCGCCTCCAGGGAATGTCCAATCCCGTGCATATTTCATCGCCCCGGAAATAAAAGGCAGTGATTGAAACTGTATTCGAAGACCTACTCGAGAAGCTTCTGCCATCTCCCAACCATGGCCAAGCAAACTGAACCCAGTCACATCTGTGCAGCTATGCGCGTTGTACTTGACGGCCAGGTCACTTGCCTTGTGATTCAAACCTTTCATCCAACCTACAGCTTCTTGAACATCTGCTTCAGCAGCAATTCTACGTTTTAAAGCTGTCGTTGTCACCCCAAACCCCAATGGTTTTGTTAGAACTAATTGGTCTCCGGGTATTAATCCCTTCTTTGTAAGGTACTTCTTTGGATCCACCCAACCAAGCACAACCAGCCCAAATTTGGGTTCTTTATCCTGGATGGTGTGTCCCCCGGCAATAATAACGCCGGCTTGTTTGGCAATATCTGCACCACCGCGAATGATCTCTGCCAGGAAATCAGAAGGAAGTTCAGGAGGTAAAGCTGCAATACTCAATGCCAGAAATGGCACCCCACCCATGGCATATACATCTGATAATGAATTCGCAGCGGCTATCGCACCATAATCATACGGGTCATCTACGACCGGGGTGAAGAAATCAGTTGTTAGTACCAATGCCCTGGTTTCATCCACTTTCCAGAGTACCGCATCATCCGGTTGGTCCAAACCAACCAACAAATTGGTTGGTTGAGCACCTGAATATACGTCATGTAATGGACGCAGAACCTGCGCCAACGTTTCCGCGTTTAGTTTCGATGCTCAACCAGCGCAGTTGGAATAATCTGTAAGCCTGATCTGTTTGCCATTTATTGGTATTGGCATTTTATTAATGTCTCTGCTATCGGTCTTCTCTATACTATTCCATTTTATGGGACCGTTGTGATCTGAGGCGTTATGCCTGGCAGTGGGAACAAAAATGGTGAGTTGCTAGGCAGCAGCATGGTTTGTATGGTCGGCGAGAGTTTTGAAATATACTGGTACATCAAGAGATCAGGGTTGTCTTTCAAAGCTGCACTGATAAGTGCAAGGGACTGTGCTTCTGCCTGAGCCTGGAGAATTCTTGCTTCAGCATCGCCTTTCGCTTTAATGATCGCTGAATCGGCTGCACCCTGTGCAGTCTGCCTTACCTGCTCTGCTTCCTGGCGTTTTTGTTCCACAACAAATTTGGCCTGCTGGGCTTGTTGTTCAGCAACCTGTTTCTGCTCAACTGAAGCAGCATATTCAGGAGAGAATGTAATATTGCGGATGACAAAATCCACCAGCATTAATCCATTTTCAGCTAACTTGGTGGCCATCGCATCACGCATGTTTCCAACAAATTCCAGTCGCTTGGTGCTATTCAATTCATCCACTCGATATTGTGAAACAGCATCCCTGATAATACCTCTGGATTGAGCCCGTACAAGGTCATTCGGATAGCGGTTCTGCCACTGAATGTGAACCTGAACCACTTTATCGGGATCCACAGCATAAATTACTGAAGCATCCACATATATTTCCTGTCCATCCAGTGTACGGGCAGTGATCGAATCATCCCCCTGGACTGCTCCTTCGCTGGTGGCAATGGACATGGTGTAAGTCTGTTTGGAGATCGGATATAAAACTACATTTTCAGCAAATGGAATGATCCACCGTAGACCTGGCTGCAGGGCAACTTCCCGATAACCTTTTGGCGCGAACGCTGAATTTACAACTCCCCGTTCCTGGGGTTGAATATAGACTAAACCAGCACTAAATGTTGTCATTAAAATAGCAATAACAGCTATCAAAACACTTACAGTTCCAACATTCTTTAACGGTGCATTTCGGGAAGCCCTGATTACTGCGATTACTATGAATATGATCAGGGCTGCCCAGGCAAGAGAAGCCACTCCCTGTAATAGATTGGCAATGTTCATTTTTTCCTCCAGAATTTAATTTCAAACTAATTTTATAATTATACAGTAATTTACCCATAAGATTTGACTTTGGTCCGCTGGTAGCATCAATAATAATAAAAATAATGATTGGATTCTATTAAGTTATAATTTGGCTCGAGGTGAAAATTGCAGAAAAAACTAATAGAAGAGATCAGAGATTACTTTGAAGTAAAACCGGGAATTTACACAGGGGGGCAGCCAACTCCTGACCAGATCAAGATACTGGGTGAGTTGGGGTTTACCATTTTGATCAACCTGGCAACTTCAGCCTCCCCGGATAGTCTGCCTGATGAACAGTTCCTCGCCCAAGCAGCCGGAATGGCTTATGTTCACATACCTGTTGAATGGCAGGCACCTACAAAAGATGACCTATTAAAATTCTTCCAGATGTTCGAACAGCACAAAGGGTTTAAAACCTTTGTGCATTGCGCTAAGAACATGCGGGTATCGGTTTTTATATATCTCTATCGGGTGATAGTAGAAAAAGAAGATCGCCAGGTTTGTTGGGAAGATGTCTTGAATATTTGGGAACCAAATGAGGTTTGGCAACAATTCATTGACCAAATGCTTGAGGAAATCGAACCCCCTAAAAATGATAGGAATTGGCAATTTAATTGGCAGTGATACTCAAGACCGTAAATAATTAACCGAATTCATTAACAAACTAAAATGACTTTTGACCATTAATTCTTGTCCAGAAAACAGTTCTTTTCCACCCAGTAAATGGTATTTGAGAGTCCGAGATCTTTTTGATCAAAATAAACAATAAACCAGAATACATATTTTGTATTTACTGTGTAAACTGCGATATATGGAATACTCCAGGGTAATGTGTACGTTGCTTTAGTAATTTTTCCACCCAGGTTTTCTGAGAATATTTTTAATTGTGCCAATATTGTTTCATTGTTGGTGTAATCCCAGGTTAATCCATCACCAACATCGCAATACTTAACCTGTTGTGATTTTGCTAACACAAGGTCGTCTGCAGCTGTATTAATGGTTGAAACTTGTTGGGTGGCCAATGCTTCCAAAGTTGATTGTAGAACCAAATCCTTGGTTGTTTTTTGATCCTGAGCGGTTAAAGTACCCCCCAAATTGGTTATTTCTACACGATCATTTGCTAGCTGAAAGCCCTGGGTGGCTATCGCAGCCTCATANTTATATTTTGCTACCTGTGCATTACCACTTTGGATAAGGACTAAAATCCAACCCGACAAGATAAGAAATATTATTACAATACCAAGAATGAATTTTTGCCATTTTCGCTGATGGATTTCTGGCTTCACCTGACCTGACAAGTCTTTTGGTTCAACAAACTCACCTGACTGAGGATAATCTCTCCCACAATGAGGACATACAATGGCAATTCCCTGCATNTTTTCTGCACAATATGGGCATCTTTTCATGTACATTATGTTCCTCTATTTTGGCTCATCATTTAATTGATAGTATACAACAATANTTATTCACCACCTCTTTCCAGTTGTTCAAACAATACCGTATAATAAGGGTATGAAACCTGAACAATTTTACCCAAAAATCTTTGCTTTATCGAACATGCCGGCAAATATNCGTGTTAAAGGGATGAATCGGATTCACTCCGAGTACCTGGCTGCTTATNTATCTGCCATATACGCCATTGACACAGAAAAAGCAGCTCAAATATGCCCGGATGGGCGNACCCTTGCGCAAATCGTCGCTCATATTGCTGAGTGGGAAAGATATATTATACAATCGATGGGTGACGTAATTTCCGGTGTTAGAAAACCTTTTGTATTAACCCTGAAAGGGTACCGTGATATCGATGGAACCCGGGTAGATTTTGATACCATTGATGAGTTCAATGGTTTCCAGGCACAAAAATATAAAGATACTCCCTGGTCAGAGATCAAACCTTTAGCTATTCACACTGCATCTGCATTACAAGGAATTTTTTCTCAACCGGTTGTCTTACCTTTTGACCTCATGGAAAAAACCGAGCCATATGACTGGCATATTCCGGGGGGGTCGTTGGTCAGCATTCCTGTCGCATGGTATTTATGGATCGTTGTTCTTGAACATGAAGTTGTGGACCATGCTCAAGAACTTGGTTTGGATTAACTCTATTCAGAAAGGCAGAGGTGGATATGATAAAAAAATACAAAGCATTGCGGCTTATAGGAACAATTTATAAAATTATTGGAGCGATCATTCTTGTAGTCTCGATCATAGGTGCAGTTGGATCTTGCGTTAGCGGTCTCCTCGGAGGAGCATTATTAAGTGGACTNGCTCAACAATTCAGCAATAATACCTCTCCCACTGGTTCAGGTAGTATGGCTATTGTAGGTATCGTCTCCGGCTTTGTGATTCTCTTATGGGGACTGATCGCTGGTGTAACGACATTTGCTGCTGGAGAAGGTGTGTATCTTTTAATTGACATTGAAGAAAATACTCGGTTAAGTGCGTCATTAATACAAAAGGAATAAGATCACTTTAATACTCCATATAAATAAGAATTAACACCGTTCTCAGGAGGAAACTTTATGAAGGTGTATTTTCATTATCCAAAATCGCATGTATTTTTGCATACAAATTCCAATTGTAATGACATTAAATTGGAAGCTCGCGCAGATGAACGAATCGTCATCATCACACACGACAATCTGGCTGATGTAATGCAATTATTGATCAAACAAAACTGGAAATTTTCGACCGGTAAAGGTAAGGATGACCTCTGGTTAGACCTTACCCTGAACAATGCAAAACTTGAAGAAAGTCTTGCTTTTGTTGTTAAAGCAATTCTTGGTTCATATTATAAAAACTTTAGAGATGCTGAAGTAACCTATCATTGTTAATTTTCTAAAATTATCTTTTATAATCCCTGTTTTATCAGATAATACCGCTTTCAAGCATGGTAATGAATTCATCCACCACTCTTGGTTCAAATTGTGATCCTCGACGGTCCTTTAAATAGTTGGTTGCATCGATTTTTTCCCAAGCTTCACGATACGGTCTGTCTGAGGTCAATGCATCCCAAACATCAACAACGCTAAATATCCTTGCTGAAATAGGAATATCTTCGCCAATTAATCCATTTGGGTATCCCATTCCATCCCAGTGTTCGTGATGGTATTGAGGAATATCGAGAGATTTCCTTAAGTATTCAATAGTTGAGAGCATCTCCAATGCAAATATAGGATGCTTTCGCATAATTTTCAACTCATCTTCCGATAATGGACCCGGTTTCAGCAAAATTGAATCAGGAATTCCCATTTTTCCAATGTCATGCAGTAAGGCACCTCTGCGTATATGTTCCAATTCCGTGTTTCTGACGTCCATTCTTGCAGCTAATTTTACAGTGATGTCCGCTACTCGCTGGGAATGACCTTCGGTTTCTTTATCACGTAAGTCCATTGCGTGGACCCACCCCTCTAGAGTACAGTCATATGCTTGAATTAATTCTGTGTTACTCTTTTGTAGGTTTTCAAATAATTCCGCATTGTCAATTGCAATGGCCGTTTGACTCGCCAACATATTTAAGTAATCTTTCCATTCAATATCCACTTTTTTAATTGACCGCGAATACACTTCCAAAATACCTTTAATAACGCCTTTGCTGATCAATGGTATTGCATAATATGAAACGAATTTCTCCTTCTTGATCATAGGGAGGAATAATTTAGGGTTGTTGAAATCATCAATATCTTCAGTATGGACTAGTTTTCGTTCAAAGATCGCTTTACTGATGAAATTAGTCCCGATCTGGGCTGAAAATTCCTTAATATCATCGTACCAATACCCCCTACTTGCATAATATCGGAGGTTTTGGGTATATGGATTCAATAAGATGATAGTTGAAGCATCTACATTTAATTGGGAAATTACGTGCTCTAAAACAATATTTAATGTCAGGTTAAGATCAAGACTACCTGATATTGCATTGTCGATAGTCAACATTGCAGATAGCCGTTCCATCTGCTGTTGAATATGGGCTTCGTCGTTTTTCCTATCTGAAACATCCCGAATAATACTTTCGAGTGCAATCAATCTACCATTCTGATCATATATCGGAGCGCTCCTATAATCCACCCACACTACATTTCCATTTTTATGTATCAAACGAAGTACATTGGTATCACCTGAATAGTTTGAATTTTCCAAATATTGTTTTGTTACAGGAATGTCATCCGGATGAGTAATTCTCAAGTCAATATCTGAATCTTGATAAAATTCTTCCGGGGTGTAACCCAGTATTTTTGTTACTGATGGACTAATATATTCAAATCCTTCTATTGGAAAAAATGTATATCTGGCGATTATATCCTGAGCATTTTCGGCAATTCTCCGGAAACGCTCTTCGCTGATCCTTAACGCTTCCTCCTCACGGATTAGTTGGGTTCTGTTATATACATTTTCAATTACAGATGGTAAGTGAAATAAATAATCTGAACTTTTCACCACATAATCTGCTGCACCTAATTTTATTGCCTGAACGGCTATTTCTTCATCGCCATGCCCCGTAACCAGAATGATTGGAATTGATAATGAATACTTCTCCAATTCGGTAATTATTTCGATTGCATTCAACCCTTGTAATCGATGATCCAATAATAAAATATCATATTGGTGGCGAGTGACAGGATTTGCCAACAGAGAAATTACCTCACTTGCGTTCTGTAATACATCCATCCGAATATTTGGGGCATAACGTGAGAAGTGTCTACGGGTTAAGTCAATATCTACCAAATTGTCCTCAACATATAATAATTTCAAATGTTGACGGTTTCTAGCCAACTCCACTCGATATCGATTAACTGCGTTTTCTAAAATGACGGGGAGGCGTGCCAGGTATCCTTGTGATTTGGTAATATAATCATCTGCCCCGGCTTTTAAGGCTGCTACTGCGGTGTCTTCGTCCCCGTGACCCGTAATGATCACAACTGCCACTGGAATATCTTTTCCTCGTATCCATTCTAAGTGACCTAATCCATTCCCATCAGGCAAATGCATATCCAATAAAACCAGATCTATCGAATCTGAATTATTAAGTAATCTGGATTCTGAGCCCCTTATCGTATTAGCTATTTCAATCTCAATATGAGGAGCATTTTTCTTCATCTCCAAAGTAGTCAAATCAATGTCATTCGGGTTGTCGTCAATGTATAAAATTTTCATTTTTCACCGCGGATAAATATTCGATTTTATCCAATACTGATTTATTAGAAGGATTAGCTCAAGAAATTGATCATAACCTATTGGTTTTATTAAGTATGAATTAGCACCGTACTCATATGCTGTTCTTATGTCACCGTGGTCGGACGAGGATGTGAGTATGATAACAGGAACATTGTTACAAATTTTTTCCTTTTTGATTTTTCTTAATACATCAAGTCCATTCAATTTTGGCAGTTTTAAATCTAGGAGGATGACTGCTGGTAATTCTTCTCCATCTTCCCATCTCTCAATGTAGGATAAAGTTTCCATCCCATCACGAGCAGTTTGGATTGGATTAAGGATATCACATCTCTGAAATGCACGTTTTGCCAGATCAAGGTCTATTGGGTTGTCTTCAACTATAAGGATGGGATGTGTATAGTCAGTCATGGATCACCCCGGAATTTCAAGGTAAAATTTTGCACCGATTCCTGGTTGACTTTCAGCCCAAACGCTTCCGCCAATCCGTTGCATAGCTTTTTTAACTAAAGCAAGTCCGATTCCAGTTCCCGGGTACTCCTCTGGAAGGTGAAGCCGCTGGAAGATGTCAAATATTTTATCGCTATACTTCATTTCAAAACCGATACCATTATCCTCAACACAAAGTAGTGACTTATTTTCAGCTGATATTGTTAATTTCAAATTGATAGTTGGCAAGGCCCGATTGGATGAAAATTTGATTGCATTATCCAATAAATTACGTATTGCTTGCTCCAGGGCTTTCTCATCTATTGAGAATTTTCTTGAGCCAATCTCTTGAATGATAGTAATATTATTCCTCCGAATATCATCTTTTCTTTCTAGAATCAAATTATTAACCAAATCCTGTATATCCACTTGGTGATTTGTTAAAGTCCTTCGCTCAAGTCTAGAATAAGACAACAGGTCTTCAATCAATTGATTCATTTGACCTGCAGCTGTACGAATCGTTCGCAAAAAGGAGAGACCTTCTTCATCTAAATGGGAAGAATGCTCTTCGAGTAATAAACGGCTATAACCATCAATACCTCTTAAAGGCGCCTTAAGATCATGAGAAACAGAGTAAGTAAATGTTTCCAATTCGCGATTTTTTAATGCCAGATCTTTCGTTCGATCTTCCACCCTTTTTTCCAATTCAATGTTATTAATTTGAACTTCTTTAAACAATTGGACTTTATCCATCGAAAGTGCGATCTGTCCTGCCACTTGTTCTGCCCGCTGTATTTCATCTTTAGAAAATTGATGCTGATCTGCATAACCAATTAAAATTGCTCCCAGATTTAATCCCCCTCCGATAAGAGGTATGGCCAACATTGATTTTGAAGGAAACTGATTAGCCAGGCGTGGAGAAATATATTCAGTATGAAACAAGTCATCCACAACAATAGGATTGCCGGATTCAACCACAGCCCTGGTAAGCGTCATTTCTCCGGGTTTAGGCTGGATCTTTGTGTAACGAGAGCGCAATGGACCAAATGAAGCCAATGGGATTGGTTGTTTATTTTCATTGTCCCAACCTGTAATATAACAATGATCTGCAGAAAACATCATGGCAAGCAGATCTACTATTTTCTGCATCATTGTTTCCAGGTCAGTTTCACTTAAAGCATTTTGGGTAATTTCATTCAGGATAGCTAAATATTGAGCTCTTGATTTTAAGGATTGAACCGCCACTTTGCGTTCTGTGATATCCTGGGTCATGACCATGCCTAAAGTAATTTCCCCTGTTTCATTATGNATTGGGACTGCATANACCTCATAGGTTAAATCGCCNATTGGTACTTCAAATACCTCTGTCCGTCCTTTTAAGACAGCTCGGTAGTATGGTTCAAGGATAGCGTTGGTTTCTTGTGTATAAACTTCAAAAATTGTATGGTTTTCAAGTTGTTCTCGTGCCAAATTGAGGTGTGATAATCCCATTCCATCCGCAATTTTATAACGTAAATCTTTATCGAAAAGCATCACAGTCCCATTTGGAAAATTTCTAGCTAAAGTTCGATAGCGGCTTTCGCTATCACGTAAGGCATCCTCAGCTTTTTTTATCTCTGTCATATCCCGACTTACTGATCCAGCCATGTATCCACGTGGGGTATAAATTGGGAAAACCAATGTTTGTATATTATGTGTTTTCCCTTTTGTATCGACAACAGTACCATCCTGGATCAAGTTACCTTGATAAACAATACCTCCAGCCAGTAAATCGATTGTCANTTTCTTAAAATAGTCTATACTCTTTGATGTTCTTTCAGATTCTGGTACCATTTGGTTCTGAATCTTCCAAATAAATTCTCCTATGACCTGATGCCGTGGAATTCCGGTGATTTTCTCTTGCCCACGGCTCCATTCTATGATCCTACCTTCTTCATCGATTAGCAGGATCCCATCCTGTGATTGGGTAACGACTGATCTTAGTTTCTCTTCACTATCTCGCAGAGCTTCCTCTGCTTTTACTCGTTCGGTTATATTACGGGCATTTGTTTGTATTTGAATAGGGGTACCGGATGCGGTGTCTCGGATAACAAGTGCTGTCGCTTCCATCCATAGAAAATTCCCATCAATTGTCCTAATCCGGTATTGTAACGGTTGAACCTCATTGATCATTTCCAATTGATTAAATACGTAACCTACCAATGCCTTATCTTCCGGGTGGATATAATCCAACAAAGGTCTTCCAATCATTTCTTCAGGTGAATACCCAAGAAGTGGCTTGCAGGCAGGGGATACATAGCTATAAATTCCCCTTATATCCATAAGGGAGATGATGTCAGTTGACCTTTCCGCAATAAATCGAAATTTCTCTTCGCTCTCTTGCAATGATTTTAATGATCGAGCATGGTCAGTTAGTTCTCTTGTGGTGGTTAAAATATATTTTTCAGCATTAATTTCAATTAATCGGGCAGAGAGTAATCCTATTATCACCTGGTTATTTTTCGTTCTCAAGGTTGTTTCAAAGTTAGTTATATATCCAATCTCCTGGATACTTTTCATAACATTTATTCGATCTTCCGGATTTTCCCATAGATTAATATCGTAGAGAGATTTGTCCATCACATCTTCTTTTGTATACCTTGTCAAATTTGTGAAGCCCTGGTTAATTTCAAGAAATTTACCATCTGACAATCGGTTTATATGTATTGATTCTGGACTGAGTAGAAATGCTTTCGTATAAATTTCTGCGGAAGTATTAGGGTTACTTTCTTCAACAATATCGCCTTGTTTATCACTTTGAAATATAGATTCATTAAGTTTGTTTGTTCTTAACTTGTCTATTTCATTCTGGTCTTCAATTCGAGGAATAAACCTGTTAATAGAATCATTATCAAACGGTTGATTTTGTTGGCAAACGGAAGAATCCCTTTGTTTAATTTCAGACAAAAATTTTCCCACTTGCTTCGGTAATGTAAATAGGATATTGCTCATCAATTCACCAGATTACAGTATAAACAACTGTTTGCCCTCTACTTAGTGGAATCTCACTTGGTACCATAATAATCATAAGTACTGCCTATACAGAAAACAATAAAAAACCAGTAAAGAATATTACGCAATCTGTTTTCCTATCTTTCTTAAAGAAACTGATATCTCTAAAAATTGGTTTTGCAAATATTTCTTAACCATCGGTTCCAGTATTGGCTATATTGTTAATTTCTTCTAAAGCTGCACTTAATAATAATATTCTGAATTTTTAAAAAAAAGCGAGAACCAGTAAGGATACTGGTTCTCGCATGTGACAAATAAAGAAATTTATCTGTCGATTATTCCCCTCAATAAGAACGAGAGACCTAAGGCAATCAGGATGAATGGACCGATCAAAGACCAGGAAAAAATTTGACCTAATCCGACCCCCAACCCTACTGCTGCCAATACCATATGCCCGGTAAAATGTCTCCGTCTCCCAGGGAGGATTATATGAAGAATCGCAGATACAAGGAAAATCAGGCCTGCGCCTAGAAAAACGATCGGCCAGGCTGATAAGAAATGATAATTTTCAGGCAGACCAGGGATTGGGAATTTCCAACGACTCAAT
>JGI20214J51088_10001293_pt1 | contig 17109 bp, 18 predicted proteins | sample WetSurMetagenome_FD_51088 | JGI IMG/M metagenome (IMG submission 51088) | reverse complement strand
TCGATCAGAAGCAAAAGGTATGCGGGAGGAAAGGAGGAAGGAAAGCCGCGTTTCCTCGTTTTCTTCAAGGTGGACAAAATCCTGCCCCTGGTCGGCGCAGGACGAGACCCTGAAAAAGACTAAGTTATTGTTTCTTGGCCTCTGGAAAAGGAGGTTCTCATTGACTCGTTCTGACGCAGAGACACAAATCGGACAGCTTTTCATGATTGGAGTGCCGGGGCCGGCCCTGGACAATGAGACGGATGAGCTGATTCGTGAAGGCCACATCGGAGGGGTCATTCTGTTTTCCAGGAACATAGAAAACCCTCTGCAACTGGCCGCTCTTTGTCGTGACCTTCAGGCAGCAGCATCAAAGGCACAGGACTCTCCTCTGTTTCTCGCGGTGGATCAGGAAGGAGGGAGGGTTGCGCGACTCAAGGATCCTTTCAAAAGCTTTCCTGGGAATGCAGCCATCGGAACGGATGAAGAGCCGGTCAAGAGGGCCATCGAATTTGCAACGGTGACGTCCAATGAAATGAAAATCGTGGGCCTCAACATGAACCTTGCTCCCGTGGTTGACGTTCAAAGAGGAGAGATAGAGAAACACCTTGCAGGCCGTAGCTTTGGTGAGGACCCGGAGGTCGTCGCCTATCTCGGGAGAACTGTGGTGAAGCACCTTCAGAAAAACGGGATCATGGCTGTGGCCAAACATTTCCCGGGACTCGGCCGCGCAGATGTGGATCCCCACTTTCACCTGCCCAAAATCAACATTGATCTGGAGGAAATGGAGAAAATCAATCTTCTCCCCTTTGCAGCGGCCATCGACGAGGGTGTCTGCGGCATCATGACCTCCCATGCCATATACCCCGCGCTCGACCATGAATTGCCGGCAACNTTGTCGCCCACGGTGTTAACCAAGGTGCTGAGGGAGAGAATGGGCTTCAGGGGCTTGACGGTGACAGATGACCTGGAGATGGGTGCGATAGTCACAGACCGGAGTGTGGCTGATGGAGCGCTTGAATCCTTTCAGGCCGGTGCCGACATCCTTCTCATCTGCAAAGATCAGACTCATGCCCGCGAAGGCCTGGATGCACTGCGGCAGGCGGCCTCAAAAGGAACCATTTCCGCAGAGCGGCTCGCTCAATCCCTGAAGAGAATCAGGGAAACAAAAACGAGATTTCTGGTTCATCGGGAGGAGACATCGCTGGCGGATGTGAGGGAGTATTTTAAGATGAGTGCCTAAAGTGAGCTAAAATGCCTAAAGTGCCTAAAGTTGGAAAAATAAGAAGACAGAAGACAGTAGACAGAATACAGAATAAGACGCCATATATCCGTGCGACGGACAACTGACAACGGACCATTGACAACTGGTAACAAGCAACCTGCAACAGGCAGTTCTTGGTGGCACGGACAAGCCCGCGAGCAGCGGGTTTGTCCGTGAGCGAGCAAAGGTTATCGGAGCTTTGTCACAAAGCCCAATCCGGTGTTGGCGCCTCGATGTGAATCGTCTCAGGCCTGGTAGGGTGCATGAACGTCAGGGATTTTGCCAGCAAACAAATCGTACCGTCTTCACGGCGATCACGCGCTCCGTATTTCAGGTCACCCACAATAGGGCATCCTTCAGCAGCCAGTTGTGCACGGATTTGATGTTTTCTCCCCGTGTGCAGATTGACCTCGAGAAGAGACACCTTGCCCCTCACAAAAAGCGTCCTGTAACTGAGGGCAGCCTCTTGAGCCCTTTTGTGCGTTTTATCTGTGAGGGATACCTTTTGACGCCTTTTTTTCAGATAAGAAATCAGACTGCCGGAAGGTAGAGGCATCTTCCCATGGACCAGAGCCCAGTAGATTTTGGTGATACTTCTTTGCCGCCACTGTATGGAGAGCCGCGAGGCACTCTTGGATGTCTTGGCAAGGACAACAACACCCGATACCGGCCGGTCGAGGCGGTGCACAAGGCCTAGGAACACCTTCCCTGGCTTGTCGTACTGCTTTTTGATATAGTCTTTGACCATGTCCATGAGGGAAGTCTCGCGTGAGACATCTCCCTGCACAAGGATTCCCCCAGGCTTATGCACGGCAATCAGGTGGTTGTCTTCATAAAGGATTTGTATTTTTTCCATAGGTGATCCCAGGTCTGCAATGCGTTTTGGTACCGGCCCTAACGAGAGAATATCCAAAAAAAAGGCGGCGCACAAGCTTCCCCCAGGTCTGCCTTCTCTGAGAGAATGGTTCAAGCGAAGCCGGTTGCCCCTGAGCGAGAAGCAGGTCCAGCAAGTATGGCAATATCACAACCTTTTGCGAAAGAAAAACGCGGAGTACGATCTCACTCGTATTTATCAGTTCGACAACATGGTTCAGAAGCACTACGTTGACTGTGTGCTGGTTGCAAAATTGCTGGAATGGAAACTCCCCTCACCGCTCCTTGACATCGGCACGGGCGCAGGTTTGCCCGGAATACTTTTGAAGATCGCCTGCCCGGAAACGGAAACGATCCTTTCCGAAGGAAGGCATAAGAGAATAGCCTTTCTGCACGAAGTGGTACAAACCCTTGGGCTGAAGGGCATTGAGATCTATGAAGGGAAAATTTACCCCTCTTTCAGCAGGAGCGTGAACGGCGTCATCACCCGAGCCCTGGAATCCATGCCCAAGACCCTGGACCGCGTCATGAGGAGCCTAGTGCCGGGTGGAAGAGCTATTTTTATGAAGGGGCCGGGCTGTGAAGAAGAGTTAGAGGAAGCCTTGGAGGTTTTTGGGGCTAGTTACAAGCTCATCAAGGATGTGTCCTACATGATTCCTCATTCTTCCCATCACCGGCGCCTCATTGTCTTCGAGCGCCTATCCTGAAAAGATATCTTTGAAGTCACCTGCCCGCATGCGGTCCTCGCGCCGTCTCAGTATCCTTCTCCGATCGCCCTCTTTAGGAACGCGCTCCCTTCCTTTGAGCATCAGGGCCACGACCAGGCCCAGAATCAAAACCGCCTGGAGCAATCCCAGGAGACCCTCGACAAACTTCTGATCCATGATGATGAAAGCGCTCATACCCAGGCAGACGGAGATCGTGGAGACGATGAAAACCACCTCCTTCCTTGCGAAGCCGAGAAAGAGCAGCCGGTGATGCAGATGATCCTTATTCACGCAGGTGAGCAGTTCCGTGAAACTCCTTGCCTGGCGATTCTTGATCCGAGAGAGATTCACGTAAATCATGTCGAAGATGAGGACTCCGAAGATGAGAACAGGAGCAGCAAGAGATACGAAACGACTGGTCACGGACCATTGCCCGAGGACCGCCAATCCGGATAGCGTAAATCCAAGGAAAGTGCTCCCCGCATCACCGAGAAAAAGCAACGCCGATTTCCCCAGGCGGAAGTTGTAGGGAAGGAAACCAACACAGGCGCCGACGATGGCCACAGCGAACCAACCCAAGGCCGGCTGGTCGGTGTTAAAGGCCAATAGGCCCAAAAACAGTGCACAAATAATGGACAGGGATGAGGCAAGACCGTCAACGCCGTCAAAAAAATTCATCGCGTTGGTCAACCCGACCATCCAGAGGACCGTGAGAGGGATGTTGACGAGAGGCGCCCATGCGGAATAGTGAAAGAAGGTGAGATGAATATCGCCCGCAACAATAACGGTAAGAGAGATAAAGACCTGGAGGATGAATTTCAGCAAGGCAGGGAGGGGCTTAACGTCATCGATGAGGCCCATGACAAAAATCAAGCTTGCGCCGAGAAGCAGGGCATTCATTCCGGGCAAAAATACATTGTTGAGGAAAAGGGCAGCTGAAAAGGCAACAAAGACCGCCACACCCCCGAGGAGCGGGGTCGGTTGATCGTGGATCTTGCGCCAGTCCGGCCGGTCAAGGACATTCAGCTTAAGAGCAAGGGCGCGGCAGAGAGGGGTCAGGAAGCAGGCCGCCAAACATGAACAAAGAAAAATGTACTGCCACCTCATTCCTGCGTTGAAAAAGAGGGACCGAGCGGCTGGGAGAAGCAGGGCTACGAGAGACAGAACAAGAGCAGTTTGCAGGAGGATTCTAGGAATCAAGGCAGACCCCTTTCCTTTTGAGAAGTTCACTGTAGACACCTTCTATAGACCGGACCATCGACTCCGCACTGAAGCGGTCTGTCATCTTCTTTCGCCCTGCTCGCCCCATCTTGAGGGCGAGATCTTTGTCACTCAGGGTCTTCAAAATGGCGGATGCCAATTCTTTTTCGTTTCCGAGGCTCACGAGGTANCCGTTCAAACCCTCTTCGATGAGATCCGGGATCCCCCCTACACGGGTTCCCACCACAGGTTTCTCCATGGCCATCGCTTCGAGAAGGACTCTTCCCATTCCTTCGAAATAAGAAGGAAGAACCGCGACGTCAAAGGTGGCAATGATTTTGGGGACGTCCTCGATGAATCCCGTGAAGATCACGGTGTCTGAAAGCTCCATCTGACTCACCAGGGTTTTGAGGGATTCCATGAGATAGCCTTCCCCCACAATGACGAGCCTGGCTTGGGGCTTCTCTTTCTTGATTTCCTTGAAAGCCCGAATGAGAAAAGCGTGGCCCTTTCCCTCCCAGAGTTTCGACACCATGCCGATGACGGCATCCTGCTCTTCAAGTCCCCATTTCGCCTTCAGCCTGTTCTTCTCCTCTATAGACACAGGATGAAAACGATCCATCTCAATGCCGCTGTAGATTCTCGCCATCTTCCTCGTGCAGCTGATTCCTTCTTTTACGGCCCAATCGACGAGGGGCTGCGAAATGAAAATCATCTGGTCGCACCAGTGAGAAGCCAGTCGTTCGAGGTTTCGAAACAGGGACCGACGCCAGGGAGGCTCCTGCTCGTGGAAGGCAAAGCCGTGAACCGTGTGAACGATCACCGGCACTCGGGCAAGCTTTGCGGACAGGCGGCCGATGAACCCTGCTTTAGAGTTGTGGGTGTGAACGACCTGATAGTGTTTTGTCATGAGGTGACCCGTCAGGTCGANGATCGCCTTGAAATCCTTCAGGGGCTGGAGAGGTTGCACCAGACTGGGGAAGGTCTTGACTTCCATTCCGTGGCGCTGAACCAGGTCGATCAGCGCTCCTCCGGGTGCGCAGGCAAGGACCGATTCATAGCGGTTTCCCTTCATGCCTCGCATGGTCAGAAAAGTATTAATCCCCGAACCACTGATGACGGGCAGCGTGTGTATGTGGAGGATCCTGACCACAGACTGGTTGCTCTAACCTCTTTCCCAGGCAGAGACCCCGGAGATCTGTCGTACCTTCTCAACGGAAAGGCATTCTAGCACAGGCGACGAACAATTGGAATACCTCGCTTCTCATCCCCCCGGCCACGGGCCACATTGGGACTTACAACATCCCTCCTGCGATCCTGCCGAAAGAAAAAGATGGCCTTGNATTCAGTTTTGTGTATTATGGCCTGTCAGAAATTAGAGAGGAGAGGGTTGGATCAAGGAAAGGCAGGAGGAAGAGGAGTATGGAAAGCCACGTGCTGACAAACATAAAAAAAATGAATTGCCAGAATGCCGAAGACGTGAAACGTGTCGTGAAAGAATTGAATGTGAGCTTTATTCAGTTCTGGTTTCCGGATGTGCTTGGGTTTTTGAAAAGCTTTGCAGTCACCCCCTCTGAGCTGGAAGAAGGAATGACCGAAGGCATGGGGTTTGACGGGTCTTCCATCGAGGGGTTTGCGAGGATTCAGGAGAGCGATATGATCGCAAAACCGGATCCCACCACGTTCCAGCTCGTGCCCTGGCGCGGCATCGAACGGCCCGTGGCCCGAATGTTCTGTGACATTCTGAACCCGGATGGAACTCCCTATGAGGGAGACCCGCGTTATGTTTTCAAGAGGCTTCTCAAAAAAGTCGCCGACAGGGGCTATACCTTTTACACCGGACCGGAGCTTGAATTCTTCTACTTCAAAGACAACAAAAGCACAGAGATCATGGATACGGGCGGCTACTTTGACGCAAGGCCTCTGGACATGGGGAGCGACCTCAGGAGGGACACGATATTTACGCTCCAATCCATGGGGATTGACGTGGAGTACAGCCATCATGAAGTGGCCCCCAGCCAGCACGAGATTGATCTCCGGTATGACGAGGGGCTGCGCATGGCGGACAAAACCATGACGTATCGGTTGGTGGTCAAGGAGATCGCCCGACAGCACGGGGTGTATGCGACCTTCATGCCCAAACCGATCTTCGGCATCAATGGAAGCGGCATGCATGTCCACCAGTCCCTGTTCAAGGGATCGAAGAACGCCTTTCACGATCCGGCGGACAAGTACCACCTCTCCGACATTGCCAAGTATTACATTGCCGGGCTCATGCGCCATGCCCCGGAAATTGCGGCGGTGACCAATCAGTGGGTGAACTCCTACAAGCGGTTGGTGCCGGGATATGAGGCCCCGGTCTACGTGTCATGGGCGCGCAGGAACCGCTCCGCCATGATCCGCGTTCCCATGTACAAGCCCGGGAAGGAGACCGCTACCCGTATCGAATTCAGGTCACCTGACCCGGCCTGCAATCCTTATCTCGCTTTTTCCGTGATGCTGGGTGCGGGCATGGACGGCATCGACAAGAAGATGGAGTTGCAGGATCCCATTGAAGAGGACATCTACGAAATGAACCCGGCCGAGCGCAGGGCTCACGGCATTACGGATCTGCCCGGGAATCTTTACGCCGCCATCCTGGAAACGGAGAAGAGCAAGCTGGTTCGAGAGGTCCTAGGAGACCACATCTTCAACAAGTTCATCGAAAACAAAAAGATCGAGTGGGACACCTACCGGACCCACGTCAGCCAGTTCGAGATCGACCGGTACCTGACCAAGCTCTGAAGAAGTCGCAAAAGCCGCGTTCACCCTTCGATACCCTGGTCGCCTCTGGCGCCGCCGAAGGCGGGTAAACCTCAGGGCGAACGCACATAAACAACGCCAACGGTATGGCCTTCCGTTCGTGGTGAGGTATCGAACCGCGAATGGAAAGCAGCATCCCGACTTTGTGTGAAGGCGGCAACCTTTGAAATCCTAAGCCGAAACGAGGAGGGTAGTGATGCAGAGAGTGACAATAGAGATTGGCGATCGTGGTGGCGCTGACCCTGTCGGTGGCACTCTGGGGCGTTTACTCGCCCATGGAAGCCCGGGGTCAGATCAAGCAGTTAACCATCGGTATCGGCATTGACGCGGATACCCTCAACCCGCAGGAGCAGACGACGACGCTCATGCAGAACATGTGCGCCCTGCTGTACGACACCTATTTGTACCTGACCCCCGAGGGCAAGCTCGAACCCCGTCTGATCACCAAGTTCGAGGTGTCGCCGGACGGCCTGACCTGGACCCTCCACCTGCGGCAGGGAGTGAAGTTCAGCGACGGGACGCCCTTTAATGCCAAGGCCATGAAACTGAGCTTTGACCGCGCTCTGGATTCCAAGCTGCGGGTGCCGCTGCGATTCACTATTACCATGGTGAAGGAGTGCGTGGTGGTCGACGATTCCACAGTCCAACTCAAACTGAGCTACCCCTTCGCGCCTTTGGACCAGACTCTTTCCATGGCTGTGGCCTCCACCATTTCACCGGCTGCCATCGAGAAGTACGGGGATGACGTGCGCAACAACCCGGTCGGCGCAGGGCCTTATAAACTGAGCGAATGGGTCAAGGGCGACCGCATTGTGATGGTGCGAAACGACGACTACTGGGGCCCCAAGGCCACGGTTGAAAAAATCATCTGGAAGATAGTGCCGGAGGTGTCCACGCGAGAATCCATGTTGAGAGCCGGGCAGATCGACATTTGCTACAAGCCTTCTCCGGCCAATGTGACGGCCCTTAAAGCCGATCCTAAGATCAAGGTGGACATGCCTCTTGACACGAGGACCATCTTCATGGCGCTGCGAGGCGATCGGCCTGCTCTGAAAGACAAGCGCGTGCGCCAGGCGTTCAATTATGCTGTAGACAAGAAAGCGATCGTGAAGAAGATCCTCTTCGATACGGGTGAGCCCATGGACGGGCCTGTGTCCCCTAAGGTTTTCGGTTACGCGAAGATGGAAACACAATACGACTACAATCCTGACAAGGCCAAGCAGCTGCTGAAGGAGGCGAATTTCGACTTCAATCAAGCGGTCAGGCTTGCCACCCCACAGGGTCGCTACCTCTTCGACACCCAGGTGGCTGAAGCGGTNCTGGCTTATCTGCAGGCCATCGGCGTGAAGGCGGAGCTGAGAGTCTATGACTGGCCCACGTTCATGGCCGCGGTGTACAAAGTGGAGCAGCCCGAGATGGATGTTTCCCTGCTGGGCTGGGGGCCACTGATCATGGATGCGGACACGGCTCTGTATGGCCAGTTCACAACTTCGGTTTATCCGCCCAAAGGGCTGGGGTCTGCTTTCTACTCGAATCCTGAATTCGACAAGATCATGGAACAGAGCAGGCTGGAGCAAAATNCTGAAAAACGTAAAGCTGTGCTTGTGCAGGCTTCCAAAATCGTCTGGGAGGACTGCCCCTGGCTGTGGCTCCACGTGGAGAAGTTTGTCATCGCCTACAACAGCAAGATTGAGAACATGCCCGTGACGCCCACGGAAATGTTCTACCCCACTTACATTACAATGAAGTAGGGCGAAGGGGAAGGGGTACAGAGGCGAACCCGCCGGCGGGTAAACCGCAGAATGCCCGTCAGCCCTGCGAAGTGCTTTGCGGCGCAACAGTAACCGTAACAGGGATGGGCATGACCGGTCTGACTAAAGACGGTTGTGTCGTGAGAATCGTTTTTCACGCGGACAAGAATTTGCGAAGATGCTTCTAGACTGAAATGAGGAGGATGGTGATGCAGAGAGTGACAAAGAAATTCGCAATCGTAATGGCGCTGACCGTGTTGGTGGCACTCTGGGGCGTTTACTCGCCTACGGACGCAAGGGGTCAGATCAAACAGCTAACCATCGGTATCGGCATTGATGCGGATACCCTGAACCCGCAGGAGCAGACAACGACGCTGATCCAGAACATGTGCGCCCTGCTCTACGACACCTATTTATACCTGACCCCTGAGGGCAAGCTCGAACCCCGTCTGGTCACCAAGCATGAGGTTTCGCCGGACGGCCTGACCTGGACCCTTCATCTGCGCCAGGGAGTGAAGTTCAGCGACGGGACGCCCTTCAATGCCAAGGCCATGAAGCTGAGCTGGGACCGTGCTCTGGATCCCAAAATGCCGCGGGTGCCGCTGCGATTCACTATTACCGTGGTGAATGAGTGCGTGGTGGTCGACGATTACACGGTTCAGCTTAAATTGAAGTTCCCCTTCGCGCCTTTGGACCAGACTCTCTCCCTGGTGATAGCCGCCACCATATCACCGGCTGCCATCGCGAAGTACGGGGATGAGGTGCGCAACAACCCGATTGGCGCAGGCCCTTTCAAACTGAGTGAATGGGTCAAGGGCGACCGTATCGTGATGGTGCGAAACGACGACTACTGGGGCCCCAAGGCCACGGTGGAGAAAATCATCTGGAAGATAGTGCCGGATGTGTCTACACGGGAAGCCATGTTGAGAACCGGGCAAATCGACATTTGCTACAAGCCCTCTCCGGCCAACCTGGCGGCCCTCAAGGGGGATCCTAAGATCAAGGTCGAAATGCCTCTTGACACGAGAACGATTTTCATGGCGCTGCGAGGCGATCGGCCTGCCCTGAAAGACAAGCGCGTGCGCCAGGCCTTCAATTACGCGGTGGACAAGAAGGCGATCGTGAAGAAAGTCCTCTTTGATACAGCCCAGCCTATGGAGGGGGCTGTGTCCCCGATGCTTTTCGGGTATGCCAAGATGGAACCCCAATATGACTACAATCCTGACAAGGCCAAGCAGTTGCTGAAGGAGGCGAATTTCGACTTCAATCAAACGGTCAGGCTTGCATCCCCACAGGGTCGCTACCTCTTCGACACTCAGGTGGCTGAGGCGGTGCTGGCTTATATCCAGGCCATCGGCGTGAAGGCGGAGCTGAGAGTCTATGACTGGCCCACGTTCATGGCTGCGGTGTACAAAGTGGAGCAGCCCGAGATGGATGTTTCCCTGCTGGGCTGGGGGCCTATGATCATGGATGCGGACATGGCCCTGTATGGCCAGTTCACAACTTCGGTTTACCCGCCAAAGGGTTTGGGGTCTGCTTTCTATTCGAATTCTGAATTCGACAAGGTCATGGAGCAGAGCAGGCAGGAGCAGAACTCGGAGAAGCGAAAAGCGCTGCTGGTGCAGGCTTCCAAAATCGTTTGGGAGGACTGCCCTTGGCTGTGGCTCCACGTGGAGAAGTTTGTCATCGCCTACAACAGCAAGATTGAGAACATGCCCGTGATGCCCACGGAGATATTCTACCCTACGTACATTACGATGAAGTGAGGGCGAAGAGAGAAAAGCCCGCCGAGCACCATCGCTGTGCGGTCTGATTGCAGTCAAGGGCGGGATGGGGATTGCGGTATCTCCCGTAGATAGACGAAAAGGGGGTAAAGGCAGGCCATGCCCTTACCCCCTTTCCATGAATCTCTTCTGCTCCTCAGGGAACCCGGAACCCGAGGAACCCAATTTCTTTTGAACTCATCATTTGTGCCCAACGAAATATCTCTAGAAATCAAGCGGGACGAGAATATCGACAATGAATGAGAGGAGCCATGATCCTGATCAGCTTCTCTCTTCCAAAGACTCTTATTGACAGGACACTCCCAGTGTGTAAAATGTGTATCACATACACCATCAGGAGAATTGCATGAGAACTAATATTGTCATCAATGATGACCTGCTCGATGAAGCCTTTTCCGTCAGTGAGTCAAGGACAAAAAAGGCCCTAATTCAGGAAGCTCTGCAAGAACTCATCCGGATCAGAAAGATCAAGGATCTCAAAGAATTGGCCGGCCAGATCGAGTTCCACAAAGGATTCAATTACAAGAAGCTGAGGAAGACCAGAGCATGATTCTTGTCGATACATCCGTATGGGTAGAGGTCCTGAAAGACAAAAAAGGAAGAGTGGTTCAGGCTTTCAAGGACCGGATCGGCGCTGAGCTTTGCGCTTTGACGCACTTCAATCAGCTGGAATTGCTTCAAGGAGCCAAGAACGAGGTAGAGTGGCGCAAGTTGGACGCCTACCTATCGACGCAGTACTATGTTGAGGCATCGGATGGAACCTGGAGGGAAGCGGCAAGAATCTATTTCGACCTGAGGAGAAGAGGAGTGACGGTGAATAGCCCTGTCGACTGCTGCATCGGCCAATTGGCTATCGAATTCAAGGCCCTGCTGTTGCACAGGGACAGGGACTTCGACCGAATCGCGAAAGTTCGTCCTTTAATCGTTGAATGGTTTCCTATCGGCCATTGACCCAGGGGGTGGGAACGGTAGGGTTTCAGGTCACGACCTTAGCAGGAGATGAGGAGGGAAGCGATGAAACAGCATTTTGTCCTGATTCACGGTGCATGGCATGGGGCATGGTGTTGGGACGGGGTCATCAAGGAACTGGAGAAGGCCGGGCATACTGCCGAGGCGCCGACCCTTCCGGGCCACTCCCCCAAGGATGATCGATCCAAGGTCACTTTTGACACTTACGTGGACAAGATCGAGAGTGTGCTTAAAAGACAACCTGCGCCAGTGGTGCTGGTCGGACACTCCAGCGCGGGCTTCCTGCTTCAGGCGTGGTGCTGGTCGGACACTCCAGCGCGGGCTTCCTGCTTCAGGCTGCCGCACCCAAAGCGGCGGACAAGATCGCGCTCTTGATCTTCCTTAACGCCTTTATCCTGCCCAACGGGAAAAGGCAGTTCGACCTCGTCCCTCCCGAAGCTTCTCAAGGGATGACTGCGGCAGCGAACGCTTCCCCGGATCAATCGGTGCCAGTGATCGAGGAGTTCGTCCGGAACATGCTCATGGCCGGTGAGCCCGTGGAGAAGCAGAATGCGTTGATCAGCCGCCTGATGCCTCAGCCGCTGGCGCTCTTCACGACGCCGGTCCATACAAAGGATTTCGAAAATCTCCAGGTCCCCAGAGCCGTTGTCTTTTGCAAAGGGGACGCTTCATTGCCGCCGGGAGCCTATCTGGGCATGGCCCAGGGACTGGGCAAACACCGTCTTGTTCAAATCGAAGGGAGCCACGAAGCCCTTTTCACCAATCCCTCTGTCGTAGCAGGCGGTTTACTGAAGGCGCTTGCGGAATAAAGGTCCAAAGAGGTAGAGAAACTACCTGAAGCGCCTCGCAAGCCCGTGCGAATGTCCGTATTTGAAGAGGTTGTGGAACCGTGAAAGAGAAGAAACCGGGTGCCGCTTTGAATAGGATGCCCCTCTATAATCGGATCAGGCAGATCTTGGAATCGGCTCGCTCCTCCATTAGCCGTTCAGTGAAGACTACACAGGTTGTGGCGAACTGGCTTATCGGACGGGAAATCGTGGAGGAGGAGCAGAAAAGCAGGCGAAGAGCCGAGTACGGGAAACAGTTGCTTCTTGACCTTTCCACCCGACTGGGCGCGGATTACAGTAGAGGGTATTCTGTTGATAACCTCGAATTGTTCCGTCGGTTCTTCTTGGAGTGTAAGGTTTTGGTCGTTTTCGAAAAATCCGGCGCACTGCGTCGGATTTCAACCAAGGCCAGCATTTCCGAGAAAGTGCATCGGAAATCCTCGGGCAGCATCAGGAAATTGCATGGAGGGAAGATGTTCACCAGCGCAGCGCTTTCTGGATGAGCTTGGTGAAGGCGGCCGGTAGGAGGCTGTTAGGTTTCACTTTATCCCCTTTTCTTCCCTTCCGTATTTCTGCTTTCTATCATCCTCCTCGCGGCGATTGAATGGCAACGCTCAAAGGGACCTTGCCCGTGGCCCCAAGATGCAATCGGAGGACGCTTCTCTTCCAAAATCTCATTCCACACTTGACGATATCCTTTTATGAAAAGCATCTTCACAAATTCTACTGGAATCATCAATCTTGGGTAACCTTTCAGCCGCAACTTCTTCAATATGGAAAAGATTGGCAGGTTCTGGGGAGATCGTGACACTTCAGTGGGATCGCAGCCAATGTAGATTCTCGCAAAGTCGGATCTTGATTCCTTCGCACCTAATCGTTCCAGTCGCCGTTTCAGCGTATCCTTTTGCCCCACTTCTATTCCTCCTTACCCGAACCGTTTTCTCCCATCACTTACCCAGAGATTATTTGAGGAATTCGAGAATTGCATGAGGGCAAAAAAATGTTCTGATGTTAATGGGAGCGACTCACTCCTGCCTCCTCAGGCGGCAAGGCATTCCTGTCCCCTTTGGAGGTCCTATCCCAAGGACTTGTCCCTTGTGGATCATATTTTAACGTTTTGTGGTAGAATGGCCAAGCATTTTGACAAAAGCGGTCAAAATAGGTGGTCCCTCAAAAAAATGTCCTCCTTGCTCATATCTACCAGTGATGGAGAATGCATTGTGAAACCCGAAGTCGTGGTTCTCATTTGCGCGGATGACGAGTGGAAAGTGGTCAAAGAAACTGTGCAGCCGGTTGAAAATCAACCTTCTCCTTTCGGTGAGTGGTTCATTCAGAGAATCATCGCCAACGACACGGAGATGCCGGTGGTATTTTTTCAAACCGGCTGCGGCAAAATCCCTGCTGCCGCAGCAACACAGTATGCTCTAGCCTCGTGGCGGCCCAAACTCATCAGTCCAATGCCGACAATGTCTCTGACCTTATCACAAATCCGCAGCGGGGGTTCGCGAAGGAGTCAGGGCTGTACCGTTGAAATTTGTTAGGGTTTTCTTAAGCAGATCTTAGGTAAGTCACCAATAAAATCACCAACTACATCACGGTACATGCGGTTATGATCGTGGTCATAACGCTCAGGTTTCGGCCCTCCTAGTAAACTGTCTATCGCGTTTATGAGCGCAGTTTCTTTTGGATGAGTTCGGTGAGGGCGGCCGGGTCTGCCTTGCCGCGGGTTTTTTTCATGACCTGGCCGATGAGGAAATCGACGGGCTTTTTGTTCCCTTCTTTTATTTTCGCAACCGCCTCGGGGTGTTTGGCGAACACCTCGTCCACGATTTTTTCCAGCGCGCCGCTGTCCTGAATCGGCTTCAACCCCTTGCTCTCAATCACTACCTCAGGGCTCAGGCCTTTTTCAAACATCTCTTCCAGGATGGTTCGAGCCATTTTCTCTGTGACTTCACCCTTTGCGATGAGGTTGACCAGAGCGGAGAAGTGATCCGGCGGGACCGGGCACTGCTCCATGGGCAGACAGGCTTTGTTCAGGAGTTTGAAGAGATCTTTGATGATCCAGCGACTGAGCCTCTTTCGGTCTTCGCAGGCAAGAGCGCAGGTAGTGAAATAGTCGCTCACCGCCTTTTCCTTCGTCAGAATCAGGACCTCGTCGCGGGGAACATCGAAATCTTCCATGAGGCGATGAATCTTCTGATCCGGAAGCTCAGGCATCTTTTTGCTGATCCGGTCGATGAATTCTTCGTCGAGCTCGACCTCCACAAGGTCAGGATCAGGAAAATAGCGGTAATCCGGTGCATCCTCTTTGCTCCGCATCGGCAAGGTGACCCGCTTAGCTTCGTCATAGAGTCTTGTCTCCTGGGTCATCTCCCCTCCGGCGCCGAGGATCTCCGACTGCCGCCTGATCTCGTATTCGAGCGCATCCATGATGAACTTGAAAGAGGCCATGTTCTTGATTTCGGATCGGTTGCCAAAGGTCTTCGCGCCTCTGGGCCGAAGGGAAATGTTGACATCACAGCGGAACTGGCCTTTTTCGATGCTGCAGTCGCTGATCTCGATGTAGCGAAGGATCTGGCGCAGCTTTTCGAGATAGGTGCGCGATTCCTGCACAGAGCGCAAAGGGTTGCGCTCGTGGTCGGTCACGATCTCAAGAAGAGGAACGCTGGAACGGTTATAATCCACTAAGCTGTAGGTGGAGGACTCAAAGGAACTTGATGAGTGGACCAGTTTGCCGGCGTCCTCTTCCAGGTGGACCCGTTTGATTCCAATCGGGTAAGGTCTTCCGTCATCACCGGTGATTTCCAGGAGGCCGTCCTGGCAAAAAGGTCTTTCGTACTGCGAAATCTGGTAGCCCTTGGGAAGATCAGGATAGAAGTAGTTCTTCCGCGCAAAGCGCGAGTGCCTGTTGATCATGCAGCCGAGAGCGAGGCCTGCCTTGACCGTAAACTGCACGGCTTTCTTGTTGAGAACCGGGAGCGCGCCGGGTTGGCCTGTGCACACAGGGCAGATGCGGCTGTTCGGAGAAGCCTCGTAATCCACCGCACAGCTGCAGAAGAGCTTGGTCTGAGTCTTCAGCTCCACGTGCGTTTCAAAACCGATGATGACATCGAAGTCCATAGGCATTTAACATTGGGCATTTAACATTGAGCATCCGTAAGAAGTCGCAAAGCACCTTTTACCGTCATTCCGGCGAAAGCCGGAATCCAGTACTTCCAAATCGTTACGAACTTTCTGGACCCCGGTTTTCACCGGGGTGACGACCTGTTACGGATCCACCATTGATCAATGTTCAATGCTCCTCCATTCCTTTTTTTCTCCTGTCTCCTGCATTCTGCCTTCCCCATTATTCCGTCTTCGTTGTTTCATACCCGTGCGCGACGCGCAGGACCATCTCCTCGTCAAAAGCCTTGCCGATGATCTGCAGGCCCACAGGGAGTCCCTCAACCACTCCGCAGTTGACGCTCATTGCGGGCAAGCCTGCGAGGTTGACGGACACGGTGTACACATCGACAAGGTACATCTGCAAGGGTTCCGTGATTTTCTCCCCGAACCGGAATGGCAAACAGGGGGAGACAGGGGTCACCAGACAATCCACCTTCTCGAAGGCTTTGTCGAAATCCTCTTTGATCAGGGCCCTTGCCTGCTGGGCTTTCATATANTAGGCATCGTAGTATCCGGCAGAGAGCACAAAAGTGCCCAGCATGATCCTTCTCTTGACCTCTTTCCCAAAGCCTTCACTTCTGGTCTCTTCCACCATCTTCACCATGTCCGGGGCTTCCTCGGCGGTCCTGAACCCGTATTTGACGCCGTCATAGCGGGCCAGGTTGCTGCTCGCCTCGGCCGTGGCAATCAGGTAGTAGGCGCTGATGGCATAGCGAGTGTGGGGTAACGACACCTCCACGATGCGGGCTCCCTGTTTGGCAAGAAGGTTGACCGCGTCCATGATCTTAGCCTGGATCAGGGGGTCGAGCCCTTCGACGAAATACTCTCCGGGAAGGCCGATGCGGAGCCCGGCCAGTCCTTTTTTTAGGACCCGGCGGAAATCCGGGGTGGTTACTTCTGCAGAAGTCGAATCCAGTGGATCATAGCCGCAAATGGCGTTCAAGAGGATGGCGCAGTCTTCAACCGTTCGGCCCAGGGCTCCCACCTGATCCAGAGAAGACGCGTAGGAGACCAACCCGTACCGAGAGACTCTGCCATAGGTGGGCTTGATTCCGCCTACGCCGCAAAAGGCTGCAGGAAGGCGGATAGAGCCTCCTGTGTCCGATCCCACGGAGAGGATGGTTTCGCCTGCCGCAACAGCCGCTGCAGCACCGCCGCTTGAGCCTCCCGGCACGCAATCAGGGTTCACAGGGTTGCGCGTTGCGCCGAAGGCACTGTTCTCTGTGGAAGAGCCCATGGCGAACTCATCCATGTTGGTTTTCCCTATGAGCACAGCCCCGCTTTTCATGACCCCTTTTACGGCTGTGGCGTTGTAGGGAGGAACGTAGTCTTTTAGAATGGCAGAGCCGCAGGTGGTTTTGATGCCTTTGGTGCAGAGAACATCCTTCACGGCTATGGGAATCCCGTCCAGAGGGGAGAGACTCTCGCCTCGATGAAATCTCTTGTCAGCAAGGTCTGCCTGTCTTATGGCGAGTTCAGGGGTCGTAGTGATGTAGGCCTTGAGCAGGCTCTCCTTCTCCTCGATCCTGGCGAGCACAGACTCCGTGATTTGCCTCGAGCTCACCTCTTTTTTCTTGAGCATTCGGCTAAGTTCTGTTGCGCTTCGATCACATAAATCCATAGCCTAACTCAGGCCTCCAGATGAACCAAGGACGGTTGAGCCCGGGCCGGGGGGTGTGGTCTCTTGCGAGCTCGCAACCGGAAATGGACCCTTCCCGCTAATCGCCCCCTTGCCTTCGAACCTTCCCCAAATGCGGCGCAGACCTTCAAGCCAATCGGAGGGTCTGT
>JGI20214J51088_10001291_pt1 | contig 17147 bp, 13 predicted proteins | sample WetSurMetagenome_FD_51088 | JGI IMG/M metagenome (IMG submission 51088) | reverse complement strand
ATAGCCTTAGTGGTGACAATAATATTTTCATGGGTTATCAGACCGGGTATAATAATAACCTGGGTTCTGAAAATGCTTTTATGGGTTACCAGTCTGGTTTTACAAATACTTCCGGTAAATGGAATGTCTTTATCGGCAACATGACAGGATACTCCAATACCTCGGGAGGATCCAATATTTTTCTTGGATACCAGTCCGGCTATTATAATACTATTGGTTTTCAGAATGTTTTTTTCGGAACCCAGACTGGTGTAAACAATACGGTAGGAAACAATAATATTTTTCTTGGAACCGAGGCAGGACAATATAATACCTCAGGTGAAGGGAACGTCTATGTCGGCCTTCAGGCAGGTGCCAAAAACACAACCGGCATGCTGAATGTGGCTTTAGGCTACCTTGCCGGATTCTCATCTGTCAATGGAAGCAATAGTGTTTTTATTGGCAGCAATGCGGGTTACTACGAAACACTGTCAGGCAGGCTATACATTTCCAATTCAGCCGCCGACAAAAACAATGCTCTGATTTACGGCGAATTTGACAATAAGAATGTGACCATAAACGGTAACCTTGGTATCGGTAAAACATCGCCTGGCGCTAAACTCGATATAACCGGCGGAAGCTGGGACCTCCTCAATGGTGAAGGCGATTTCAGGATAGGTGACGGTTCATACCGTCTTAAAATGGGAATTGCCAATGCAGGTGGTGGAGCAGGTGATGCAAGAATCAATGCCCATGGCGGTACGAACAGGCTGATCCTTGGTTCCAACGGGAAAGATATTCTTCTTGTTACCCAAACGACCGTACAGCCGTGGACAGATAATGTCACTTCACTTGGAGCAGCTGGGGCAAGGTGGACAGCAGTATATGCTGCCAATGGAACCATTCAAACTTCCGATTTAAGGCTCAAGGAAAATATAGCCGACCTTACCTATGGGATTCAAAGCCTCATGCAACTGCGCCCGGTGAGCTATACATGGAAAAACAGTACTGACAATAAGGAACACCTTGGACTTATAGCACAGGATGTGGAAAAAGTTATCAATGAGGTGGTTGATAAGGGCAGTGACCCGCTACATACACTTGGACTAAATTATTCGGAGCTTGTGCCCGTCCTGATAAAAAGTATTCAGGATCAGCAGAAGCAGATTGATGAACTCAGGAAAACAGTTCAGGAACTTAAGTCTGCACTCGGAAAATAGATTCGGAGTTTTTCCCTGCGACCCTTTCTCTGCTTCGCATGTCCTTTGCCTGTTGCAGGCTTTGAGTTGATTTTATAATCATCTTTTCTTTTCTTGAAGAATATTCATTACTTTGTAGGTAACTACAGAGTAATGGAACTTCATTATACCAGAACATCGCAGTGGCACAGCTGGCTTTTAAAAAACCATTTAAAGGAAAAGGAAGTCTGGCTGGTATATTACAAAAAACCTTCCGGGAAGCCGAGAATACCGTATGGTGAAGCAGTGGAAGAAGCCCTGTGCTTCGGGTGGATCGATGGCAAGATCAGGAGTATAAATGAAGATTACTACATTCAAAGGTTCACTCCGCGCCGGCGCGACAGCTCGTGGTCTCAACTCAATATCAGCAGGGTTGAAAAACTCATCAGCGAAGGAAGGATGCAAAAGGCCGGACTGGATGCATACCAGGTTTATCTTGATAATCCTGNTAAAANNGGTGAACGGAAAATGACTNTTTCTGAAATGCCTGAGGAGCTTAANCTTGCCTTGCAGGGAAGGNAAAATGCNTGGGAGAATTTCATGCGGTTCCCTGATTCTGCACGAAGGATTTACATTAGATGGCTCATGGCTGCAAAACGACCTGAAACTATCGCAAGGCGAATAATTAAAATCGCCGATCTGGCTGAAAAGAATATTAAATCAACCATGCTTTAGCGATGGCCAGTAATTCCAGTAAACCGGTTGCCCTTTTCTCTGTCACCAATTGTATCTGCTACGATCAGAGGGTTCGGAAAATGGCAATGGTGGTCTCGGAACTAGGTTATGAAGTAAAGATTATTGGTCGAAAGCAGAGACATTACTGCAGCTCAGACTCAGTGCCTTTCGGTACCACCAGATTCAAAATGCTATTCAGGAAAGGCTTCCTGTTTTATGCCTTCTTCAATATGAGGCTCCTTTTCTTTCTGCTATTCTCGAAAGCAGATGTCCTTGTTGCCAATGACCTCGATACACTTCTGCCAAACTACATTGTTTCGAAGTTTAAAAAGATTCCTGTTGTTTATGATTCACATGAATACTTTACAGGAGTCCCGGAGTTAAATGGCAGACCATTTGTTAAAGCATTCTGGAAGTCAATCGAGAAATTCGTTTTCCCAAAGCTTAAAAATGTCATTACTGTTTCTGATTCAATTGCTGACCTTTATGAGAAAGAATATAATAATCGTCCCAGTGTGGTCAGAAACTGTTCCGGACTTCTGAAAGATATTATACCTTCTCCTCGTGAGGATTTAAATATCCGGAAAGATTCCTTTGTGTTAATTCTTCAGGGAGGAGGAATAAATATTGACAAGGGAGCTGAAGAGCTGGTACATGCCGTAAGTACCATTGATGATGTGGAATTGCTTATAGCAGGATCAGGAGATGTCATTGCATCGCTTGAAAGTATTGTTCGCGACCTCAGGATAGGAGAGAGGGTGCACTTTCTTCCCGCGATGCCATGGAAAAAGCTTATTGGTTATACTATGATGGCTGATGCAGGTATGTGCCTTGAAAAAGATACAAACATCAACTACCGTTTAAGCCTTCCGAATAAGCTTTTCGATTATATTGCAGCCGGAAAACCAGTAATCGCAGGTAACCTTCCTGAGATTGAAAAGATCGTGGTTGAGAATAATTGTGGTGTAATAATCAGATCAATAACACCGGAACATATAAGGAATGCTGTAATTGAACTTCGAGATAATACAAAACTCAGGTCGGAACTGACTTTAAATTCAGCCAGGGCAGCTCTTCTGCTTAACTGGCAAAATGAATCTGAGACCGTAAAAAGAATATATAATAATCTCAAACCTGAATAAACTATGAAAACTTCACGCAGGAATTTCCTGAGAACAGCTACAATTGCCGGCGCAGGCGCCGTTGCAGGAACAATGCTTACCAGCGCTGCTGATCCTAAAAAGCAAGAGTCAAAGCTGCAGAATATAAGCGATGCAGCAAAAAAACAGCATGCCGGACGTTTCAATATGTCGGGTTATGCCGCGCCGGCACTTCCTGTTGTACGGGTTGGTATTATCGGTCTTGGTGACCGTGGGAGTGGTGCAGTGCAGCGCCTTTCATATATTGATGGCCTTGAGATTAAGGCTATCTGTGACCTTCGGGAAGTAGCCGTAAAGGAATCGCAGAAATATCTTAATAAGGTTGGAAGGCCAGCTGCAAAAGAGTTTTTTGGCGATGAAACTGCCTGGAAAAAGCTAGTCGAATTGCCTGATCTCGATCTGATATATACCTGTACGCCATGGGTTCTGCATACTCCGGTTTCTGTATATGCAATGCAAAACGGGAAGCATGTGGCATGTGAAGTTCCCATTGCACGGACTGTCGACGAAGCGTGGCAACTAGTAGAAACCTCAGAAAAGACTAAGAAGCATTGCATGATGCTTGAAAACTGCTGTTACGACTTTTTTGAGTTGCTGACTCTCAATATGGCGCGACAGGGCATGTTCGGCGAGATAATTCATGGTGAAGGCGCCTATATCCATAATCTTATTGGCATGAACTTTAAGAAACCGTTAGACGACAGGCAGACTGATGGTGCCTATACCGGAATGTGGAGGCTTAAAGAGAATGCTTCACGAAACGGAAACCTTTATCCTACTCACGGACTCGGACCTATCTGCCAGGTTATGAACATAAACAGGGGAGATAAGATGGATTACCTTTCATCAATGTCTACCTTCGATTTCCAGATGGAGAAGAAAGCAGACGAACTTGCGGCAAAGGATCCATTTTTCAAAGAATACACCAACAGAAATTACAGGGGTAACCTCAATACAACACATATTAAAACCGCACTGGGAAAAACAATCCTGGTGCAGCACGATGTGACTTCCACTCAGCCATATTCAAGAATTCACCTTGTAAAGGGAACTAATGGGATGGCTCTTAAGTACCCTAATGAGCTGATCGCCCTTGGAGAAAGCTGGTCAAAAGACGATGATCTTAAAAAACTGTATGCAGTGCATTCTCCTGCCATCGTAAAAAAGATCGGTGAAATTGCAAAGAATGTTGGTGGCCATGGGGGCATGGATTTTATTATGGACTGGCGGATGATTGACTGTCTGAGGAACGGTCTTCCACTTGATCAGGATGTTTACGACGGAGCACTCTGGAGTTGTATTGCCCCTCTCAGTGAATGGTCTGTTGCCAACAGGGCACAGTCGATTGATGTTCCTGATTTTACTTGCGGATGGTGGAAGTCAAACACCCCTCACGGAATTAATCTGGAAAACGGTGGTACAACAAAGGTTCTTGAACTGAAGTCCTGAGGAATTATTCAACCTCAGGGATGGAAGTGGCCCTGATTTTCCGGTAATTTTAGGCCGGATTTAGCTTTTTTTCCTATTTTTGCCCGTCTCTTTTACCGGACAAATGACATATTTGTTTGTATTTCTGCTGGTTACGTCCTTTATGATAATGATGCCTCCAAGGAGGGTATCACTTTTCATGACCGGAGGTATTATATTTGCTTTCGCTATCCTCAGTTCATGGATGGCGTTTCAGGTGCTCCTTGGCGTTGATATCCAGACTGGATCGCTGGCAATATTCCTTGCGGATAACATTTCATCCCTTCTGATCTGTGACAAGTTATCGGCATTTTTCATCCTGGTTATAAACTTTACGGTACTTACAGGATTTATTTATTCTTTAGGATACCTGAAGCCTTATCTAAATTCAAAAAGCGAACAATGGATAAAGCTTCATTACCTTGCACTGACATGGCTCCAGGCTTCAATGGTTCTCGTTCCAATGTTCAGAAATGGTTTCTATTTTCTGATGGTTTGGGAGATAATGACCATTTCATCCTTCATTCTGGTTATTTTTGATTATGATGTGAAGGGCACATTCAGGGCCGGACTCAATTATCTGATTCAGATGCATGTCGGCATGCTTTTTATCCTAACAGGGTTTCTGGTATCATCAAAAGGGTCAGCAATAATTTCATTCGATAATCTTCCGGCATGGTTTGCATCCAATGCCAACTGGCCCGTATTTTTGCTTTTCTTTATCGGATTCGGACTGAAAGCAGGGTTCTTTTTTCTCCATACATGGCTTCCGGACGCACATCCTGCAGCACCATCTCATGTTTCGGGAATAATGTCGGGAGTAATGATTAAGCTGGGAATTTACGGCATACTGAGAGTCACAACCTACCTCGCCGGCGACCTTGCAGTCATCGGTGCTGCCGTTCTGATTATTTCGTCTGTAACCGGATTATTCGGCGTTATGATGGCAATTCTTCAGCACGATGTAAAGCGACTGCTTGCCTACCACAGCATTGAAAACATAGGCATTATCGGAATTGGAATTGGCCTTGGCATTTTCGGATCTGCAACCGGGAACAATATTATATGTGTTGCAGGTTATGCTGGAGCTTTGCTTCACACCCTGAATCATTCACTTTTTAAGTCACTTCTCTTTTACAGCGCCGGCTCCGTGACTTCTGCCGTGCATACCAGGAATATTGAAAGAATGGGAGGTATCATGAAGCTCATGCCACTTACTGCCTGGGCTTTTCTGATAGGGTCAATTGCCATCTCAGGTATTCCTCCGTTCAATGGATTTATTTCTGAATTTCTGATTTATTTCTCCTTATTCTCTGGAATAGGGCATGCAGGATTCTATCCCCTCATAATGATGTTTGCCGCAATTGTCTCTCTTGTCATGATCGGAGGAATGGCCCTTCTTTGCTTCACAAAAGTGTTCAGCATAATATTCCTTGGTCAGCCAAGGCAACAATATAATGATACCCCGCATGACCCGGCGTTTTCTATGAGATTTGCCAAGCTGATGGTAATTGTGCCGATAGTTCTGATAGGGGTACTACCAATATTTGTAGTTAAGCCTGTTCTGAACCTTGCCGGTTCAATTTTCAGGTCCGATGATCTTCCAGCACAATCAGGCCTCGCAGAACCAATGAAATATATCAGCCTCGGAGTAATTATACTTGTGCTTGCAGCAGTGGCAGTATTCATAATCAGACGGTTTGTACTTTCGAATAAAAAAGTTGCAAGTGGCCCTACCTGGGGCTGTGGTTATGAGGCCACCAGTCCGAGGCAGCAATACACTGCCACATCATTTATTCAGGAATATGCCGGCCTTTCGAGTCCGATCATTAAAACAGGACACACAAACATTAATTATGCCGAAACAGAAGTCTTCCCCGATAAGCGTGATTTTCACACTCATTCAGATGATTTTATAAGGTCGGGGCTTATCAATAAGCCGGCTGACTTCATTGTAAATATTCTTCGGAAGGCAGCTGTTTTTCAGACAGGCAAGCTTCAGCATTATGTTCTGTATGTGCTGATATTCCTGGTATTGTTTTTATTCCTTACATTTTTTAAGCTGATCTGACAGGATGACAGCACTTATATTCATATTATTTACATCGTTACTGACTACAGGTTTGATAATCAGAACAAAAAGCATTGCTTCGGGGCGCAAGGGACCGGGCATTTTCCAGCCCTTGAAAAATGTATGGGTGCTGCTGAGAAAGGGACTTGTTTACAGCAATGTATCAGGTCCGATTTCAAGGTTTGCACCGGTTGTGGTCATTGCCTCTGTACTTACTGCATCGCTTATTGTTCCTGTTCCCGGATTCAAACCTCTCATTTCTTTCAACGGCGATTTTATACTGTTTGCCTACCTGCTCGCGCTGGGAAGATTTATGATGATTATTTCTGCTTTTGATTCCGGAAGCAGCTTTGAAGGTATGGGAGCAAGCAGGGAAGCACTTTACGGAATGCTTATTGAACCGGTGCTTTTTATAATGATTTCAGCCCTTGTGGTGCTGACAGGAAACCTGTCTGTAACTACCCTTTTCAATTTGCCCGGTGGCTCAGGATTTGTTTATGGCCTTATTATTTCATATGTAATTGGAAACATTACACTTGTCGAAAACAGCAGGGTTCCTGTCGATGATCCAAAGACTCATCTTGAACTTACCATGATTCATGAGGTCATGGTTCTTGATACCAGCGGATTTAACCTTGCACTGATCCAGGTTTCATCTTTCCTGAAATTTGCAGTTTTTGGAAGTCTCATTGCTTCGATTATTATCCCCTGGAGTCTTCCGGGAACAATAAGAATTGCATTATATTTCCTTGTTCAGGTATCGTTTGCTGTTGTAATTGGACTTGTTGAATCCTTCAGGGCACGATTCAGAATGAGCAGGAACCAGCAATTCATTCTTACTTCAACCCTCATTGCCGTCCTCTTTTTCATTGTTATTCTGTTCACAAAAAATATATTTTAATGCTTACTCTGCTGTACGTTTTGTTTGGTATTTCACTTGTATACATAGCCTCAACTGAGAAGTTCAGGCACTATATCCAGGTTTATACCCTGCAGGGAATTCTACTCTTTGGTATGGCGATTATTGAGCTGAAGAATTTTTCCTACCTGAACCTTGCCCTCATTCTTGCCGAAACCATTGTATTCAAGTCGCTGATAGTCCCCTATATGCTCAGAAGGATACTGGAAAGGACAGCCATTTCCAGAGTTCATGCGAAATCTCTCCAGGGACGATATACTGTGATTTTGATGCTCCTTATGCTGGTTGTTAGCCTTGTAATGGCAAAGGCGCTTTCAATTCCATCTGTTGATAACGGATATATGGTAATCGCATATCTGACACTATTTACAGGACTGTTGCTGATCAGTGTGAGGAAGCTTTTATTTGGCCACCTTGTCGGATTTCTGCTTATTGAAAATGCCGTTTTTCTTTTTTCCATGGCGATAGGCAATGAATTTCCAATCCTTGTGAATACCGGAATACTTCTCGATATCTTCATTGCAGTCCTCGTAATGAGCATGCTGTTAACAAGGATCGGACATAAGATAGGCGGTTTTGAATCGGAAACACTTTCACAATTAAAAGACTGAAAGAGTGCTGGGAATTTATTTCATAACAGGTATTTTGCTTGGCGGACTGATTTTCATCTTTCCGAAAAGGACTGCTGTTCATATTTTTACATTGCTTTTCCTCCTTGTTCAGACAGCTTTTGTGACTTATGCATTTCTTCATAAGGATGCTTTTGAACTAAATTGGTTCACCTTTGATTCACTTTCACTAATCTTTCTTTGCATACTAACGCTTGTATCAGCAGCTACTTTTTACCATACAATTAGTTATACAAGGGAAACAGGTCACCTGAACAGATCATTTTTCTATGCCTCGTTCATTATTCTGAATATGTCACTTACCGGGGTATATACAACCAATAACCTTATTGTATCCTGGATATTTATTGAGCTAACAACACTGTCTGTTGCCTACCTGATAAATTACAACAGGAGCATCACTTCACTTGAAGCAACCTGGAAATATATCTTTATCTGCTCTGTAGGGATAGCCCTGGCTTATATTGGGATACTGTTTATAAGTGCTGCATCAGGACTTGCAGCTGCAGGAAACATGTCATTCAGCTCACTGGCTTCGTCGCTTTATGTGAGCAGTATAAGCCCGGTTTATATGAAAATGGCCTTCCTGCTGATTCTCGCGGGCTATAGCTCAAAGCTTGAAGTTTTTCCGCTTTATACGGTAGGAATTGATGCCAATTATGCTTCTCCGGCACCCGTAAGTGCCTTCCTTTCAACCGCACTGGTAAACGGTGGATTTGTTGCTTTTTTCAGGGTCTTCAGGGCCATGACGGAAACAGGAATTACAGAATGGATGAATCATGTATTGCTGATTACCGGAATACTTTCACTTATTGTAGCTGCCATTTATGTTCAGAAAGCCTCAAATCTGAAAAGGGTATTCGCTTATTCAACCGTTGAGCACATGGGACTCGTCCTGATTGCATTGAGCCTGGGAAAACCAGGTATATATATTGCATTACTGCAGGTTACTTTCCATTCTTTCATTAAATCCGGACTGTTTTATCAGGCAGGGATACTTCACAGGGTGCTGAAATCATATAAGCTTTCAAAATCAGGAGGATACCTGAGGATAAACCCTGTGGGTGCAATAATACTTATCGTGGGTGTTATTCTGATTACAGCAATCCCTCCTTCATCACTTTTTTTAAGTGAGTTCCTGCTCTTCAGGGAATTGGTGAATTCGCACCTTGTAATCTTTATTATTTCCGGAATTCTTCTTACACTTATTTTCTTTGGAATCTTCCAGAAGAACTTCAGAATAATAATAGGAGAGCCCGGACATCTCCACGAAGGTTATAGTGTAATAGCCAAAAAGGAATACATAACGCAGATAGTTTTCTTTTTAATAGCTGTAATGTTCTGCTTCTGGATTCCAGCTTATATGAATGACCTCTTCATTTCGGTCTCAGGAATTGGTCAGGATATTTTCAATTCGATATTTAATTTCTGATGATAAAGGGAGGCATATATTCTGAAATATTGAGCAATCCGGGAAGCGTCAGGATTAAAGATATCCCTGTACTTCCTTATGAAGGATTTATTGAGCAGACAGTGGCCCTGCTTCATAAAGAAAACTGCCACTGCCTCGATTATTTTGCGGTAAAGTCATCCGATGCATATGACTTTTACATCCTTATTGCAAATGATGAGTCACATAAAGTGCTTGTTTATTCGCATAGGCAGAATCATGGGCTGAAAGAACTGGAATCAATCACGAAGAGCTCCTTTCAGCTTCATGTTTTCGAAAGGTCAATATGGGAAAGATTCGGCATCGGCTTTGTTGGCCATCCATGGCTTAAGCCCCTGAGGTACCCTGCTGACCGATTTGATATAAATACCCATATTGCAGGACATCCATTTTACTCAATTGAGAGCGAAGAGACTCATGAGGTAGGGGTAGGGCCAATTCATGCCGGCGTGATTGAGCCTGGCCATTTCAGGTTTATATGCTATGGCGAAAAAGTACTTCATCTTGAGATACAGCTTGGTTACCAGAACAGGGGAATAAATAATCTTTTCCCTTCATTGAAGAATCATCTTCATCGTTCGCTGCTTGCAGAGAATATTGCCGGCGATACTGCTGTCGGGCATGCACTGGCATGGTCACTGCTTGGTGAGTCAATGGCAGGCACTTCATATAATCCCCGTCTTGCCATCGAACGGATAATTGCCCTTGAACTGGAAAGGGCAGCTGTACATATAGGAGATCTCGCAGCACTTTGCGGTGATGTGGCATATCAGACCGGACAGGTTGCATGTGAGGCTCTTAGGACAATAATGATAAACACCACACAGGATTGGTGCGGCAACCGTTTCGGCAAGGGACTGATCCGGCCATCAGGAACAAATTATCCTCTTACATCCGGAAAGGCTGAACTTATTTATCAGAGAATAAGTGAAGTTTGCAGAAGGTTCTCAGAAGTCACCGACATGATATTCAATGATTCAGGAGTAACGGCACGTTTTGAGAATTGCGGAACGGTTACTGCGCGTCAGGCTTTCCTGGTTGGAGCTGTGGGGATGGCTGCACGTTCTTCCGGAATACATCGCGATATCCGCAAATCACACCCCTTCCTTGCATATCATGATATGAGTTATTCAATTCCAAAGTCTGAAGGTGGCGACGTTATGGCCAGGGCTCATCTCAGGAAAGCAGAAGCACTTCTGTCGATGGATATAATATGTAAGCTTATTGAAAAGCATTCGGAATTGTGTAATTCTGAGATTCAGGAGCCGGACTATAAGCTTCAGTTTGAGCCTGCTTCCCTCGGATTCGCTGTCACTGAAGGATGGAGAGGCGAAATTTGCCATACTTCCCTGACTGACGATAAAGGCCAGATTGTAAATTACGGAATAAAGGATCCTTCGCTTCATAACTGGCATCTTCTTGCCCTGGCCCTGCGTGACCAGGAAATTTCTGATTTTCCTGTTAACAATAAGAGCTTCAATCTTTCTTATTGTGGTAACGATTTGTAATAAAAGGAATTATGCTCAGAGAATTTAAGGTATTGAAAAGCCATGGCAGGCAATATATAAATGACCTTAGGAAGCAGCCTGTTTCTGAAGAATTCAGGGGAAGACCTGAAATATCAGCGGATATTACCGCTTCAGAGATTTCACTTGTCTCTGGTTTATGTCCTGCCGGTGCTATTGATGCAAACAATGGCTCAATTGATATGGGGAAGTGCCTCTTCTGCAATGAATGTTCATTTGCGCTCCGTGATAAAATATGGTTTACAAACGATTACAGGATTGCAGCGGGAAGGAGGGATGAATTGGTAATTGAACCCGGTAATTCTGGTCCATTGAGGCTAAATGAGGCTTATATACGGAAAGAGGTCAGAAAGATGTTTAATGGTGCACTTAAACTCAGACAGGTTTCAGCAGGAGGAGATAATTCATCAGAAATGGAGCTCAATGCATCCGGAAACGTAAATTTTGATTTCGGAAGATATGGAATTGAGTTTGTAGCCTCCCCCAGGCATGCCGACGGTATCGTAATTACAGGACCTGTCAGCAGGAATATGGCAGAACCTTTGAATATATGCTATGATGCGATCCCATATCCAAAGATCATTATTCTTGCAGGGACTGATGCAATAAGCGGAGGCCTGTTTGCAGGATCCCCGGCTATCGACCGTAGTTTTATTGACAATCACAAAATTGATTTATATATACCGGGTAATCCGGTACACCCTCTTGCCTTTATCAATGGAGTGATGGATTTATTAGGGATAAAATAATAAGGCTGTTAATATCCCGAAGCCTGACCGTCTTTACGGGACTCAGAAGCGCCGAACCAGACCTTATTCCTGTTGTCCCAAAGAATTGCCTGATAACCTCCGTATCCACCAAGATCCCACTGTATTACATGTCCCATTGACATCAGTTTCTGAATGACTTCTGTTCTGAATCCGCTCTCAAGTAAAAGTATACCTCCATCAGTCATCTGCTGGCCGGTAGGTTCTGATGACCCTGTATGATGCATCCTGGGAGCATCGCCGGCTTCCTGAAGGTTCATTTTAAAGTCAATGAGATTAACAACAATCTGAACCTGTCCCTGTGGCTGCATGTCTCCTCCCATGAGCCCAAAGCTTACATAAGGCTTTTTATCCTTAGTAATAAAGGCAGGAATAATGGTCTGAAATGGCCTTTTGCCAGGTGCATAAACGTTGGCTGAACCCTCCTCAAGCGAAAACATTTCACCCCGGTCCTGAAGAACAAAGCCAAGGCCGGTAGGACACATTCCAGAACCCATTCCCCTGTAATTGGATTGAATAAGAGAAACGATATTTCCGAATTTATCGGCAACTGTCAGGTACACTGTGTTGCCTCCTTCTATTACACCCGCATCATAGATCTTTGCAGCTTTCTGAGGATCAATTAGCTTTCTTCTTTCGGCAGCGTATTTTTTTGAGATAAGCTGTGAAACCGGAACCTTCGTAAATACAGGATCTGTGTAATACTTCGCCCTGTCCTCAAAAGCAAGTTTTTTGGCTTCAGTAAATATATGCATGTATTGAGCCGACCCGAATCCCATGGAAGCTATATCAAACCCTTCAAGAATATTCAGCATCTGAAGGACTGCAATGCCCTGTCCGTTCGGCGGTAGTTCCCAAACATCATAGCCCCTGTAATTTGTACTGACGGGTTCGACCCATTCTGAATGATGTCTAGAAAGATCGTCGTAGGTCAGGAAACCACCCTGACTTTTCATAAAAGCAGCAATGTCGCGGGCGATTGAGCCCCTGTAAAACTCATTCCTCCCGCCTTTGACGATTTTATCAAGGGTATTTGCAAGCTGCGGATTCCTGAAAACTTCACCCTTTGAAGGAGCCCTGCCACCTGGCATGTATACTTCCTTGATATTTGGGTATTCTTTAAGTGATTTTGTTCCGCGGTCCATATAGAAGGAGATAACCTCAGTTACCGGAAATCCCTCCCTTGCGTAACCAATTGCAGGCTGAAGAACATCTTTCATTGGGAGTCGGCCAAACATGTCGTGCATCTCATACCATGCATCAACACAGCCAGGGACAGACACCGGAAGAGGTCCAAGCGATGGGATGAACTGTAGGCTGTTTTCCTTGAAGTATTCGAGTTTTAGCGAGCGGGGGGAACGACCACTGCCATTCAATCCGTAAAGTTTACCCTTATCTGCACTCCAGATAATAGCAAACAAATCTCCGCCTATTCCCGCACCTGTCGGTTCCACCACCCCTAAAACTGCATTCGCAGCAATGGCTGCGTCAATGGCATTTCCTCCTTTTTTCAAAATGTCGAGAGCTGCCTGTGTGGCCAGTGGCTGGCTTGTGGCTGCCATTCCATTNCGTGCAATTACTTCGGATCTTGTTGCAAAATCGCGCCCGTTTATTCTGTCTTGCCCGTATAGTGAGACAACCAGAAAAAATAGCACGTTAAAGGATATAATCCTCTTCATTAAATAATAAATTATATTGCAAATGTACTAAAGGAGCCAGATTATTTAGCCATTGCAAGGGCTTTTAATTCAGCAGGCATTTTTTCGATTGCATACCTCAGGGAGGTTCTTGGCATGGTGGCCTTATTCTTTAAAACATAATCAAAGACCTCTTTCTGATGAGCCTGGCTTGCTGCTTTAAGCATCCATCCGTAACCCTTCTGAACCATATCGTCTTTATCGGAATGCATGATTGATGCAATCTCAAATATGTCTTTCAGGAAGAGGCCTTTCCTTGCCGGAATAATAAGGCTCACAGCTGAAGCCCTTTTTACCCATCTGTTTTCCGAACGGGACCATCTTTTCAGATTTTCAATAAGCTCCGGATACATTTCGATCATCGTCCCGACAGTATGATTGCAAAGTGTGTCACAGGTTGCCCAATTTGTAATATATATATTCACCCATTCCTCAAACAAATAAAAATCATCCCTGCTAAATTGCTTTCTTGCATTGTAAGACCACATGCACGCTATCAGACACTCCTCCATGTAATTTGTTTTCCATAGTTCCCCGCAAAGTCTGAAAACATTCCTGGCGGATGTATCAGGAAGAAGCTTATAATATTTTTTGCCAATCAGTTCTGTCTGCATTGATCTCAATCCATGTATCCTGACAGACTCCCTGAAAAATTTCTCTCCCTGGATACGTGTCTTTTCATCAGAAGAGGCTATTATCTCTTCAATCATTGAAGCAAGAATATCTGTCATAATGAATTATTTTAGGTTCTTCCAGAATTTTTCTTCAGATGCTTTTATTTCGGCAGTCTTCTTTCTGTCAATCAGATAGAAGACAGTTGCTGTAAGAAGCCCGGCAATTATTACTGCCAGGATTATGTATTTAACCAGATCAGACAATACAGGATCGCTTACAACTCCCTTCAGTTCAGTCTCAGATGCGCCCAAAACCTTGTGCCCTACATCGATCCCGAAAATATTCTTAATGAAGAATAGTGAAAAGAATGTCATAATACATGAAAAGACAGGGGTGGCTATCCATCCCAGCGCAATCTCTCCGAGCAGCCTGAAATTAATGTTTCTGACACCCTTGTAAATACCTATTCCAATCACACATCCGATAATTACCTGAGAACTNGAAACCGGTACCATCGGAATGGGAGGAAGGCCTAATCTGACAAACAGTGATGATAAACCGGAGGATGAGAAAATAAACAGAACAAGAGACTGTGCCAGTACCACAACCATTGCGCCTTCAGCCGAAAGTTCAACAATGTTGCTGCCGACAGTTTCCATCACTTTCTTAGAATAGGTAATAATGCCAACAGCAATCGCCAAACCACCAAGAAGGAACAGTTGCTGGGCCGAACTCAGAGTGAAAAAGCCAAGGTCGAGTGGCTGAAGGTTGAAAGCAGGAACAAAAACTCCCATGACATTGGCTATATTATTGGCGCCTAAGCTGTAAGAAGCAAAAGCACCAACAACCACCAAGCCTGTCCTGACATATGATTCAAAGCGGATCAGGTGAATCTTTGAAGCTTTTTTAATTTGTCTGATCAGAAGGTANAGAATAACAGCAAAAACAGCCCCGAGTACAGGTCCTATCAGCCATGTNGATACAATTACTGAAAGAGTTCCGGAGTCNGTCCTGTTCCCGGTAAAAAGGTTCCAGCCAATGATTGCACCAACGATTGCCTGAGTGGTGGAAACCGGAAGGGCAAGCTTGGTCATAATGTAAATGGTAACCGCTGCTGAAAGTGCGAGTGTAAATGATCCCCCGATAGCGTTTACCGAACCAAGTTTTCCTAAGGTATGGGCAGCACCGGCGCCCTGCAACACTGCACCAAGGATCACAAAAATGGAAGCTATAATTGCAGCCTTTCTGAAGGAGACCATTTTTGACCCGACAGCTGATCCAAATGCATTTGAGGCATCATTGGCACCCAACGACCACCCAAGAAATAAACCGCTTACAAGAAATAATATAATCATATTGTCTTCCGCACACTATTCCCTATTCCCTATTCCCAATTCCCTATTCCCAATTCCCTACATCACCACCTTTATTGCCATTGAAGCGAGCAAATCTGCTGCAGACTGGGCTTCATCGGAGATACCTTCTATATGATGTACAATATATCTGAGGTGGGCTTTTCCTGCAAGCTCTATTTCAGGCATTTCCCTGAATATCTTTCTCTTGGTATTCATTGAGATTTTATCTGTTTCCGACTCGTAGTAATACACCTTGAGAAGCTTTTCCCTTACTGTATATGGAGCCCTGAAGAAAGCACGGGCCGCAGGTATCAGCTCTTCCGCACAAATGGCTGATGTTTCTGTGAGACTTAAAAAGTCCTTATTGAGTGAGCCNGGAATATCGGGTTGCTCAAGNTCAATTTCATTAAGGGTTCTCTTGATTGAGTCAATGATTTCATCGAGACTGTCGATGAGTTTGAAAACCTCATCACGATGCTGTGGCAGGACTGAATTTGTGATCATTTCATTCTCTATCTCACGTTGCAGCCTGTCGGCATGATTTTCCAGGGCATCCACTTTCTGAAGATGTCGCATAAAACCGTCATCGTCTTTTTCAAGATAAGCTTTCATGCCTTCCCTGAAGACTATCAGTCCAATTTCAATCTGATCGATGAATTCATCAATTTTAAGTATCAGATTTCTGGTTGTATGGGTAAAAAGAGACATCAGATTTATTATTTGGTGGATCAAATATATGAAGAATCATTCAGTTCAGAAATCAATAATCCGCTCAACACGGTTTGTCCGGAGATATTGCCTGAGTATGACCTGGACATCGTTGTTATCAGGCAGAGGTTTTATGCATTCATGAAGGGCAGTAAGGCCGAACCCCATATCGTTGATATTGAAATATCCAAATCCGGAGTACTTTCCATTGACCATTTTCACCACGCTTCTTTCTTCGTCGTCCCTGCCTTTGTCGATGATGAAAAAGTTACGTCTTGCAAATACAAATTCTTCTATTGCGCGTGCAGCCCTCTCGTTGTATGGTGCAGCTGATTCCTTTCCGCAGCAGGCGCCCTTGCAGATTCCGACATGGTACTGGAAACAAGTTCCCGTAGCCTCATATAATCCGGTAAGTCTCTGGCACAGATTGTAAGTCTCAGTCAATGATTCGAGTCTTCCTTTTGCCCGGTCGCGGGAAGTAAATACCGATAATGGCTCATCTCCCTCAGTCAGGGGACCGAAACGCAGGTTGATATAGCCATTTGCATCTGTGAAGCTGAAGATGGCCCACTGGAAACCCGAGCGTTTCTGGGCTCTGTTGTAAAACGGCTTATTATCCTTGATCTCAAACGACTCCTTTAGAAGGGCAATCAGCTCGCTGCCTGTCCGCTCCCACGAAATATCAGCTATCTGATCGCGCATCTCCATTGCCCTGCCACTGGTATTATTTGACAGATGGGTACTTATCCTTTGCTGCAGATTCCTGCTTTTTCCGATATAGATCAATTCGCCGTCCTCATCGTAGAAGTAATATATTCCAGCTTCTTCCGGAATGGTTTCAAGCTTTGAAAGCTCAAGCTTTGGATGCAGCTTCGATGTTTTTGTATTCCG
>JGI20214J51088_10001289_pt1 | contig 17149 bp, 13 predicted proteins | sample WetSurMetagenome_FD_51088 | JGI IMG/M metagenome (IMG submission 51088) | reverse complement strand
TCAAACAGTATCTTGTTGATAAGTATGAGGAACGGGCAGCAAAGGCATGGCATCGCGATTACAGCAGCATTGATGCATTTGTCAGAAGTGTTGAATCAAATCGCAGGAGGTGGGAATCTGTGGTTATAAAACCGCCGGTACTTTATAAGTCGGGGCCACTTACCAGGCGACCATTTGTAATTGAGGATATTCAGGGAGAATGGATTGAGCTTCCTCTCGGATCAATAACTGCTCAGGCATTTCTTGCATTTCCATCCGGAGCAGATATGCAAAAAAAAGTACCTGTTGTAATTGTTCAGCATGGGATTGGCAGTACACCTGAAACTACATTTCGGGGTGGAAATTACCATGCCTATGCAAAAGAACTTCTCAAAGCTGGATTTGCAGTACTTGTACCAATGAATCTGATGTCTATCGAACGCCGTAACAGAATAGAGCGCCTTTGCCGGTTGGCCGATATAAGTCTTCCGGGAATAGAATTTGCCCGGTTACAGCACCTTCTTGATGTTGTACTGACTGATCCGAAAATAGATTCTGAAAAGGTGGGTATGTGGGGCGTCTCCCTCGGGGGTATGGCTACCATGTTCTGGATGCCACTTGAACCCCGTATTAAAGCAGGTGTAGTATCAGGATGGTTTAATCAGCGGCAGAACAAAATGGTAATTCCTGATGACCGATATTCCTGTTTTCTTGTGACTCAGGAAGATCATGCTTTTTTTACCGGATGGTTAACTGAATTTTCCGATCATGATGTTGTTTCACTTATATGTCCCCGTCCCCTGCTTATCCAGCATGGAAAGAAAGATGGAATTGCTTACTGGCCCCAGGTGATGGAGGAATTTAATATTTCAGGAACTCCTTATGAAAAACTGAATATAGCTGACAGATTTCAGATAGATCTCCATGAAGGTGGTCATGAAGCAATTATCGAAAGTGGTGTGAAGTTCATGACCAGATGGCTGAAACCAGGAATATATAATAAATAAAATCTACAGACACTTTATCCAAATGCCCTTTAAAGTTAATTATCCATACTCTAAAAACTAATTGTAATATGCAATCTCTCAGATTTTTTACCAGGACTGCCTTGATTACTTCATTTTCATTTTTTGTAATTGCGATGGCATGTAAGAACAAATCTGCAAATCAGGACGGATGGCAGAATCTTTTTGATGGGAAAACACTTAACGGATGGAAGGTTCTCAATCAGGACTGGACTAATCCGGATAGCAAACCCGATTTTTATGTTGAGAATAATATGATTGTCTGCAATACTGTAATGGGCAATGAAGGGGGCTACCTGATTACAGAGAAAAAGTATGATAATTTTATCCTTGAATTTGATGTAAAGATTGACACATCTCTTAATTCCGGACTTCAATGCAGGAGCCGTATGTGGGAAAAAGATACAACTACGGTTTATGTCGCAGGAGATGTAAATGGAACAAAACATATAACCAAATGGCAACCAGGATATGTTTGGGGATACCAGATTGAGGTTGATCCATCCAGCCGTGCCTGGTCAGGGGGGTTATATGAGCCGGGAAACAGGGGCTGGATTGTAACTCTGGCTGGAAACGAAACTGCCCGTAAAGCTTTCAAACCGGCGGAGTGGAATCATTTCAAAATCCTTATGAATGGGAGTAAGATACAGACCTGGGTCAATGAAATTCCGATTGTTGATACTACCGATGATATGTCTTCATCAGGTTTTATCGGATTACAGTTTCATGGTGCATATTATGATTATCAGAAAGACAAGAAATCAATGTGGAAGAATATCAGAATAAAGGAGATCAGGTAAGATATAATTGTCATAGTGATTCCAATTCACTTTTAACAAAAAGCCTTGTAAATAAATTTTTTACAAGGCTTTATTCTTTTGCAGAGACATCTCAACCTCATACCCCGGCGATCCTCTTCTTATATTCAGCCAGAGCATCATCCAAACGCTGCCTTGAGGTAGTATCACCAGGAACATTGTGTGAAGGGTGAATATACAGTTTTACTCCTCTTTCGGCAAGAATTTCAGCTACTGTTGTAACTGTCATCCAAACGCATGTAATGAATGCCATTGTAGATACCGGACCTATTTTATCCTGATGGTTTTTAAGTGTAACAGAAGCATCCTGAAGAGGAGCGCAGGTATCAACAACAATATCTGCAAGGTCAAAAATTGTTTTTCCGCATGAGTGCCTGGTCTGTTTTCCTTTAGCTTCGGAAGCAGAACCAAATACTACAACTTTCATCCCCCTTTTCTTAGCTTCAATAGCTATATCGATGTTAACATTGTTAATGCCAGTATGCGAGAAGAGCCACATAGTGTCCTCTTTATCAAAATCATAGCTTTTCATTATTTCCACGCCATAACCTTCCACCCGTTCCAGGAAAAGAAACTGATGAACTCCCATCTCTCCGGTAATATTGGTAAAAAAGGTAAGCGGTAGCTCCACCATAGGATGAAACCCTACAAAACCTCCTATCCTGGGATACATTTCCTCAATTGGTATTGTAGCATGACCGCAGCCAAAAGTATGAACCCACCGTTTGCGTTCAATTGTATCAGCCATTACTTCAGCAGCTTTGCGGATGTTATCTATTTGTGTTTCTTCAATACGGGTCATAATTTCCCGTGTATTATTAAGCCATTGTTTTGCTAACATAATTAATTGATTTTAAAGTTATTAATTAGTAATATTTAATTTTCTCAGTATGATAAATGATAATAATATCATAATTATTGTTTCAGCAAATGCAAAAGTAACCAAATGATGAACACCAAAATTCTGAGCTATAATTCCCATCCCGTAATTTACGAGGGTATTGCCGAACAATGCAATAAACAGCACCAGGCTGAATGCAGTTCCTGAAAGCTCTGTAAAACGATTGCCTACAAATCCAAGCATAACAGGAAAACCACTGGCCAATCCTGCACCAAGGAATACCAGGCCAATAACAGATAAGACAAATGAATCACTTGCTTTTAGTAATAATAATCCCAGCAGTATCAGTCCGAAAGAGGCCATCAATAATTTTTTTACTGAAACAGATCTGAAAATACTGCCGTTAAGTAATCGCATAATGATCATGCCTGCAACAAATGCTGAAAGTGCATACAATGCGTAGCTTTGCTGAATTGAATGCTGTTTAATTAGAAAGGTTGTTGTCCAGTTATTAATAATTGCTTCGAAACCACTTTGAAAAAAGAGGAAAAAGGCAATCAGTAACAATACCCTGTCTTTAATAAGTGAGATACTCCTCGTTAGAGGAAAACCCTGGGCCTGTTTAGGTGGGGGGAACTTAATAAAGATAAATAAGATTCCGGTCACCAGTGTCAGGATTCCAACCGCTCTTAAAATTACTTCAAAACTAAAACGGTTTTCAAGAATCCCTGAGATGAGAGGCATTCCCAGTGCTCCTATTCCAAAAAACACACCAAGTAAACTCAAATTAGCCCCTTTATCCTTATCGCTGATGTCTGCAACCAAAGCATTTGTGGAACCATTCACTGCTCCACCGCCAAGTCCAAAGAGATATATGCAAATCTTCAAAAGACCTGTTGAAGGAGCATATGCAATACCCTCAAATCCAGCAAACATTAAAACACACGATATTGCCAATAAAATTCTGTATCCATACTTGTCTGCAATCGGACCGAATAAAAGAGATCCCGTTAATATTCCAAGTGGCAAAATAGAAAACAAAGCGCCTGAAGATATTTCATCGAGATGTAACTTTTCCCTGAGGTCGGCGGCGACGGAACCCAGAGTTATAAGACAAATTCCGAATAATAACATCCCGATACAGGCTGCCCAAAAAACGACTCTTTTTTTATACATTATATTTATTGTGAACGATTAAGATCAGATACTCGTTTCAATGCAAGAAATCCTGCACCATAGACGCCGGCATTCCCTTCCAGCCCTGTGACATCAATGGTTACCTGTTTAATACTGATTGGCTGCGCCCATTTGGCAGCTTCTTTTTTTATTTCCGGAATTAACGAAATACCCGGACCGAAAACGCCTCCGCCAAATATAATCTTCTCGGGGTTAAACAGACTTACAAGGTTTGCCACAGCCATTCCCCAAAATTCAATACATAATTTAATAACAGCTACTGCAAGATGGTCGCCTTTATTGTAAGCCGAAAATACATCATAAGATGTAATTTTTTCAGTAAGTATATTCTTCAGTTCACCTGTATAGTCTTTTTGTTCTTTCAATAATTCCCGGGTTACCTTTGCAATACCCTCACCTGAAGCAAAGTATTCGAAACAACCGCAGCTAATATATTTATCATCAAATGGCTCTTTTAATGCCATCCATCCGATACAACCTGCAATATCTCTGCTGCCACGGAGTATTTCGCCATTAATAAGTATTCCGGCTCCGATACCAGTTCCCACGGATAAAAATATAGCATCGCGACAGCCTTTTGCATTCCCCTGCCAAGTTTCTCCCAATATATAACAAGCTCTGTCGCTGTCGATAGTTACAGGAATATCACTGCAAATCGTTTTTACCTCCTGAAGTAACGGGTAATCATCCCACTCCGGAATATTGGGTGCCCATACAGTACCGGTACTAATATGACTGATACCCGGAACTGAAATACCTATTGAATTTATTTTCCAATCACTGAATTCATTGTTATGCAATACTTTACTTATCTGGTCTGTGATCAATTTCCCGACTTCGTGTCCTTTACGGTTTCCCAGAGTAACTGACTCCTTATATAATACCTTTCCATCATTTGCAAAAATGGCAAGTGCAAGCTTTGTACCACCAAGATCAATCCCCAGAAGAGCCATAATAAAGAAATAATGTATTTTATAACATGAATTGATTCAATTAATTACCGGTAGGTCAAATTAATTTACAGGTTTTCTTTAATTATCAAACTGCCATAGTTATGAAATGCCAATCATTAACATATGACCTACTTTGATCGCAGGTAAAAGCTATCCCCTTCTGGCAGATTGCTTAATTGTTAAGAACTACCTCCCATGTACCTGGTTCATTGAGCGTAAACTCGAATATGACATCATATTGAATAGTATGCAGCTGATTCCAGGTCCGATATGTGACTTTCACATACATAGGGAAAGTTGCATTCTGAATGCCATATGAGCTACCCAGCCGATACTCATCGCCACTATCATACGCGAGTGAAAAATTTTCAACTGTTGAATTATCAGAGCCTCCCAGTAAAAGCCTTATTCTTACCCCGTTACCGGAATTTATTGATTTCGTTATTGTAGAACGGGCAACACTAATACTGGAAAGTATCTTGTACGGAGGGACAAGCTTCGCTCCCATGTATTTATTTTCCCTCCAATAGCCGGATACTATAGAATCTCCATATACCATTTTTCCTGAGCCATCTTTCAGACCATCTTTCCACTGTCCTTCATAATAATTACCATTTGCCCAACGGTAAGTGCCTTTCCCGTCTGGCATTCCCCTGACAAATTGTCCTTCATAATGGTCAATTCCCTGAGCAACACCTTTGCCATGAGCAAGTCCGTTTTTGCAGCCTCCTGTATAGGATCCTGAAATATCAGGGAGATTTACTTTGCAGTCACTTTGCTGAGCAAAAATATAACTGCCTGACATAAGAACGGCAATCAGTAATATTCTGTTTACCATATTTTAAGTTTTTAATGAATAATGAATTTAATCATATCATGTCTTTTGTGCAATTCCTATGCCGTAATAAAAACCAAAATAAATTAAAGACTCATTAAGTAAACTCTACTCATAAGCTAATTTGAAAATAATCCGGAATATTGCCTCAAATGACAGCTAATTTTAGTTTAATAAGGCAATGTCAATTTTTGTTCTTCAACATTCCATCCTGATACTTTTAGTACAGGAACTTCACCGCTAATTTTCTGTACGGGACTACTCACCGTGACTGTTGTACTTTCAGAAGGTGATAGTGTGAAATAGTTTCCCGACCAATAACTCGGCAACACCTCTTCTCCTCCAATCATTAACTGGGGGCGAATGAAGAAAGCCAGTTTATCTGTTGTATTTGTAAATTGAATTGTCCAGCTGGTCTCTGTCTTCCCTTTTTCTTCCTTAATTACCTTAATCTGAACAGAAGTCCGGGGTATTCCATTTAGAGACTTGAAATCTCCATCAGATGATAGCCAGTAAGCATTATGTGAAATTATTTTTCCGTCACTGGTTTTTAAGTTTAGTACAACAAAATTCACGCCCTTGCTTGCGGCCAGAACCTTAGTCAAAGATGCAGTTTCTTTTATATCAGTAGCTAACAGGTTTATGTTTTTTTCCTGGTGAAACAATGATCTGGAATCGAGACTGAAAATATCTGTCTGAGCAATTAAGCCAGCCACAGGTTGATGTGTCCTGTTAATTGCCTGAACTTTTAAATCGCTTATATTTAACTGAATATGAACAGGTTCACATGCATTCTGCATAAAATAATACCCGGCATTGGGTTGAAGGAACCAGTCATATACCTGCCATACAACACTCGGAAAAGCTGAGTTGATCTTCCAGAGCATGACTCCTCCTATATCATTAAGTTTATGTCCGGCTGCTTCAAAAATTCCCTGGTAACCTACAGCATTCAGTAATTGCATCTTATCGCAAAAATTCTCCATACTTTCAGGTTTGCCATATCTTTTTACCATCTCTTCATAATAGAGATCATATCTTCCATTCCCGGTAGCTGCATCGTGATATCCCCATGTATTATTTAAAGGGAATGGTAATTTACTATCCCAAACCAGGTCGGGGATAATTTTTGACATTATATTATATGGTGGTTGTGACGGTAATCCAGTCTCATCCTTAAATACCCAATCCTTTCCATCAATCGCTTTTTTGTAGTAAACTGACGGATCCTGCCATGTGTAAGGACCGCCGCTGTATACGCCTGAAGGCAGGTTGTCCGGCCAGGAGGCATTCCAGCCAGCTGGTACTTTTGCAAATCCCGATGAACTTGGAATAAAAGGCCTGGTTCCATCAAGGGTTATTATACTTTCGCGCATAACATCGTAAAGTTCTTTTCTGGCATGCCCCTCATTGCCTCCTGTCCAAACCAGCAGGCTCGGATGATTCCTTATACGCAGGATGGTGCTTATAACATTTTTTGTAAAGACATTACCTTCAATTGGCCAGTCGGGTGATCCTTTAAATTCACCCTGGGTATCACCGGTAACCCAGAAATCGGACCAAACCAATAACCCATACCTGTCAGTAGCTTCCCAAAACTCATCGCATGGTGTAACTCCTCCGCCCCAAATCCTCACAAGGTTAATATTTGCATTTCGGCAAAGATGCATTTCATAATCATATCTTAAAGAATCGCGGTTGAGCATCATATCAGGAACCCATGCTCCGCCGGTCAAATGAACTCGTTTCTCATTAACATAGAAATCACGACGCCAGCTACCCTTTATATCCACTGCTTTTGTGCTGACAGTTCGTATTCCAAAGACAAAAGTTGTATCATCTGATATCCCTGATAAGTTCGCATATTGCATCCTGATCCTGTAGAGGTTAGGTTTCCCATATCCGTTTGGCCACCAGATATGCGGGTTTAAAATATTCAGCTCTGCGGTATTTTCTGCATTCAGATCAATTATTTCTGATGAATTTTTGGGTATTGAAACATCTTTTGTAAACTGGAATGGTATTCCTGTAAAATTCTCAGCGGTGATTGTAATGGTTAGTTTTCCTTTTTCATCAGACTGACTATGGTTCAATAATTTAAGATTGAGAGAAAGTTTTGCCAGTGAAGTATCAGGAAGGTTTGGTAACCCGGTAACCAGTTTTGGATTAGCTATTGTGACTCCGCCTGAAGTTCTCAGATAAACCGGTAACCATATACCCATGTTCCGGTCTCGTACAGGTGGCATCCAATCCCATCCAATTGAACAAAGCATAGTTACATTCTTGCCAATATCGCCAGTAGGTCCCCCGTTTTCATAAAAATCACCCAGGGCATTCAGCTGCTCCTGAGCCGGTAATCCCGGATAATCGAGGGGATATATTTTTACAGCCAGAACATTCTCCTTACCTGCTTTAACCTGTTTACTAATGTCGAGGCTATATTCCGCAAACATCCCGGACATTTGTGTTGAATCGGCAATCTGATGTCCATTCACCCAGACCGCAGCCCGGTAGTTTATACCTTTGAAAATCAGTTGAAAATGCCGGCCGGCATCAGCAAGCGGAATATTAAAAACTGAACGGTACCAGTAGGGCTTTTTCCATGGGTTAGGATTATCCGGCAGATGACTATATTGTTCAAGGTTATACTTTTTATTGAACTCATCCGAAGCATCAGGAATAAGCATATTGTTTAATCCTGAATAAGGATCCGGATAAATCTTATTGGCAACCAGCCCGGTCAGAACCGTTGATGGGACTGTCACAGGAAACCAATAAACTTTTGATTTATACTCAATTGTGGAGATTTCTTCTCCGGAGGAAGGGATCAGAGCTGACGATTGCAGGTCAAATTTGCTTATTTTTGTCTGCTTCACAGAGCCTGATTGCGAATAACCAGAAACTGTTAATAAGAGACACACCGTAAAAAAGGTAGCTATAGGATAAAGATATTGCTTCATAATATATAGTTCAAAAGGGATATTTTAAATTTTTATAAAGTTAGTTTATTTCAGGACTTTTTTGATATTGTAAAGCTTATTCAGTGCTTCTACGGGGGTAAGATTATCGATATCAATCTCAAGAATTTCATCACGGATCTGCTTAAGCACAGGGTCATCCAACTGAAAAATGCTAAGCTGCATCCCTTCCCTGTGTCCGGCTAAATCAGCTATCGGTTTCGCTAATTCCTGTTTCTCATGGCTCTGTTCAAGCTCCTTAAGTATCTCATCAGCACGATTTACAACACTTCTTGGCATTCCAGCCATCCTTGCCACATGTATGCCAAAACTATGTTCACTCCCACCTCTTCTTAGTTTCCTGAGGAATATGACTTTGTTATTGAGTTCTTTTATCGAGACATTATAATTTTTTACCCTGGAAAATGAGTTTTCCATTTCATTTAATTCATGATAATGAGTTGCAAACATTGTTTTAGCCCTTAGCTTGTTCTCGTGCAGGTATTCCACCATTGCCCAGGCGATTGAGATCCCATCGTAGGTACTTGTCCCACGCCCTATCTCATCGAGAAGCACCAGGCTGCGATCTGAAAGATTATTTAAGATACTGGCTGTCTCATTCATTTCAACCATAAAAGTTGATTCACCCAAACTGATATTATCTGATGCTCCGACTCTGGTAAAAATCTTATCAACCATACCGATAATTGCTGAGTTGGCAGNGACAAAACACCCGGTTTGAGCCATCAATACTATCAGAGCAGTCTGGCGTAACAAGGCAGATTTACCGGACATATTAGGACCGGTAAGTATAATTATCTGTTGATCTTCTGTATCAAGGACAAGATCATTAGGGACATAAGACTCTCCAACCGGTAATTGTTTTTCAATGACGGGATGTCTGCCATCTTTTATATCGAGAGTTCTGGAATCATCAAGTACAGGCCTCACATAATTGTTCTCTTTGGTAATAACAGCAAATGACTGGAGACAGTCAAGCCGTGCAATAAGAGAAGAGTTTAGCTGAATGGGTGGAATATATTCCAGAATGGCCAGGACAAGTTCGTTAAAGAGGTTTGTTTCAAGAGCTATTATTTTTTCTTCTGCTCCCAGAATCTTGCTTTCATATTCCTTAAGCTCTTCGGTTATATAACGTTCCGCACTAACAAGCGTTTGTTTCCTGATCCACTCCGGAGGTACTTTATCCTTATGTGTATTCCTTACTTCAATATAGTAGCCGAAGACATTATTAAAGCTGACTTTCAGAGAAGTAATTCCTGTGCGTTCACTCTCGCGATTCTGTAATTCAATAAGATAGTCTTTGCCGCTGTAAAGAATTGTCCGTAATTCATCCAGCTCGGCAGAAATTCCTTTGGCAATAGCATTTCCTTTATTTATTTGTACAGGTGGATCATTGTTAAGTTCTATATCGATTTTGTCAGCAATTAATTTACATGGATTTAACTGTTCTGCAAGCTTAACAAGAGGAAGGCAACCGGTTTTATTACACAATTCCCGGAGAGGATCAATAGCCTGAAGTGCTCTTTTGAGCTGGACTACCTCACGCGGATTTATCCTGCTAACTGCAACTTTGGAAATTAATCTTTCGAGATCACCGACCTGTCTTATCAGATCTGCAATTTCATCTCTGGATGAAGAGTTTTCAACAAGATATTGTACAATATCAAGCCGATCATTAACAGGTTGTATTTCCTTGAGAGGAAGCGAAATCCATCGCTTCAGGAGTCTGCCTCCCATTGGGGAAATGGTGCGATCCATTACATCGATAAGAGTTCTGGCACCTTCATATGGAGAATGAAACAACTCAAGATTTTTAATGGTAAATTTATCAAGCCACACATATCTGTTTTCTTCAATCCTTGCCAGACTGGTAATATGACCAAGTTGTTCATGCTGAGTTATATCAAGATAATAAAGGATGGCCCCTGCTGCAATAATTCCATACGAGAGATTCTGAACCCCGAATCCTTTTAATGAACTTGTTTCAAACTGCTTGATTAATCTGTCATTTGCAGCTTCCGGTGTAAAGATCCAGTCATCTAATTTAAATGTATAGAATTTCGGGCCAAAGTATTCAATGAACAGATCTTTCTTTCCCTTTTCAAACAGCACCTCCTTTGGCTGAAAGTTATTCAGCATCTGATCTATATATTCTATTGTACCTTCTGAAGTCAGGAACTCACCTGTGGATATATCCAGAAATGCCACTCCTGCTATTTTTTTATCAATATGCACAGATGCCAGGAAGTTATTTTCTTTGTGATTCAGGACATTTTCATTCAGAGAGACACCGGGAGTAACAAGTTCAATAATCCCTCTTTTAACAATTTTCTTTGTCAGTTTGGGATCCTCCAGCTGTTCACAGATTGCTACCCGCTGTCCGGCTCTTACCAATCGTGGCAGATAAGTATCAAGAGCGTGATACGGAAATCCGGCAAGTTCAACAAACTGGGCTGATCCGTTAGCCCTCCGGGTAAGAGTAATTCCAAGGATCTCTGAAGTCCTGATCGCATCTTCTCCGAATGTCTCGTAGAAATCGCCAACTCTGAAAAGCAGGATCGCATCAGGATGTTTAGTCTTGATATTGTAATACTGCTTCATCAGCGGTGTTTCTACATACTTCTGAAAATCAGACATCGGGAATGTAGCGATTTTTGATGTTCTCTAAAGTCAGCGTGTTCCTGACAAAGATACATAGCAGGTATTATTAATGAAATAGTTTTTGAATTTTATTATAGTTAATAAATATTGTCAATAAAGAAAATTACGCATTCTTTGCGCCTTTGCGTCTTAACGACAAAAAAATAAGCCGCAAAGGCACGAAGACGCTAAAAATCACATAGAAATATCATAGTATCAATAGAAGAGTTTATTTACCTTGTGGTGAATATTTTATTCGTATAAAAGTATTAAAAATGAAAAAGGTTTTAATTCTGGGAGCAGGAATGGTGGTTAAACCAATGGTTGAATACCTGCTTAGAAATAATTTTGAGTTGATGGTTGCATCGCCCATGAAGGACAGAGCGGATGAGATGATAAACGGCAATCCACTGGGATCATCTCTCGACTGGTCAATGGACGATCCTGCAATGCTTGAAAAGCTTGTTAATAAATATGATATCACGGTAAGCCTTCTTCCATACAAATATCATTCTGATGTTGCAAAAGTTTGTCTCAGACAAAAAAAATCTTTGGTAACTACTTCATATATTCAACCGGGGATGAATGATCTGCATGAATCTGCAAAAAATGCCGGGCTATTGTTCCTGAATGAGATTGGACTGGATCCCGGAATTGATCATATGACAGCTATGAGGATCATTGATCATATCCATAAAAAAGGTGGAAAAGTTGAAGAGTTTTATTCTCTTTGCGGAGCATTACCTGCTCCTGAATCAGCAGATAATCCTTTTAAGTACAAATTCACATGGAGTCCGAAAGGAGTTATACTTGCAAGCAGGAACAGTGCTATTTATCTGAAAAAAGGCAGAAAGATATATATTGAACCCTCCGATCTTTTTAAAGACAGATTCACTTACAGCTTTCCGGGGATAGGTGATCTTGATGTATATCCAAATCGCGATTCAGTAAGCTATATTGATATATATGGCATTCCCGATGTGAAGTCCATGTACAGAGGCACTTTCAGGTATAAAGGTTGGTGCGAAGCACTCGATGCAATGAAGAGTCTGGAGATGCTCGATGATTCTGTTAAGGATTATCATGGGATGACCTTCTGTGAATTTCTTGCAGAAAGAGGAGGAATGGATAAAAAAGATCTTAAAAATCAGCTTGCAAAAAAGTTGGGCGTTCCGGTAACATCAGTGGCAATTCAAGCTCTTGAATTTCTGGGTTTCTTTAGTGACGAAAAACTCAGGTATCGCGTAACAACTCCCTTTGAAATCACATCAGACAGGATGATAAAAAAAATGTTATTATCTGATAGTGAGCGCGATATGGTGATATTACAACATATATTTCTTGCATTTTATCCGGATGGAACCAGAGAGGTAATAAAATCATCGATGCTAGATTTCGGTTCCCCGTCTACCGATACATCAATTGCCAGAACAGTTGCCCTGCCTGCAGCCATTGCTGTGAAAATGATCCTGGAGAAGAAGATTGAGGTGAGTGGTGTCCATAGACCTGTCATTCCTCAGATTTATAATCCTGTCCTTGATGAATTAAAGACCCTTGGGGTCGAGATGAAGGAAGAATACGGTTTACCGGAGAGTGAGATGATACAGTAATTTTTCAAACAACGATACTGCAAAACTTTTGAAAATTGTAATTCTCCCCTCCTTTTGAAGGAGGGTGGCCCGTCCGGAAGTTCATAGGAAAGAAAATAACCCACTCCGGGACGGGGTGGTTGATTTGTCTCTAATCATGGATCAACTACCCCGTCATGACCTCTATAATATGATATTTTCTAAATTTAGTAAGTCCGATTAAAATCAAACACTTCAACCATAAAGAATGGTCATGACACCCCTCCTTCAAAAGGAGGGGAGAGTTCAGCATGGTTACAATTTGCAAATGAAATAAATGTGTTCTCAGAATTTCAGGTAGAATTCCCTGGTAAGATTGATATATTCTTCAGTAAACTCGTGTCTTTTACCGTGTTCAATTGTCAGAAACTTTTCAGTTGCAAATGACTTCTTCCGGCTAAAAGTTAATATTAACCTTCGTATTTCAGAATCAGGCAATGGCCTTATCTTTAGAATATTATTACAATACAGCCCATAACCTGAGGCTTCAGCTATAAATATATTTCCTTCAACATACGGGAGAATCAGCTGAAGCCTGCCATCTTCTTCCAGGAGCCTGGAAACACCCGTCAGCAATTCTTCAGATGTCAGTGTGTCATTATGCCTGGAAGCCGATTTCCTGGGATCAGGGTTTTTAAGCGAATCCGTGAAGTAGGGTGGATTAGTCACAATCAGGTTGAATTTCTTTTCACCCGGCAAATAATTCTGAAGGTTGGTTTGCAGGATCTTTATCCTGTTGCTCCATTTTGTATTATTTGCATTTTCACAAGCCTGACAAAAAGATTCAGGATCAGGTTCTATGGCAACAACCTCAGCCTCTGATCGTTGAGCCAGCATGACAGCAATAAGACCGGAACCTGTCCCAATCTCAAGTATAGATTTTGCTCCGGCAATATCGGTTACTGCACCTAACAGAACACCGTCAGTGCCAACTTTAAAGACTGATCTGTCCTGATTTATTGTGAATTGTTTAAAACTGAAATAACTATTGGACATTTTCAGAATTTTTCATTCACCCCCAGACCAAAAAGTGCAAAATCGTATTTTACAGGGTCGGCAGGATCAAATCCCCTGAGAACTTCTGTTAACTCCTCAACAGCTTTCCAGTCATTCATCTTTCTTGTTAACAGACCAAGCCTTCGGGCGGTATTGCCAGAATGAAGGTCAAGAGGAATGTAAAGCTTTGCCGGATCAATTTTTTCCCAAATACCGAAATCAACGCCATTTGAATCTTTCCTTACCATCCATCTGAGGAACATGTTCAGTCGCTTTCCGGCAGCTCCTCCGGTGACGTCGGCAAAATGCTTTTCATTTCTCGGAGCATGGGGAAGAGAGAAGAAGACAGACCGAAGATATGATAAACCCTCTTTTATTGATCCGCCGGTGTTCATTCCCTGAAGAAGCACCTCTTCCATACTTCCATAATTTGAGTATATATATCTGAGCCCTCTAATAAAGTAAATGCAATCTATCCCATTAAATGTCCTGTGGACAAATCCTGATAGTCTTGAAATTTCATCTTCACCGGCAGACATAATAAACTCATATGGAGTGTTATCCATTAATTCTACCATTAACCTGCTGCTTCTAAGAATAAGATCGCGGCGTCCCCAGGCGATAGCCGCTGTCAGAAAGCCGGATATCTCTTTATCTCTCGGATCAGAAAAACCATGTGGAATAGAGACAGGATCATTTGCAATAAAAGAGGGGTTATTATACTGAAGATATTTTTCCTCCAGGAATAATTTTATTTCACCGGCAGGAATACCATTATATGACTGTTTATGACTCATTTACAATAAGTCCGTCTTTAATCTGTAGTATCCTGTCCGACATACCTGCAAGCTGCCGGTCGTGAGTAACTATTATTATTGTCTGGCCAAATGTATCTCTGAGTTTAAAAAATAATTTATGGAGTTCATTTTTATTCTCTGTATCGAGATTACCTGAAGGTTCGTCAGCCAGAATTACCGATGGATTATTTACAAGGGCACGGGCAACGGCAACCCGTTGCTGTTCTCCGCCACTCAGTTCTGATGGTTTATGGTCGAGCCTTTCCGAAAGATTCAGAAATCCAAGGAGTTCTGTCGCTCTTGTTTCAGCTTCTACTCTGTTTTTGCCGGCAATATATGCAGGAATACATACATTTTCAAGAGCTGTGAATTCAGGAAGTAACTGATGAAACTGAAAGACAAAACCGATATTGTTATTACGGAAAGAAGCAAGAGCTCTTCCTTTGAGCCGGCTTATGTCAACATCGTTATAATAAATTGTTCCGTAGTCCTGGTGGTCGAGTGTTCCTATAATCTGAAGAAGAGTTGTTTTCCCGGCACCACTGGCACCAACAATCGAGACAACCTCCCTGTCTTCAATCTGAATATCAATCCCTTTAAGAACCTTTAGTGCTCCGTATGCTTTTGTAATTCCTGCAGTTCGAATCATGTCTCTGTCTGAGTGCAAAAAAACTATTAAGGGTTTAGGAATCCGGTTAAGATCAGATTTATGCAAGAAATGTTGCTAACTAATCATTCACTTCTCTGTAATTCCCATCTGAAACAACATTAGCATCTTTATTAACAGGGTCTTTAACTTCATTCACATCCTTTTTAACATCATCTGCGACTTCAGTCACATCCTTATTAATGTTATCTGCAACTTCATTCGCATCCTTATGAATGGTTTCTGTAACCTCACTCATGTCCTTGCGGATATCGGATGTTATATCATTCATATCATTCCTGATAGAATCAGAAACTTCATTGGCATCCCTGGTAATATGGTTTTGAAAATCGGTAACATCTTTCTTTAAAGAATCTGTGACATCATTCAGATCTTTCCTGATATCCTGGGTGCTTGTCTCAAGCTCTCTTCTTATCTCATCTGTGGCTTTTCTAAAATCACGCATACCCTTTCCAAGAGTTTTAGCAATATCAGGGAGCTTCTCAGCGCCAAAAAGAAGAAGGGCAACAATAATGATAACAAATATTTCCTGTCCGCTCATAAAATAATTTTAGTAATTCTTCCCTCATTTATGAATGCCAAAGTTAGAAAAGTTTAATGATATTATAATAATGTAATAAGGAGTTGTGAAATTTATTAATTACTAATATGGTCTTATATTAAAATATCATATTTTATCACTACTAAACGGATAATTCAAGAAATTAACATGAGATTACTTTTAGTCGGACACTTTTAATATTTTATAATAAGCAATTCTTACTTTTTGGTTAGTCTTGAAGTTTACTTAACCAAAATTAAAGTCAATGACTGAACTGCCAGAATATTGATAAACTAATTTCAATATTCTTCCGGCAATAATAATAACTGCTCATAACTGAAAACAGGCCCGTCTTTACAGACAAAGATTTTGCCGACATTGCACCTGCCGCATTTCCCAAAACCGCATTTCATCCGGTTCTCAAGAGTAGTGTAAATATCATTATCCTTAAACCCCAGTTTTTTCAATACAGGCAAAGTGAATTTTATCATTACCGGAGGCCCGCAAAGAATTGCTACAGTGTTTTCGGATGACGGAGCCAACTTCTCAAGAACCATCGGAACAAATCCTGTTTCACCCTTCCAATCAGGTGTTTGTCCACCAGGATCAACAGTTGTAATCAGCTTAATATCAGGTCTCTCTTCCCACTCCTTTAATTCACTCTTATAAACCAGGTCTGCAACAGTCCTTGCACCGTAAACTATGGTAATATCTTTGTATTTCTCACGAAGATCTATCGTATTCCAGATTACGCAGCGCATTGGAGGCAAAGCTATACCGCCTGCTATATATAACAGGTTCTTGCCTTCCCATTGTTCTATGGGGAAAGTATTTCCATACGGGCCCCTGAAACCTACGGTATCTCCCAATTCAAGATTTGCCAGGGCATTTGTAACCCGGCCTGCTTTGCGGAATGTACATTCAATATAGCCTTTGCGTGTAGGAGAAGAGGCTACACAGAAAGTTGATTCACCTTCACCCAGTACTGAATATTCACCGAACTGGCCGGCTTTAAAAGAGAATTTTTCAGCATCACCGGCATTTTTAAATTTCAGGCGGAAAGTCCTTACATCTGGTGTTTCTTCGACAATAGTTTCGATCTCCATCATGTAAGGCTTATAGATGTTGTCACTCATGGTTAAGTCAGATTAAATATTTTGAATCGCTTCAAGTTGTTCTGCAATGTTCATGTCGACAGGACAACCGCTTGAACACCGGCCGCAACCGACGCATCCCAATGATTTATTACGATCG
>JGI20214J51088_10001288_pt1 | contig 17160 bp, 16 predicted proteins | sample WetSurMetagenome_FD_51088 | JGI IMG/M metagenome (IMG submission 51088) | reverse complement strand
AGCGGTTGGGTTGGCCAGGCAGTAATTCTCGCTATTGTTGGATTCAGACGTATTCGGACCAATTATGACTAGAAGCGACTTCTTTATTTACCGATCCTAAAAAAAGAGAAAAGCCTTCAGCTTAAAACTGAATCCAACATTCAACAACCAACATGACTTCTGTCAACAACAACCTAAACAACAATGAACCAAAAAGCAACCAATAAAACCAATCCAAAACACAACCCATTGGGAGTCAGAATTGCAAACCATTGAACAACAACCAAAGAGAAAAAAAACAATTATGGCACTTATATGATATATCAGCAGGGTCACGAACCTAAAATCTGAATTCCTTTTACCCAGAAGGTTCTTCTTTTCCAAAGATAATCCTTAAAGCTATATTTTCGTTGGTTTGCGCTTTTTTTGTTTGCTACAACCAGCAATTTTTCAACCTAGCAAATGTAAAACCACCCTTTTTTTTATTACAACCTCATGTTGGAATTCAACGATGAAAAGCACAAGCACACCAACCCAGCCCAAAGTTTTTTGGTCTTAGATTTCGCAAGGCTGCTACCACTACTAAAGAGACAAACCAATCACGATCGGTTATTCTTTACTGTCAAGTAATCTACTAATTCAACTCATCATAGCTTTGATAATTCAAGCATCTTATGATTACCTAGAAGTCGCAACCATCTTCAAGCAGTTAGAAACTGCATGGGAAATATCAAGCCACAACCACTATAACAACCAAACAGACAAAACGTGAAATTTAATATAAGGAGAAAATAGGTCGACAAAAGAAAAGGGTTTGAGAGCCTTTTTTGGTTTTAATAAGGCTCTCTTTTTCCAGTCATGTAAGCCCAGACACCGACTAGCACAACTGTTAGGCATGCGCCAGCGAAACCTGAAATTAGGTATGTTGTTGCAGCGCCTAGGAGGGGCAAAACTGATACGAACCATGGGATGATGAAGGTTGCGGTGACTTGTGCTATAATGCCGGCTACGAAACCTACAAGAGCAATTAGTCCAAATACTTTTAGTCTACTACTCATTTGATTCACCTTTTTGTTTTAGGATAGCTTTCCGCTTCATTTTAGTCTTAGATACATATTTATGTCTAAATTAATTGGCGTTTGACCACCATTTAACAGTTATTAGTTTACCACTATGGACTTCCAAATGCCGCGTATACACCTACATATATACGTGCATATTTCAATCATATTAACAATGTATAAGTCAATTTTCTGCATACCAGTGTGTTTAGAGGTAATACTAAATGTCGGAAAGATTTGCCAAAAAGTGGGAAGCAAAACGTGATGACGAGCCAATGAAAACTAAACTCATCGAAGCCGTTAGGCCACCACCACCACTAAAACCACGACTTGACTTCGCAGTCAGAAGAATCGAGCTTCAAGTACAGAAGCTTGACCAAGCAACAGATCGATTCAGCCAAAGAGACAAAGCAATCTTTGCACGCATCGTTGACGCATACGCAAAACATGACAGCGCACGCGCAAACGTCTTTGCAAACGAACTAGCCGAAGTTAGAAAAATGTCAAAATTAATCATGAATGCCAAACTTGCACTTGAACAAATCACATTAAGATTACGAACAGTTTCAGAACTAGGAGACGTAGTATCAACCTTAGGTCCAGCAGTCGGTGTTCTACGTTCAGTCAGAGCAGGCTTAGTTAGCGTATTCCCAGAAGCAGAAAATGAACTGGGCGAAATCGGCAACATGCTAAGCGGAATCATGATAGAAGCAGGTCAAGGAAGCGGCATGACACTAAACTTCGACACAGTCAACGAAGATGCATCAAAGATTCTAGCTGAAGCAGCGACAGTAGCAGAACAGAAAGTCAAAGACAAATTCCCAGATCTGCCACCAGGAATGCCATCAACCCCACAAACAGAAAGATCAACCCAAGGATTCTAAAATAGGAGGAAAACACAAAAATGTCTAACTCCAATCTTTTTCTTTATATCGGCAAACCTGTTAGAAACGAATATGGCAAATTAATCGCCAAAGTAGCCTCATTCGGATTAACCCCCAGTGGAAAATTTGAGTCAGTTTATCTTGAATCTGGTGACGGCCAATTCACCAAGCACCCAATGGAAAACTTGCGGTTTAACGGTGCTGAAGTCATATTCATTACAAAAATCAAATCACAAGCAAGCGTCCTATCTGATCACATACCATTAATCTGGCGTAAAGATGAAGCGCTCAAAGATCTTTTGGACAAAAAAAGAATAACTTCAGATGTGTTCCAGACCCTTCACGCCAGCTTTACAAATGTTCTAACCCAGCTTAAGAAAGACGCCCAAGTCATCATTGACGAATCAACCATCGAAATTGAACGCTGCAAAGAAGAAATTAACTCTCTAAGCTATGCAATTGCTAACTTGGAAATTGAACACGAGATCGGGAAAGTGGATGAACAGACTTACCAGACTGCATTCCAACTTTTGCAAGATACATTAAGACGTGCAACATCCGAGAGAACCGACTACGAATTAACAAAAAGCAAAATTTCCAGCGTACTATTAGGCGATTCACAGGACACAATGCAAAAACCCAAAACCTTTGCTGAGCAAGTCAACGTTGCAGCAACAAAGCTTCCAGAGCCACCGGTAGTTGTTTACGTTAAAGAAGTGGGAAAAACAGGCATCTAAGCCAATAAACGTGGAGACAACATACGGAGGGAAAAAGGTTGAAAGGCTTAAGCAATCCAACCCCTCCCCCCATTCGTGAAGTCGCCACAAAATCAATTATGACCCTTAAAGTTCAACAGAACAAGCTCGAACAAGCTAGTTATCGACTAAAAGAAAGAGACCGCATTCTCTTTGAAACATGCATGGGTGCACTAAAAAAGAACAATCGTGAAAAAGCCGCCATGTGCGCCACCGAACTTGCTGAAGTTCGTAAGCTCGTAAAATTCCTCTACAATGTCCAATTAGCAATTGAACGAGTAATGATGCGCCTGGAAACAATCAAAGAACTAGGCGACATAGTCTCAGACTTAAAACCAGCTCTTAAAATGTTACAGAATGTTTCATCCGAGCTCTTCCAGGTTCTGCCTGATGTAAGCTCTGAACTTAACACTGTAGCCGACACCGTGCAGGAAACTCTTCACGCAGCCAAACTTACTACTGACCCTGAAGTAATGGGTATTGGCAGAAAAACTGAAGCTGGCGAAGAAATACTAAACGAAGTCACAAATTTCATGCAACAAAAAATTGCTGAAACTCTTCCAGAACCCCCTGCCGCTACACCGGTGAAGGAGCCTGTTAAAGAAAAAACGCCAATCAGAGAAATGGTTGCCTTAACGGCAACTTCTTCGCAGTTGATTGGGCATAAAACAACTGAAGAAACAGGCTTCGATCCAGAAAAGGCACTGTTCTCTTACAAAAAGCAGGAAATAAAAGAATTTACAGTAACAGTTCCAAGCAGTCAAATGTTGGAAGATATGGTTCTTCAATATGTCCGTAAAACTAACGGTGAAATTGATTTAAGTAGATGTTCAAATGAGCTTAAAACTTCCAACGCAGAAATAGAGCGTGCCCTGGAAAGTTTAGGGACTAAGGGCAAAATAAAAATTGAAATGAAATCGCCAGAATAGGGAGAGAACAAAACATGAGTGCATCAAGTGAACTTGAGAGAGCGGCAACAGCGTATGCGTTAGACGCGGTACGTTTAGATAAGCAGGGACAAAAAGGCAGAGCAATAACTCTCTACCAAAAAGCTATAGAAAGCCTCTTGCAGCTTGTCCAGCTTTACCCTGAATATGGATTAAACAAAGTTTATGTCCAGCGAGCAATCGCTTACCAGGAACGCATCAAAGCGTTGCAGGGAGCGGTTTCCCCAATGGAAATGAATCAGGCGGCAAATGAAGACAATGAAGGCGGAGCTGCAACCATGGAAAACAATAATGTTGGCGGAAACGGAGGAGAAAGCAAACCGAGCAACGAACTCGTAATTACTGAAAAGCCTAAGGTCAACTGGGAAGAAGTCGTAGGCTTAGACGTAGCTAAAAAAGCAGTTAAAGAAGCCATCGTTTACCCGGTTCAAAGACCTGACTTGTTCCCACTTGGGTGGCCAAGGGGCATACTGCTTTTCGGTCCACCAGGCTGTGGGAAGACTTTGCTGGCGGCAGCGGTTGCAACAGAAATTGACGCCAACTTCTACTCAATAGATGCAGCTTCAATTATGTCTAAATGGCTTGGTGAAGCTGAACAGAACGTTGCCAAATTGTTTAATTCAGCCCGGAAAAGCAGCCTCGAAGGGAAACCAGCCATAGTGTTCGTTGACGAATTAGACTCACTCATGGGAGCACATACAAACGAGGTAGGCGGCGAAATTCGCGTTCGCAACCAATTCCTAAAAGAAATGGATGGCATCGTTGACAAAGGCAAAGCGCTTCATGTTTACGTTATTGGCGCAACAAACAAGCCATGGGATCTTGATTGGGCATTTATCAGACGTTTCCAAAAAAGAATCTTGGTTCCATTGGCTGACAGCTCAACACGTCTAAACATGTTCAAGGTATATGCAAGCAACCTGCAAGTAGATCCCAGCGTTGATCTTTCCGAATTAGCAAGGATTTCTGAGGGTTTCTCAGGAAGCGACATTCGCGATGTTTGTCAATCTGCACAACTTAAACTCATTGGCGAATTCTTTGAGACAGGCCAAGCAATGGATAAAGAAGCCAAACCACGCATGCTGACAATGACAGATTTCCGACAAATCCTCGAAGAGCGTAAACCAAGCGTATCTTTGGATATGCTTACCGCGTACAGTCGATGGTTCGAAGCATTCAAAGCATTGTAAACTAATGGAGGGCAAATCAAAACAAAAAGCGATGGGTTGGGTGGAAAGGTTTGGAGACGTATCATATTTTTCGCACGCTCTCCCTTCTCCCCCCCTTTAACTATCTCCAAACCCCACAACCCAATAAACCAGCCCTAAAATTCTTTAATTTTCATGGGGCAAAGCTTTTTCATAAGAGATACCCAAAGTTCCTAATTCTAAATTGAAAGGTAGTAAATAATGCCAAAGCTTGGACGTAAAATATGTTGCGACTTTAACAAAGATATCAAGTGCATTCTTTTAATTAAAGGACATAAAAGCTGTGTTTTTGAGGAAACCACCAAAAAACAACATGAAACAGGCGAGCGTCAGCTAGGCGTATGTGCTTTGCTACCTCAAGCCGAACGAGACAGGATATTTAAGGCATTAAAAAAAGAAGTGTTTTCAAATGTTAGAAGCTGGAAAGATTAGGCAAAAATTTTTCTGAACTGAAGCAATCCCCCTCAATGCTCGTGATTTATGACTTTTTTGCTCACAGATAATTTCTGATCCAATTTTGCTTTCTTCTGGGTCATATTCGTTCACGGTTTTATTAAATTAGAAATAGAAAAGCGCCAACAAGACTATTTATAACATCCTGATTGCTAGTACATTGTATCTTTATGTCTTCTTCTAACCAAATTAATAGTGAATTTAATATTCAGAATTGTCGAGAAAAATTCATTAATAGTATGGTTGAAGGTTTCGAGCTGCTAGAATTAATTTTTAATGATGATGGCGAAGTTATTGATTTCAAGTTTTTAGAGATAAACCCTGCCTATGAGATTCAAACAGGACTCAAGGCAGCAGAAATANTAGGCAAACTAAANAAACAAAAGGCTCCCGCGTCAGACCAACGCTGGTATGACTACGCTATTCAAGCGGTAAAAACTGGTCAAACCCTAAATTATCAATACTATAATGAAAAGGTTAACCGATACTTCGAAACGCAATTNATTCCTATATCTATAAACCAAATTGCAGTTGTATTCAAGGACATAACTGATAGAAAGAAAGCTGAAGAAGAATCTACACGTAATAGTAGACGAATTACGGAAATTATAGAAAGCATATCCGATGACTTAATGGTTCTTGATCAGCGCTGGAATTTTGTGTACGCAAATAGTCAAGCTGCTAAGCTTGCTGGCTTCAATCCAAAAAATATTGTTGGTAAGAACTTTTGGGACTTATTTTCGCAGAATAAGGGTACTTATATCGAGCGAAATCTCCGTGAAGCAATGGAAAAAAAAGAAATTAGGCGTTTTGAATTGTTTGGACAGTATTCTCTTAGATATAAGCTGATCACCACTTATCCTTCTGTTGATGGAATAGTTCTAATTGCTACGGATATAACCGACCGCAAACATTTGGAGCAGCAGCTCAAGGAGAAGGATCGCTTAGCCGCTATTGGAGAAACTGCTGGAATGGTTGGGCATGACCTACGTAATCCCTTACAAACTATCGTTAGCGAGCTATTTCTAGCACAAAATGAATTAANTGGAGTGTNTGAAGGCGCCTTGAAAGCCTCATTGAAGGAAAGCTTAGATGGTATTTCAGAACAAGTTAACTATATGGACAAGATTGTTAGTGATTTGCAAACTTTTGTTAAACCAGTTGAGGTTAACAAGCAATTGGTGAATTTGAAAGAGTTAACAAACTCCACATTAGCTCACGTAAGTATTCCCAAGGATATTGAGACAAGCATAGATTGTAAAGATAATTTGAGATTAGAAACTGATCATCAACTGCTAAAAAGAGTTTTGATTAATTTGATCACTAACTCAATACAAGCTATGCCTTCAGGGGGCGAATTAGCGATCACTTTATATGATGATGGCAAAGGACATGTGCGAATATTGGTTGAGGATACAGGTGAGGGTATACTTGACACAATTAAACCCAAAATTTTTAGTCCATTGTTTACTACCAAATCCAAAGGTCAAGGTTTCGGATTAGCCGTATGCAAAAGAGTGATAGAGGCACAAGGGGGAACTATAGATTTTGAGAGTGAAGTAGGTAAGGGAACAAGATTCATAATAGAACTTCCACTACAGAGGTAGCTGTAATTAGACTGTTTTTTTATCCCTGTTTCATTTCTTCTCGGAAAGTTTCTTCAAGCATTTTCTTGTTAATGCCTATTTCATCCGCTAAACGCTTAACTTGCTTTACATATGTGCGGAATAAGCTTTGTAGAATTTCAGCTTTTTCTTGTTCCGAGAGTTCTTTTTCTTCCGCTAATAAGAGGGCAAACCATTTTCCTAGGTTCGTTAGTTGGTAAGCTTTTATCCAGATGATTCTTCCTTCTCTCTCATGTTTTTCCATGCTNTCGTTGAGGACGCCCAGTGCTGTTAAGGCTTTGAGGTTTTCGATNATTGTTTTGTTTGAATAATTTAATTTTGCTACAACATCTTTTTGGTAGATATTTTTTTCGATCCCNTGNTTAAGAGAGAAACGTAACAAATCCACTCCGGCTTTTGAGCCAAAAATTGCGCTAAGAATCTTATCTTTCTTTTCAACTGGAAGAAATACTACATAAGGATGTAATTTTTCAATCATCGATATCTCTTATACAAGTCATATTCTTTTTTTATGAATTTAAAAATATCTCTTCGAGCTCCAAGAATTTTAATATTCGAGATATTTTAATTTTGGGGCAATTTTGAAAAAAAGTTTTATACTTCAATGGTCTTTGTTGCAGTCTATACGGAAGAGCGGATAATTCATGAAAAAATTGTTAGTTTCCCTTGTAATCGCATTAGTTTTGTTCTCTTCAGCGTTAGTTTTAGCCCCTAAGGTTGTGGCTCAGGACGCTTCGAGTGATATAAAAGTTCTAAATTACAGTTACCACATTGATTTTTCCGGTGGGTCACCCCTTCTTGTTGTTGTAGGGGAAGTTAAGAATGAAGGTACAACAGCTTATCAAACAGAGCCGATAGGTGGTATAGTTTATGCTGCGGATGGCTCAGTACAAGGGCAATCTCAAGGTTACGTTAACACAATATATTTGGTTCCTGGTCAAAAAATGCCATTTGAAATCACCTTCAGCTCGCCAAAAACCTCAAACGACGGAACATGGTTAACAGCAAGTATCGATCATTTTGACTTCACCACCCAAGCCACTTCAACAAATACTTACCCTAGTCCGGAACTAAAAATTATTAGCCAAACTAATACAATCGACAAGACATCGGAAGCAAGGGGAACGTACTGGATAAACGGTCAAGTTCAAAACACTGGAAGCCAAACAGCTGAAAAAATATTCGTTATAGCCACCTTTTACAACTCTTCCGGCATAACCGTAGCTTTTGGATATAGCGCTTCATTCAATTTAACCGCTTCAGATACCACTTCCTTTAAGCTCGGCGCATTTGATCTAAACATGTCAACAACGACTCCTCAGCAACAAATTGTCAGCTACTCTCTCGTAGCTATACCAAAAGCTCCACTCTTAACCGGACCTCCATTCCCCGATCCCACAGCCTATGGGATTGTCGCTGATTCTGCAACCTCACACTCCGATACAACTCCAACGCCAAGTCCATCATCGAGCGATGGCACAAGCACACATCCGAAATCATTTGACTACACCTGGGTTATTTATGGCGCCATCATAATTGTTATAATAGCAGCAGTTGCCATAACCATACTCAGATTTCCAAAACATTCATCGGACACCCCAAAGGCAAAACAAAAATCTATTCCATCCAAAAGACCGCAAGGAAAAGTTCGCTAATACGTTTAGTTATTGTTTAAATATTTCTTGCGTAATTGGATTTGTTTATGAGCTTCAAACCTCAAACTGGTGGACGACGCGGTGCATCCAGGCAATTCTCGAAGTCAACGCATGATAAGAAAACAAAAGAAAAGAAACAGCGGGCGGCAGGCAAATATTTTGAAGAACAACCGGAAGTTACCCAGAAAGAAGTTGTTCAAAAAACAATTGCAAGCTTAAATAGGCTTGGTAACCAAGTTTTCGCTCTTTCACCTTTTAATCAATATTACGATGATTGGCTTGTTACTTTACGGCAAATAGTTTCCGAGTTTGAATCAAGCGCCGTAATAGAAGTGGATGAACAATTTACTAAAGAACGTATGCAGATCTTTTTGGATGTTGAAGCAGCTCTTGCTGAAAAAAGACTACAAGAGTCAACAATCTCAGAAGAAGCAAAAGAATTAGCCGACAACAATCATCTCTTAGTTGAAACTGACAAGGAATATGCAGATAAAACAAGAGAACTTAGCAATAAACGCAATTCAGAGATTCAACGTTTAACCAATAAGATTGGTGATTGTGAAAAAGACATAGCCGCGCAGGAACAAATTAAAATTAGCTTTTTTAAACCTATGGCCAAAAAAAGAGCCACAGAGAAACTTGCTCAAACGCGGCAGGAATTAAAGTCCGCAAAAAACGAGTTAGAAGTCGCACTGCAGACTTTCATTGTTGAACAGGAAAAAATGCATGACAATTACGAAAAGAAAAAGCAGGAAATCACCACAAAAGTTGAAGAATTGCAAAGCGAACTTGAAAAACTCGAAATTGATACCTCAGTTGAGGCAAGGCAAGCCGCATGTAATGCTTTAAGCAACTCTATTACTGCTTTGCAAAACAGAGCACCAAAAACAAGCTAAACCCAATTTTCTTAGGCATTTAGGCAATTTTAACTTGAGCTGACACTTGGGTTTCTTGACTCATTATACTCTTCAGTGATTTTCGCTTCCTCTCGAAGGGACGCAACTTCATTTTCTAAGGTTACAGCTTTGTTATCAGCTATCTTTTTGAGCCCTTCTATTTCAGCAAGAAGACTTTGTTTTTCGGCTTCTAAGCTCTTAATTTTCTCCAAGGTTTCTTTGAGGTTGCTCATTTGTCATTCCTCTTGACGATGGTACATCTGTGGATTTTAAACTTAAAACTTTTGCATTTTAGTGCTTGCTTGAATAATTTTTGTAGANTGATAAGTCTGCTTTTAAACAAAAAATCTGCAAAACANGTGATGTGTGCAGTTTTTATATAAGAATAAGTAATTTAACTTTACTGTTTAGCTCTCATATTGTTGGACTGTGTCTCGATGCGAAAGACTATCTTTAAAAAACTTGAAGCGCAAGGGTTGATTGCAAATTACAACCGGTTAAGAAAGAATTTACCGCCTAAACTTCCTGACCGCGCATTTATTTGGGATGAAACTTTCAGGGAAGGTATCAAGGCTCCAACGGTTTACTTAACTTATGTTGAACAGGTACGGCTTGCAAAGTTAATGGATGAATCAGGCGTGGCCATTATTAATGTTGGCTTTCCCGCAATATCTGAAGATGAAAAGCGCAATGTAAAACGAATTGTTAATGAAAGTTTTACTTATTCAAAGCTTACTGCTTCAGCTGAACCAACAAAAAATAGTCTTAACGCCTGTCTAGAGTGCGGAATTAAAGAAATAACTCTCGAGAGCCCTATTAATGGGTTAAACTTGCAATATAGGCTTAAAATTACAAAAGAACAGGCACTACAACGGATAGTTGAAAGCATAGATTACGCTAAAAAACACGGAGCTGCAGTTAACTTCATGCTTATGGATGGCACGAGAACCACGCTTGAAGATATTTTGGAGGTTTTTGAAGCTGCAGCTAAAGCTGGTGCAGTCCGCCTTGGAATCGCCGACAGCGTCGGATTCATTAGGCCACTCTCTATGCGCTATTTAATGTCTCACGTACGTGATGGTTTGCCCGAGTCAATACGAAAAAAGATACCTCTCTCAATTCACTGTCACAACGACTTCGGATTGGCATCTGCAAATACGTTGGCGGCAATGGAAGAAGGCGTGGCATACTTACACACTTGTATTGCAGGCTTTGGCGAACGAGCAGGAATTGCTCCTTTTGAAGAAGTTGTAACTGCTGCCGAATTGCTATATAATATTGATACTGGTGTAGATATGGGCAAAATCTACCGAATTGCACAAACGGCTGAAAAAGCCTTTGCTTTNCCTATACAATTCCATAAACCTATAATTGGCGAAAACATTTTCACTCATGAAGTAGAAGAAGATGTGGAAGAAATGATGGCTCAGCCACTTGTTCGCGAACCGTTCCCGCCTGAAATTGTAGGCAGAGAAACAACTGTTTTCATTGGAAGAAATACTGAGCAATCCTTGATTCAGAAACTTTTAGAGAAAGCAGGTGTAAGAGCATCACCCCGTCAAATGGATGAATTATTTAGACGCATTAAAGGTCCACAAGAAAGTTTAGATAAAGGTGAAGCCCAAATGACCTATTACCAAGTAAAGAAGCTCTTGAAGGACTTGCTTAAGGGCTACACTATGGAAGAGTTTTGGCGTCTGGTTGAGCAAGTAACAAGGCAGAAACCACGGCTTCCGAAAGAAAGCAAAAAACAGGGTTCTCAATCAGCAGACAGACTTGTACCTTAAACGGCGTCTAAATGTCGCTTTATTTCTTCTATTTCTTGTCGGCTTGGTTCATACGGATAATTGTAGATGGGTCCGCTTGGTTTTTCATTGTAAAAAGGTCGATTGCAGTCTTGGCAACCGGAAGTACGAAAAGGCTCACCGCCATCTATTGCAGATTTTAAGAGGTCACTATCTACTCCAAACTTCTCCACATCACCATGAAAATTAAATTGCATGTTTTCAAAGTTGCTTAAGTGTTTAGCTATCAAATATCGAGCGATCTGTATTCTCCTGTACGATTGTACCGTTGGAGGCTTGTGACTATCCAATGCTGTTCCACGGACAGGTGTAAAAGCAAATAGGGCAGGCAAAACACCCAAATCAACACATCGTTGAATTATTTCAGCCGCTTCCTTCTCAGTTTCTCCTAACCCGACAATCAAGTGGGTGCTAACATTTCCTTTTCCAAAAATCTGCAAAGCTAAGGAAAGCATTGAAAATTGTCCTTTCCATTGATAAGTGCTACCTACCTCCTTGCCCTTGACTTTATTAAAAACGGCTTCCGTCGCTGCATCCAATGCTATGCCTATTCTGTCAATCTCCACTTTGTGCAAAAGTTCAATGTTTTCTCTGTTGAGAGGTTGGCAAGAAACCGAAACAGGGACTTTGGCTTGATTCTTTATTTCTTTCACAAGTTCTTGAAGATGTGCAAAAACGTTTGGGTAATTTAAAGCTTGAATACAAACTCGCTTAATTGCACCGTTTTCTACCGCCATGCCAAGTGCTGTTATTACCTCAGGTGTTGGGAATATTGGCCATGAAATTCTAGACAGCAAATCTGCGCTACTTTTGCTGCCACGTGCTTGAGGACAGAAGCTACAGTTAGCTGCACATTTACCCAACTTGTAAGTCATCAAATAAGCCGTTGATGGTGCAGCACCCAACTTGCCTTTTATCAGTCCCAGAACTATAGCTGTACCCGTTGAAACTCGTATTTGCTTCGGTAGAGTTGCAACTTTCAAGAATGTCTCCTCATTCAAAGGTTTCACTGTTTCAGTGTTTTAATGGAAAAATAGTATATTAGCTTAAATTTTTCTGTTTGCGTTTTTTTGTAAGGCTGATTATTCGGCTTGTAAGAGATATCAAGAAAAATAATGCATATGCGTATTGAACGAAGCTGAAGATAGCTTGGGTAGGCAAAAGAAGCGTTAGGATTATTCCGATGTATAAAGCACTTCCAGTGTATCTACCCACTGGATCGTGGATTTTTTTTGCAATTAAGCTTGTTATAAAAAACGTTGTAAATGAAATAACTATAAGAATTGGTAGCCAAACAGGGTAGAAGCCTTTGGTTGTGAAAAAAGAATATATGCCGATTACAAGAATAAAATCGGTTGATGCATCGTAATAGGCGCCAAACCTTGAGATAGCTTTCAATTTTCTCGCTGCATATCCATCTAGCAAATCGGTTGCAACAGCAAAAGCAAACAAGATCAAACATAACGCAATACTTTGGTTGTAAAAGTAAAAGAAGAGGGGTACCACTGCGATTCTAACTGAACTTAAAGCTGTGGGAATTAGAATTTTCATTTTTCCACTTTAAGTTATTAATTTGGCTGCTTGTCCTTGAAGGTCTAAGTTATCAATGCTTCTGCATGCTTTAATTGTCTGCATGATTATTCCGTTGGCATCTTACCTAAAATCAATGTAGTCGTTCAAATGTAAAGTCAGTTAAGCGTTCAAAAGGCTTACCCAGAATGCCATAACCATATTTCCCAAGATATTTGCGTCCATAAAACTGGGCATGAGCTTTCCCAATAGCAAACTTCAACTTACTTTCACTGAAACCCGCAGTATAAAGCAGTTTATGCCTAATCAGTTTGTAATTCTTTGGCTCTTCCCAATCCTCAATAGCTACACCTTTATCTTTTACGCGTTCATAGAGCGGTGTTCCAGGAATCGGGTAAGGCAAAGTAAAGGACATATAATCAAGCGGTAGTGCTGAAGCAAAACGTACCGTATCAAGTACGGTTTTATTACTCTCGCCCGGGTATCCTACAATAAAGAACGCGCCAACCTTCAAACTGGCAGCTTTGGCGTTGTAAACAGCTTTCTTCGCTTGAGTCTTAGTGATATTCTTATTCATTAAATCTAATACTGAGTCATTTCCCGACTCTATACCGAAGAAAACGCGAATGCAACCCGCCCGTTTCATGCCTTCAGCTACTTCTAAATCCATGGTATCTACTCGAGAGAGGCATTCCCAATTAATACTTACCCCGCGAGAAACCATTTCATCACAAACGTTTAAAAGGTGTTGGCGGTTCAAAGTGAAGCAATCGTCTGCAAACCAAACCCGTTCATAACCCAACGCAGCAATTTGCTCAACTTCATCAACGATGTTTTCTTTTGAGCGATTTCTTACTTGAGCACCAAAAACTGGACGACTGCAAAAATCGCAAGAAAAAGGACAACCCCTCGAAGTAATCATGGCAGAGGTAGAGTAGCCAAAATGGTCAAGGTAATATTTTTTGTACGCTTCATTTTCAAATAAGCTGCGAAGAGGAAACTCTAGTCTATCTAAATTTTGAATGAAATCTCTGTGACCGGTGCTAACAGTCTTTGTTCCCTCATTGTAGATTAGCCCTTTGACTCTTACTAATCTTGATTTTTGAGCTATACAATTTGCTATTTCAACGATTGTTTCTTCGCCTTCCCCTAAAACAACTACATCAAAGGAGTCAAGAAAACTGTCTGGTGTCCATGTCGGCAAAGGGCCACCAACCACAAACAAGCAGTCGCCATATCCAAGTTGTCTCTTAATTGCCTTGGCAAGTTGTAATGTGGTTTTTTTCATGGAGAACATCGAGTAGAAACCCACAATTTGTGGTTTGCTGCGGACCACTCGTTCAACGGCTTCATTAAAACCTAGAAAAGTACAATCAATTATATCAGCTTCAAAGCTATGTTTCACTAATGCTGCAGCTAAGTAGCCTAAACCCAACGGCGGGAAACGGAAAATTGAATTATCGTTTGCTGGATGAAAATATGGATAAACCAACGTAACCTTGACTGTCATTCAAACAGAAACTCCAAATAATAGAGAGATAAAAAACTTGTGTCACTAAAGAAATAGGCCATTTATTCCTTAAAAACCTTCCAGAAAATCAAAAGTTCTTAAAATTTTTGTTAGCTCGATAAAATTCCGAAAGGTTTGCCGTTGGAAAAGCTTTTTACGGTTCCGTTAAATTTTACATTCAGTTAAGCGGACAGAACAAAACAATATTGGCGGAATAGACAATTTGATTGTGAGTTTGGTGGATTTAGGTTTCTGTAAAGGCTCTATTTCAGAGGTAATTTTATCTACCTACAATTCAGATAAGGAGTCGAATTCGGCGCCGATGGGACTAGTTATGCTAGACGATCAACATCTCGTCGTTGACATTTACAACACTTCATTAACATGCCAGAGTATCAAATCAAACAAATGTGCCGTTGTAAATTTGACAAGTGACGTTGAGGTTTTTTATCGGTCAGCCATTAAAGAAGCCAACCCAAGCGGCAAGCTGCCGAGTGATTGGTTTAAAAAATCACGTATCGTTAACGCTCCAAAAATGCGGTTAGCCGATGCAACAATTGAAGTGTCAGCCCAAGAGGTAGTTCCGCTAGCAACCGGGAAAACTCATTTTGTATTTAAGGTTGAATACATTCAAGCACCATGTCACTATCCTCGTGCATACAATCGAGCTATACCATTAACAATTGAAGCAATCATACATGCAACTAGAGCAAAGATGCTCGTTAATGATCAGAGCCAACAGAAAAAGCTAGACGAGCTCTTAAGACTGATAGAACGCTACCGCGAACTCGTCAATCGGGTTGCACCCAACTCGTCTTGCACTTTAGTTATGGCCGATTTGACTCGACGCATAGACAGTTGGAGAAAGAAGCAGTGAAAGTCCTTTTAATCACGGGTGTTATGGCGAAAGAAACCGTTGAACGCTATGCTAAAGAAAGCCATGTTCAAACAGAGGTTTTAGCACTCAGAGTTCCAGTGGCAGCATTCTTGACTCCACAAATGATAGTTGAAGCTCTCAAGTCTTTCCGAATTAAAAAGTTCGATTTGATTTTAGTTCCGGGGTTAATGAGAGGAGATTCCAACTTCATTTCAAAGACGCTCGATATTCCTACGTTTAAGGGGCCTCGATACGATGCCGATTTACCGCTAATTTTAGATTCGCTTGGAGAAATCAAGCTTTCAACCATTACCCCAGCAGATGACCTGCTCAGAGAAAAACTTCAGCAGAAAGCACTCAACGAAATAGCCAAAATTGAAGCCAACCGAGAAGCTCTCCTAAAGAAACCAGGCAACATTTTAGTTGGTGATTTGCCGGTTGGCAAAGACTTTCCAATGCGGGTTTTGGGTGAAATTGTTGATGCTTCTCTTTTGAGTGATGAGGAGATTCAGCGTTTAGCTCAGCGCTATGTGGATGAGGGAGCTGATTTAGTTGATTTAGGCATGGTTGCAGGAGATAGCCGACCTTACGATGCAAGGCGGGTTGTTGCGGCGGCGAAGGCGGCGGTTAAGGTGCCTGTGAGCATTGATTCGCTTGACCCGGACGAAATTAGAGCAGCTGTTTCATCGGGCGTTGACTTGGTGCTTAGCATGGACGAAGGCAACACTAAAGCAATAACCCCTTTGCCGAGCAATGTTGCAGTCGTAATTATTCCAACTAACCAGAGAGAAGGTTACTTTCCGAGAAAAACTACGGAAAGAGTTCGCCTGCTTGAAGGTCTCATAGCTGAGGCTAAGAGTTTAGGCGTTGAAAAGATATTTGGCGACTTGATTCTCGATCCAATGGATACTTTAGGTTCTTTTTTTGCTTACCATCAGTTTGCCGAAAGAAACCCAACGGTTCCCTTGTTTGTTGGTATCTCAAACGTCACAGAGCTGATAGACGCTGATTCAATTGGAGTTAACGCATTACTGGCAAAGCTGAGTTCAGAAGTAGGGGCAAGCATGCTATTAGCGACTCAGAAAAGTGACAAGGCGCAAGGCAGCATTAGAGAGGAGACAATAGCTGCGAAAATGATGTTTCTATCAAGGCTAAGAGGTTCGGTCCCAAAGGATCTTGGTGTCGATCTACTGGTCTTGAAGGACAAACGGAATCGCGAAGAAACTTACAAAACAACAGTTGAGAAAGGGCATAGAGTTTTGGTCGTTAACAATTCTGAAAAGTTAACAGAATTGGATAAACAGGGCTTATTCAGAATTTATGTCGATAGGACCGAGAAGTATATTGTGGTGGCACATTTTACGTCAACAACTTCAGTGACGCCTAATTTTACTGTCAAAGGGAAAACCGCTTATAGCATATATGGGCAAATTGTAGATTTAGGCTTAGTCTCAAGGCTTGATCATGCCGCATACATAGGCAGCGAACTTGCAAAAGCCGAAATTGCCCTAAAAACAGGCAAAGAATACATTCAGGACCAACCGATGTTTAAAGAGTAAAAGAAACGGTTTAGAGTTTTTGGAATTTTTTTAGTCCTTGTGTGACTTGGTCACCAAAGTAAAGGTTGCTAAATACTGACCCTTCACTCTCTAGTAGTTTCATAGCTTCAATAAGATGCTTGTATTTTCCGCCTGCTAACCCATTAGCAAAGATTGCTGCACCTTCCGCCGCCTGTTTTGTAATTTTTGCATGCGTTTCCAACACCGTTAAATTTGCTTTTATTCCTGTCTTATTGAAAAAGTCCTCAAACTTATTTCTGAGCGCTGAAAGAAATTTGGGTATGCGTATGAATCTGCCGCTTAAGATAATTTCTTGTGGCTTAGTCGAGGGTAAGAGCGATGCAACATCTTTAACGATGGATTCCAGCATCAATTCCAAGCCCTCTTTAAACCAGAGATTATTTTGAGGGTTTTGA
>JGI20214J51088_10001287_pt1 | contig 17162 bp, 8 predicted proteins | sample WetSurMetagenome_FD_51088 | JGI IMG/M metagenome (IMG submission 51088) | reverse complement strand
CCTGCCGATACAAAAGACGGAAAGGTAACTCTCATACCTGCTTCGAATGTTAATGTTTTATCAGCTGCTGACCTGGTGATGGTTGTTCCGACAGTGAGCGTTACACCAACTACCCTGAAAAACGGAGCGGACATAACAGTTACAGGTACTGACCTCGACCTGGTAGATAAGGTAATCTTCGGTGGTGATAAACAGGGCACAATTAAAGCAGGTGGAACAGAAACACAGATATTGGTTACTGTTCCTGATGATGCAGTTACGGGTGTCGTTACTTTTGTAACAAAGGCTATCAAAGAGGTTGCAGGACCGTCACTGACAATAATTGATCCTGTATTCACATCGTTCAGCCCCGCTTCTGCAAGTGCCAAAACAGATTTGACTATTACAGGTACAGATCTCGACCTGGTGGTTGATGTGGTTTTCACTGACAATGTAACAGGAACAATAGGTGCCAGAACAGAAACACAGCTTACTGTCACAGTCCCGGTTGGAGCAAAAACGGGGAAGATCACCCTGGTAACTAAAAACGGGAATCAGATCCTCTCTCCAACAGATTTAACAGTACTGGCAAACCTGCCTGCCTTTGGCTCATATTCAGAGGCTAAAGGAACACCTGGTCAGATACTTACAATAAACGGAACAAGCTTGCTCCTCATTAAGGAATTGATATTCCCGGGAGATATCTATGCAACAGCTTATGGCATTAAGACTGATACCAAAATTGAGGTTTATGTCCCGATGGATGCAACTCTGGGCTATGGAACAATAAAATTGATCACCTATGAAGGAGAAGAAGGTATACTTCCACAGGTATTTATAGGGGGAACCGATCCTATTGTTGATCCTAGCCTCATAATTACCACTTTTACCGATGGTTTCAGTCAGTGGGGCTACTGGGGTGGAATTGCAGCAACTGAGAATGATCCTGCAATAGCATTGGACGGTGACTATATGCATGGCACATCAAGCTCAGTATCAGGATGGCAGTGGGTATGGGCAAATAACTGGATTTCATTCCCTTCAGTCACAACAGCTGATCATCTCTTTAAGATGGATGTCCGTCTCGATAAACCTTTCGGCACTACTAATGTCCATTTCCAGATGGAGCTTGGAGGAAACCGGATAGATATTGGAGCCTTTGGTATTACGACAGCCACAACAGTCGGATGGGTTACTGTAACATTCGACCTCTCCACTATTAGTGGTCTGCCTGCCCAAATACCTGCCGGAGGTGAGTGGGGTATTAACTCCTGGTACGCCGATGGTCCTGTAGATATGACTGGCTTATATGTTGATAATCTTCGTTTTGAACATAAGTAAGAGAGGTTTATTTAATTCGTTTAGTTAATTTTTTAAGGGTATTTCATTTAATTTAATACTAAATGGAATACCCTTTTTTTAAATCAGTGACCCTTTATAGATAATGCATTTTAACAAAGCAAAGCGGGATCATCAGTTTCCACTGAACGGGAATTACGGGATTTGTTAATGAAATACTTTAATTTTGACTGAAAACAGGAGATCTGACAGCAAGTTATGAGAAGCATTTATCTAAAATATATTTGTTTAATATTTACCATATTCAATTACTGCTCTCTGACGGCACAGAGTGTTAAATATGAAGCCGAAGGAGCAATATTGACCGGTTCTCTCACCGTTCAGACTTCACAATCTGGTTATTCCGGAACAGGGTATGTTGGAAGGTTTGAAAATGACGGAGACAAAGTTGATTTTTTGATAAATATTTCCGAGACAGGGAGTTATAAGATATATATCGGGTTTGCAGCTCCTTATGGCGATAAAATAAATAATGTCGTAATAAACGGGAATCCTGCTGAAGTCTCCTTTACTAATTCTTCGACCTTCAAAGAGGTAATTGCCGCCAAAATAAGTCTTGAGAGCGGAACCAACAGTCTGAGCGTGAACAAGGGTTGGGGCTGGTTCCTGCTCGATTATATCCGTATTGAAAAAAACACCGATCCGGAGGTGTTTGTTAAGATTCCTTATCAGCTTGTTACACCGGATGCGATGATTGAAACCAGGAGATTATTCTCTTACCTGATGGATAATTTTGGCAAGAAGATTCATTCAGGTACAATGAGTCTGAACGGAATTGAAGAAGCAGAGTGGATCAATTCACAGACCGGTAAATACCCTGCACTTATAGGATTAGACTTTATGAATCATAACAGGGAGTGGAGCTGGTACGATAAGTCAATTCTGGTAAATGAAGCATGCAAGTGGTACAGACAGAACGGATTGGTAGCTGTGTGCTGGCACTGGAGGGATCCTTTGAAGAACACCGATGCATTTTACACAGATCAGACAAGTTTTGATGTTTCCAAAATATCCGATACAAACTCAGCCGAATATAAAGCGATAATAAGCGATATTGATATTATTTCAGGTTATCTTAAACAATTACAGGATTCAGTAATTCCAATTCTTTTCCGTCCGTTGCATGAAGCTTCGGGGAAATGGTTCTGGTGGGGTGCAAAAGGAGCAGCACCATGCAAAGCGCTCTGGAAACTGATGTTTAACAGAATGGTAAATTATCATGGATTAAAAAACATGATCTGGGTTTGGACAACTGATACAAAATCAGATAATATGACATGGTACCCCGGCGATGCCTATGTTGATATACTTGGTGTGGATATTTATGCTGCAAATGGTGATCTTAGCTCCCAGGTTCTGACATATAATAAAATAAAAGATGATTTCCAGGGTAAAAAACTCATTACTCTGAGTGAAAATGGTCCGGTTCCTGATCCCGATAACCTGGTAGCCGATAAGGCAAACTGGTCCTGGTTCATGACCTGGTATGGTGACTTTGTCCGTAATCCCGCTATTAATTCCATTAGCCAGTGGCAAAAAATAATGAATCATGCTTATGTTATTACTCTTGATGAGATGCCTGATTTACAGAACTATCCCATCACTTTGAAAACCGATGAGCACAAACTGGAATATTTCCGGGTTTATATTAGTTCAAATGATGGATATCTTCATGTAAATCCTTCTGATAATGCTGGCAGATACGATATAAATGTTTTTGACATCTCTGGCAGGTTGGTCTGCTCCGGATTTAAAAACTATCAAAGTACTTCAATATCACTTTCATCGTTGCACCCGGGAATTTATATTGTCAGAATAACAACATTAAATGGATTACAATCATACAAAGTAGTAAGATAGAAGTTGATGAATAATTAATCTGATAAAATTTATCCAATCAAAATGAAATTANGGTCCATAGTTTTGGGAATTCTGATAGTACTTCTGACATCGATCATAAACGGTCAGTCACCTCAGGGTTTCTTTCTTAATAGCTGGCAGCCAAAGGTTATCACTGGTCCTGAATATATTGATGTCCAGCAAACACACGATCCGGTAACAGTTTCTATCAGGATAAATTTCAATGACACAATTACGAAAATTTCAAGGTACGTTTTTGGAGACAATGCCAATGTTTTTACAGGGTGTATGTCTGATAATAAAAGCCTTATGAAGAATATAGCCAATCGTAACATTGGTGTTCTCAGGGGTCCTTCAGGGAGTATCTCTGATGTATTTTTCTGGAACAGAAATGTAAATGAACAACCATCTGATGTGCCCCCCTCCATGTTAGGCGACTTGTGGTATGGCGACAGGCCCTTTTCCTGGGAGACCTGGACTATGGCTGTTGACTCGTTTTACAGTGTTCTTGACCATGTTAATGCCACAGGTATGCTGACTGTTAATTATGGTTATGCAAGGTACGGGACAGGTACCGACCCGGTAGCAAACGCCGCACACATGGCAGCCGACTGGGTCCGGTACGATAAAGGGCATACTAAATTCTGGGAAATAGGTAACGAGGTTTCAGGTAGCTGGGAGGCGGGTTACAGGATCGACCCTGCCCTGAACAAAGATGGCCAGCCTGAATTCATAAACGGGACACTTTATGGCAACCATTGCCTGGTGTTCATCGACTCAATGAAGAAGGCCGCAGATGAAACAGGTGCTGAAATTAAGATAGGACTGGTTATGAGCGAAGCTTCCTCATCGTCCAATGCAACATGGAATAAAGATGTTGCTGCCCGGGCAGGTAATAAAGCTGATTTTTATGTGGTTCACAGTTACTTTACTCCATATAATCAGAATTCTGACCCTGAAACAATATTAAGCTCATATTTAAAAACAGGCACTTATAAATCCTATGTCTGGGAAGAACTGGATAAGGCAGGGAAACCTCACCTTCCGGTTGCCTTAACTGAGTATAATATATTTGCTGTAGGGTCAAACCAGCCTGTGTCGCATGTAAACGGTATGCATGCTGTCCTGGTAACCGGTGAGGCGATTAAAACCGGACTGGGAGCAGCGCTTCGCTGGGATCTCGCCAACGGCTGGAGCGACGGAAATGACCATGGCATGTTCTCATACGGAGATGAACCCGGGGTGCCGCAATACTATCCGAGACCGGCATTCTTCCATTTATATTATCTTCAGAAATATACAGGTGATGTACTGCTTAATTCATCTTTAAAAGGTGATACGAAAATTGTTGCTATTCCAACCGCGTTTAGTTCCGGCCAGGTTGGAACGGCAATTNTCAATACAGGAACTACTGAACATATTGTGAGGCTCAATATAGAAAATTTCAGGTTCGGGGACCGTTATTATACATATACTCTTACTGGTATTCCGGGCACTGATTTCTCACGCAAAGTTTTTGTGAATGGTATAGGAAATAACCTGGAAGCAGGTGGTCCGGACAATTATGAAAGCATAGCTGCAAATTCTTCCTTAATTGAGGATGAGATCAGGATAAAGGCTCCTTCTCTTTCTGTGACATTTGTCCTGGTTGAACCNGGGAATAAAGAACTTGCAATTAACGAATCCATTGTTGGTGTGAATGATATACGTGCAACCGACAAAATCCGTATATCGCCCAATCCCACAAATGGACAGTTCTCCATATCTGGTATTCCTGAAGGAATTGACAGAATTGAATTCATAAGTACTTCGGGAACAATTATTTATACTAAAGAAATTGCCGGGGATATTTTTGAATCAAATGCATCAGGAAATGGTCTGAATCCCGGAGTATATATCATTCATTTAAGTGGTAAAGGAAAAAACATCTTTAAGAAACTTATCGTTGATTAATGCTATTGATAGTTACTTTCTTTCCGGAACTGCCCCTGCCTTTGTTCCATCATCCAAAAATGTTACTTTTGGACTGATAGATGAAATTTTTATGCTGAAGAAATATATTATTTTCCTGCCATCGGTTCCCGGGAGCTTTGAAGAGGAATTGGAACAATGTAATAATCAAATAATTGAAGAAANATCGCCCGGCTACAGACTTGTAAAACTTAATATCTTTGCCGATCTGCCAGACTACAATTCATACATCAGTGCAAGTGGGAAAATCAGGAAAGCTGTTTTTAATGCTTTCGGGGAAAAGTATCCTGCTTTCAATGTTACTGTTCATCCACCTGAAAAACCCTGGAAGGTTGTTGTGGAAGCCGGTTATATCGATACATTCTCATGCAAAATAGAAAGCAAAGTCTGGAATTCAATACCTTATGTTGTCTGTTCATCTGATATCGGGAAAGAACTCTGGGTAGCAGGNTTGGGTGAAGGCGCTTTCCCCGAAGATGCCAGGAATGCAGCAAAAGCTGCTTTTGATCAGATGAGAGCAATTCTTGAGGCTGAAAATATGTCATTCAATGATATTGTCCGTCAATGGAATTATATTGGAAATATTCTGGAAGTTAAAAATGAACTTCAGAATTACCAGGTATTCAATGAAGTAAGAAGTGAGACCTACCATAAATTCAGAACGATTCACAGCTATCCGGCAGCAACAGGGATCGGCTTGAAATTCGGTGGTGTCATTCTTGATTTCTGCGCTGTTAAATCTGAGAATAATCTGAAAATCATAGCCATTGATAATCCTGACCAGATAAGACCATATGATTACGGGCAGCAGGTTCTTAAAGGCAAAACTGCTGATGGTAAGGGAATTAAACAACCACCTCAGTTTGAAAGAGCTGTTCTTCTTAATATCAGTCAGGGCTCAACGTTGTTTGTGTCAGGAACAGCTTCAATAATCGGTCAGGATACAATTGGAATTGATGATGTGGAAAAACAAACTGTTGTGACTATTGAGAACATAAGCAGACTGACTGATGAAAAGAGAATAGGCCACCTGACCGGAAACTCGGAACCTGATGCGGGAAGAATGATTCTTCTCAGGGTTTATATCAAATATCAGAAGGACTTCCGGAAGGTAAAAGCTNTATGTGANAACTATTTCCCCGGAGTACCCGCTGTATATATTGAGGCTGATATCTGCCGGGATAATCTTCTTGTAGAAATTGAAGCGGAATTTTCAAAAACAAATTAAATGATACGATTACTTCTGATTGCAGCAGTACTTTCTCTTTTTTCTTCATGTGAGGAAAAAACATGGGAAAGAACTAATAGCGGTGTCCTGATAAGTCTGAAAGGTGAATCCGGCAAGAGCACAAAACGATTAAAAATTGATGTGATCAATGACAGGATTATTCATGTTGTTGCTACTCCGGAGGAAAAATTTTCTGAACAAAAGAGCCTCTGCGTAGTTGAACAACCTGTTTCAAAAGTATCTTTCGATATTACCGATGACACCAGAAATCTTATTGTCTCAACATCTAAGGTTAGAGCAACTGTGTCATTATTAACAGGTCAGATTACTTTCAGTGACAAAACCGGAAATGTTATCCTGAAAGAGTCAACAGCTGATAGCAGATCATTCTCCCCTTTAACAGTTGAGGGAACCAAAGGATATAAAATGAGTCAGATATTTGAATCACCTGATGATGAAGCATTTTACGGGCTCGGGCAACATCAGTCTGATGAGTTTAATTATAAGGGGCTGAATGAAGTTTTATACCAGTATAACACCAAGGTCTCGGTTCCTTTTATTGTTTCAAACAAAAACTACGGTCTTCTGTGGGACAATTACTCTATGACATGGTTTGGTGATCCGCGCGAATACTCAAATCTGGATATGTTCAGATTGTATGATAAAAAAGGGGAAGAGGGTGGACTGACGGCAACTTATTCTGATAAGTTTGACACTGCTAAAATATTTCTCCAGCGGAAAGAATCATCAATTGATTATGAGAATCTTACAACAATTAAATCTTTGCCAAAGGAAGTTCCCATGGGAAGCTCAAAAGTTATATGGAGCGGACAGCTTGAACCGGAAGAAACCGGGTTATTTCACTTCAGATTATATTACGCCGGGTATATAAAAGTGTTTATAAACAATGAACTTGTTGTTCCTGAAAGATGGAGAACTGCCTGGAATCCCAATACTTACAAGTTCACAAGAAACATGGAAAAGGGCAAACACTATTCATTAAAGGTTGAGTGGAACCCCGACGGTGGAATGTCATATCTTGGACTCAAAGCTCTCAGTCCGGTTTCCCCTGCAAAACAGGGTCAGTTATCTCTTACTTCCGAAATGGGTGACCAGATTGACTATTACTTTATTAGCGGCAGTGATATTGATAACGTGATCAGTGGATATCGTGAACTAACAGGGAAAGCACCTGTAATGCCAAAATGGGCAATGGGTTACTGGCAAAGCCGTGAGAGATATAAATCACAGAATGAGCTGATTGATGTAGTTAAGGAATACCGGAAAAGAAACATCCCGCTCGATAATATCGTCCTCGACTGGTCGTACTGGCCTGTTCAATCGTGGGGCTCTCATGATTTTGATCCGAAGTTCTTCCCCGATCCGGCCGGAATGGTAAATGAAGTACATAAACTGAATGCAAAGATCATGATCTCTGTCTGGCCGAAATTTTACTATACAACCGAACATTATAGAGAATTCGACAATAAAGGCTGGATGTACCGGCAGGCAGTTGAAGACAGCGTCAGAGACTGGATCGGGAAAGGATATATTGGTTCTTTCTATGATCCTTACAGCCAGGGAGCAAGGGATCTTTTCTGGAAACAGATAAAGGAACATTTATATTCAAAGGGATTCGATGCCTGGTGGATGGATGCCTCCGAACCTGATATACTGTCGAATGCAAGTATCGAATACCGTAAGAAACTATCAACCCCAACTGCTCTGGGTCCTTCTGCCAAATACTTCAACACCTATGCCCTTATGAATGCTATGGCTATTTATAATGGTCAGAGAAGTGTTGATCCCGACAAACGTGTTTTTCTGCTCACCCGTTCAGGTTTTCTGGGTCTTCAGAAGTATTCAACAGCTACCTGGAGCGGAGATATAGGAACACGTTGGGAAGATATGAAAGCCCAGATTTCAGCCGGATTGAATTTTGCCATTTCCGGTATCCCTTACTGGACAATGGACATTGGAGGATTCTGTGTTGAAAACAGGTATTCACGGGCTAAAGAAGGTTCGGAAGATCTTGAAGAATGGCGAGAACTGAATACGCGATGGTACCAGTTCGGATCATTCTGTCCGCTTTTCAGGAGCCACGGACAATTTCCTTTCCGGGAAGTATATAATCTTTCACCCGAAAACCACCCTGCCTATAAAAGCATGGTTTACTACGACAAACTTCGGTACAGGCTTATGCCATACATATATTCTCTTGCCGGCATGACATGGTTTAATGATTATACAATTATGCGTCCGCTGATAATGGACTTTAACGGCGATCCCAAAGTCAAAAACATTGGTGATCAGTACATGTTTGGCCCTTCGCTGATGGTAGCTCCTGTTTATAAATATAAAGCACGTAACAGGGAGATCTGTTTCCCGGAATCATCAGGATGGTACGATTTTTACACAGGGAAATACCTACCTGGCGGACAGGTACTCAATGCTGATGCTCCCTACGAAAGATTACCGTTGTATGTAAGGGAAGGTACTATCCTGCCAATAGGACCGGATATTCAGTATGCAGATCAGAAACCGGCTGATAAAATCACATTGTTTGTTTACGAGGGAAAGAGTTGTGAGTTTACACTTTATGAGGACGAAGGAATAAACTACAACTATGAAAAGGGATCTTACAGTAACATAAGGTTCAGTTATAATGAAGAGAAGAAAGAACTTGTTATTGATGCAAGAAAAGGTGATTTCCAGGGAATGTTGAAATCACGTACATTTAATATTAAATTTATTAGCAGGAATAATCCTGTTGCTTTTGATGCCGGTGTCGATGCAGACAAAACAATAACTTATGAAGGGAACAGAGTTGTTATAAATGAAAAATAGTATAGTCGACGAATACTTAAACTAAGATGATCATGAAGGCTGATTTTAAATCAAGATTGAAAATTCTGACAGATGAGCACCAACAATTAGTTGAAAGGAAAAATGTAAAAATAGAACCCGGGAACGGGATCTTTCACAGGTATAAATATCCGGTTCTTACAGGCGATCATGCTCCTTTATTCTGGAGATATGATCTTAATCCTGAAACAAATCCGTACCTTATGGAACGCTTTGGCATACATGCCGCTTTTAATGCCGGAGCAATGAAGTTTAACGGGAAATACATTCTTTCCGTACGTGTTGAAGGGAATGACAGAAAATCATTTTTTGCAATTGCAGAGAGCCCTAATGGAGTCGATAATTTCAGGTTCTGGGACTATCCTGTAACAATGCCTGAAACAAACATCCCTGATACCAATGTCTATGATATGCGTCTCACAAAACATGAAGACGGATGGATCTACGGTATTTTTTGTTCTGAGCGAAAAGATCCTGCCGCACATGCCGGTGATCTGTCTTCTGCAGTTGCTGCTGCAGGTATTGCACGTACTCATGACCTTAAAACATGGGAAAGACTTCCTGATTTAAAAACCAGAAGCCAGCAACGTAATGTTGTGCTTCATCCCGAATTTGTTGACGGGAAATATGCTCTTTATACTCGTCCACAGGATGGTTTTATTGATGCAGGTTCAGGAGGCGGAATTGGTTGGGCCCTTATTGACGATATGACTCACGCTGAAGTTAAAAAGGAGAAAATAATTAATTTCCGTTATTACCATACTATCAAGGAGCAGAAGAACGGTGAGGGACCACATCCGATAAAAACCAATAAAGGATGGNTGCATCTTGCTCATGGTGTNAGGGGTTGTGCTGCCGGATTGAGATATGTTCTTTATCTTTATATGACTGACCTGAAATNNCCTTCAAAGCTTATAGCAGAACCCGCAGGATTTTTTATGGCTCCNGAAGGAGAGGAGAGGACCGGGGATGTTTCAAATGTACTATTCACAAACGGCTGGATAGCTGATGATGACGGAACCGTTTTCATATACTATGCTTCGTCTGATACNCGGATGCATGTTGCTGTATCAACAGTTGAAAAACTTGTGGACTATTGTCTTAATACACCTGAAGACGGATTACGATCTGCTGCTTCAGTTGAGACTTTGAAAAAGCTGATAGACAGGAATCTTAAATTGTCAAAATAGATTATTAACGACTGTACTAACCTGATAAACTAACCTGTATGTTACCACAAAAGCTGAAACTTAAAGAGAAGATCGGTTACGGGTTTGGCGATGCTGCCAGCTCAATATTCTGGAAACTCTTCTCAATGTACCTGATGTTCTTCTATACCGATGTATTCGGAATTTCTGCAGCACTGGTCGGAACAATGTTCCTTGTTACAAGGATATGGGATGCTGCTTTCGATCCGTTTGTCGGTATACTCGGTGACCGCACAGAAACCCGCTGGGGTAAATTCAGACCATACCTGTTATGGATGGCAATTCCATTCGGAATAATCGGAGTACTGACCTTCACAACTCCATCATTTTCACCATCAGGGAAAGTTGTATATGCTTTCATTACCTATTCACTTATGATGATGATTTATTCTATGATCAACGTGCCATATGCTTCCCTGATGGGTGTTATGACTTCAGATGGGAAAGAGAGAACAGCACTGGCCACCTTCAGGTTTATCTTTGCATTTGGTGGAAGTCTTCTCGTCCTCGCCCTGGCAGAACCCCTGGTTGATATTTTCAGCAAGATGGGAAAAGGAGGTGTAAACATTCAGCTTGGATGGCAGATGGCTGCTATGGTTTTTGCTGTTATTGCTATAATATTCTTCATGTTCACCTTCTCTTGGACCAGGGAGCGAATTAAACCCATAACAGTAAAAACATCATTGAAAAAGGATCTTAAAGACCTGTGGCATAACTCTCCATGGTTTATTCTTCTGGGAGCAGGAGTCTCTGCAATATTTTTTAATTCTATCCGCGACGGGGCAGCAATCTACTATTTCAAATACTATATTCAGGGACAGAGTGCATTCACAATAAGTGCATTTAAACTTACTATTACACTCAGTAGCCTTTACTTTGTTCTTGGGCAGGCCGCAAATATAGTCGGGGTAGTACTAGCCAAACCTGTTTCCGACAGGATAGGTAAGAAATATACCTTTATGTATGCCATGCTTTTTGCAACTGTATTCAGCATCGCTTTCTTCTGGCTCGACAAGAGTGTGGTAAGCCTTGTATTTGTATTCCAGTTTCTGATTAGCGTAAGTGCTGGTATCATTTTCCCTCTGGTATGGTCGATGTATGCCGATGCTGCTGATTACTCCGAATGGAAAACAGGTCGCCGTGCTACGGGTCTCGTTTTCTCTGCATCATCAATGTCGCAGAAATTCGGATGGACTATTGGCGGTGCACTTGCAGGCTGGCTGCTTGGTTACTACGGATTCAAAGCAAATGTTGTTCAAACAGCCGAAGCTCAGACAGGCATTAAAATGATGTTGAGCTTCTTCCCCGCAATAGGAACATTACTCGGGGCATTCTTTATGTTTATTTATCCCCTGAGTGAGAAAAAAATGGTTGTAATAAGTCAGGAGCTTGCTCAGAGAAGAGAATCAGTGAAAAGTGAGTGATCATATAGAAAAAAAAGATAAATGTCAGACAGTAAACTGGAAATACTTAAGAGAGATGTTGAATCAGAGCTTGTTAATAACATACTTCCGTTCTGGATGGATAAAGTTGTTGATTCAGAAAAGGGCGGATTCCATGGCAGGATAGATGGAAACGGTAAAGTCCACCATGATGCCGATAAAGGTTGTGTGATGAATGCAAGAATACTGTGGACTTTCTCTTCAGCTTACAGGGTCCTCAAAAATCCTGATTATCTCAGGATTGCAGAAAGATCGAGGAACTATCTGCTTGATTATTTTTTCGATAAGGAATTCAACGGTGTTTACTGGCTGGTTGATCACAGGGGAATCATGAAAGATGGAAAGAAGCAGATCTATGCCCAGGCTTTCACAATCTATGCACTGACAGAATATTACCGGGTTACGGGTGATTACATCAGTTTACAGAAAGCTATTGAGCTCTTTAACCTTATTGAGAAGCATAGTTTTGACAATAAACTCAACGGATATTTCGAAGCACTAAGCCGGGAATGGGGCGAACTTGAAGATTTAAGGCTTAGTGAAAAAGATGCCAATGAAAAGAAAACNATGAACACCCATCTTCATGTTCTTGAAGCCTATACAAACCTCTACAGAGTCTGGAAAGATGATACATTGAAAAAGCAATTGTCAAACCTGATTGGCGTTTTTACTGACAGGATAGTCAACAGTAAAACATTCAATCTTAATATGTTTTTTGATGAAGAGTGGAATGACAAAACCGATCTTGTATCTTATGGTCATAATATCGAATCTTCATGGCTGATATATGAAGCGGCTCTCGTTCTGGGTGAACAGAAAATTACAGATAGAGTAAAGAAGATCTGTGTCAGAATTGCAGAAACATCAAAAGAAGGTCTGCAAACTGACGGAAGCATGATCTATGAGAAATTTTTCAAAGACAATCACCTTGATACGGATCGTCACTGGTGGGTGCAGGCAGAGTCAGTTGTAGGATTTTTATATGCTTTCAGTTTGTCCGGGAAAGAGGAATACCTCGATATTAGCATGAAAGCGTGGAAATTTATTTCTGATCATATAATTGACAGGAATAACGGGGAATGGTACTGGAGTGTCGACAATAACCTTCACCCAAATACAAAAGATGATAAAGCAGGTTTCTGGAAATGTCCTTATCATAATTCCCGTATGTGCCTAGAAATAATTGAAAAGTAACTAATCAGAATACGAAATGAAAAACAGACGTTTAATTGCTCTAAATCTGGTTGCAATGTTTCTTATAAGCTTACCGGTTTACTCACAATACACTTCACCCAAAGATTCTCTGGGTGGTGCTCCGGTTCCATCTGAAATAGAAAATCCGGAAATTCTGGGAATAAATAAAGAACCAGCCCATGCAGTCCTGATGCCTTATGCAAATATTACAGAGGCACTTGCAGCGAATCGTCATGCTTCAACATTTTGCAGAAGTCTGAATGGAACGTGGAAATTCAACTGGGTGGCATGGCCACAAATGCGTCCTGTCGACTTTTACAAACCCTCTTTTGATGTAACATCATGGAAAGAGATTCCCGTTCCTTCATGCTGGCAGGTTCTTGGTTACGGAACTCCATATTACAGGAATCTGGGCTATATAATCAAAAAGGATTTCCCTCATGTGATGAGCATGCCTTCCAGAAGTTACACTGCTTATGAAGAACGTAACCCGGTTGGAAGTTACCGTCGCGATTTTGACCTTCCTGTTGAGTGGAAAGGACGTCAGATATTTTTAACATTCGATGGGGTTGATGCCGGATTCTTCCTGTGGATCAATGGAGAGAAAGTTGGTTTCAGCGTCAACAGCCGCAATGCTGCTGAGTTTGATGTGACAAAGTATGTTAAACCGGGTAAAAATATGGTAGCAGTTGAAGTATACAGGTTTACTTCGGGTACCTGGCTCGAAGATCAGGATATGTGGCGTCTAAGCGGAATTTTCCGAAATGTGACTATCTGGAGCACGCCCCAGCAACACATCCGCGACTTCTATGTTAAAACGAATCTTGATGATCAGTACTTTAATTCAACTGTTGAGATTACAGCAAAAGTAAAAAACTATGGAACAAAAGATACCAAATCAGACCAGCTTACAGCAACTCTTTATGATGGTAAGAATCCTGTAAAAAGCGCTAAAGCATCGGGAATTGTTCCTGTTCTGAAACCTGGTCAGGAAGCAATCGTGACACTCAGTTTTAAAGTTGAGAATCCACAGAAATGGACAGCTGAAACACCCAGGTTGTATACTACAGTTCTGACCTTAAGCAATGGAAAGAATATAGTTGAAACAATCTCATCCCGCACGGGATTCAGGAAAGTTGAAATTAAAGGACGGGTACTTCTTGTTAACGGCATTCCTGTAAAACTTAAAGGAGTGAACAGGCATGAAAACTGGCCCGATGTCGGACATGCCGTTACCGAAGCACAAATGATTCGCGATCTGGAACTGATAAAACAGGGTAACTGCAATCTTGTCCGTACTTCTCATTACTCTGATGATCCCCGCTGGTATGAACTATGTGATGAGTATGGGATATTTCTTGTTGCCGAGGCGAATGTTGAATGTCATGGTTATGCCGGCAGATTTGACGAGGAACCTACAATGAAAGCTGCCATTACCGACAGGAATGTTGCCAACGTCGAAAACTTTAAGAATCATCCTTCGGTAATTATTTGGTCACTGGGAAATGAGAACGGAAAGGGTGGATCAAATTTCAGGAGCGCAATGAGCACTATAAAAAGTATTGATCCGACCAGACCTGTTCATTATGAAGGTTTCGGTATAGGAAAAGATAACCCTTCAGATTTTGACAGTCAGATGTATACACATCCGACTCAGGTAGAACGCATAGCAACTGACACAACCCGCACAAAACCTTACTTTCTCTGCGAGTATGCTCATGCAATGTTTAATTCTATGGGAGCTATCGGAGATTATAACGATCTGTTCGATAAATACCCTGCATTATTAGGTGGCGCAATATGGGAATGGCAGGATCAGGGTATCTATAACCGTCGTGATCCCAATCATCAGATCATAGCCTATGGTGGCGGATTTGGTGAGTTTCCGAATGACAAGTACTTCATTCACAAGGGAGTGGTAGCTTCTGACCGTTCTCTGAAACCACATTATCCTGAAATGAAGAAAGCTTATCAATGGATCAGGGTTACTGCGGTTGATCTGGCACAAGGTACATTCATGATAAAGAATAATTACCAGTTTATAAACCCTGAAGGATTTACTGGTTTGTGGTCTCTGTTTGAGAATGGAAACAAAATTGCAGGGGATGAATTTAAAATACCTTTTATTACTCCCGGCAAGGAAGCAATGATAACCATTCCATATAAAATTTCAAACATAAATGCCGGATCAGAGTATTTTCTTCGTATATCATTTTCTACTGCAAAAGATGAACTCTGGGTAAAGAAAGGATTTGAACTTGCTTCAGAACAATTTAAGCTCCCTGTTGATGTACCTGCAGTTACAGCCGTCACCAATCTTTCTCCCGTTACATTGACCCAGAACGAAAAGGAGATCACTGTCAGAGGATCATTATTTACTGTTATTTTTGATAAAGTGTCAGGGACATTCTCAGCTCTTGAAAAAAACGGGATCAATATGCTTCTTAAAGATGGCGGCCCGAGGCTCCATCTGTGGCGCGCACCGCACAGGAATGATGATATGTGGGCTGACAGGGGATGGGTAGTCTCAGGACTACGTGATCTGAAATGGACTAACCAGTCAGTAGTTTGTGAACAGAAATCTCCTTCTTCAGTAACTATCACCGTAAAACTTCTGGCTGAAGGAAAGAATAATTTCAAAGTAAACCACGATGTTGTTTATACAATCACCGGCGATGGATCGATAAGGTCTGAAAACAGTTTTACTTCGAGCGATCCCAAACTTGCTCTTGCCAGAATCGGAGTGAGAATGTTCCTTGATAAGAAGTACGATCAGGCTTCATTTTTCGGACGAGGACCAATGGAAAACTATTCCGACAGGAAAAGGGGTTTTGATATTGGCGAATATACAAGTACAGTTAATGAGCAACTTACTCCTTATGAGAAGCCAATGGATTGCGGGAATCATGAAGATGTCCGCTGGGCTAAGATTACCGACACCAGCGGAAATGGCATAATGGCACAATATGAGAATACTCTTCTGCAGGTCTCTATGCTTCCATACAGTGATGAGCAAATGGACAAAGTGGAATACAGGATTGACCTGCCGCAAAGTAATGCAACTGTTTTTTGCATAAGTCATCTTACACTTGGAGTTGGTTCTGCNGGTTGCGGTCCAAAACCTCTTAATCAATATATAGTTTATGCCACACAGGCTTCATTTACTTATATTTTGCATTTACTTTAATTATTTATGAGTCAGATTATGAAGAAATTATTTTTATCAGTTTTGTTATTTGCTGCCATCTTTACGGTTTTGACAGCACAGGATGATTCAGGCAAAATCAGGCTGAATCAGCTGGGTTTTTATCCCGATGCACCAAAAGTAGCAGTTGTGACAGATAATGCTGACGGGAACTTTAATATTGAATCAGTTGTGTCAGGTGAAATAGTTTTTACTTCAAAACTCAGCGCACCTCATGAATCAGCATTCTCTCCTAAAGTAACCTGGATCGCAGATTTCTCAGAAGTTACTAACCCCGGCAGCTATAAATTGAATTTACCCGGGCTCGGCGATTCTTATTCATTTGAAATAAAACCAAAGGTATTTTGTAGTCTTACAAAGGCTCTGATAAAAGGATTCTATTATCAGAGAATGTCAACTCCACTATTACCTGAATATGCAGGAAAATGGAGCAGAGCAGCAGGCCACCCCGACACAGAGGTATTAATTCACCCTGCAGCAGCATCTCCTGCCCGTCCCGCCGGAACGAAAATATCTTCTCCCCGTGGATGGTACGATGCCGGTGATTATAATAAATATATAGTCAACAGCGGTATTACTATGGGCACTCTACTCTCTTTGTACGAAGATTTTCCGGCATATTTTGATACTCTGAATCTTAATATTCCTGAAAGCGGGGACAGGATACCTGATCTGTTGAATGAAATTCTCTGGAACCTTCGCTGGATGATGACTATGCAGGATCCAAATGACGGAGGAGTTTATAACAAGGTAACAAATGCAAATTTTGATGATATGGTCATGCCTTCAGTATGTGTAACCCCGCGTTACATTGTACCGAAAGGTACTGGTGCAACTCTGGATTTTGCTGC
>JGI20214J51088_10001286_pt1 | contig 17171 bp, 12 predicted proteins | sample WetSurMetagenome_FD_51088 | JGI IMG/M metagenome (IMG submission 51088) | reverse complement strand
AGGTATCAACAAAATCAGGATAACAACTGCCGCCAACGCATATTTGTGATGACCAGGTAGGTCCGGGCAAATAATTTACTATTCTTATAAATTTGAATGATTGATTTACAGCTGACAAATTTTTAAAAACTGCTTTTGACTGTACAGGCCAGAAACTTGAAGTATCGTGCAAAACAATAGCAGGACTGACTCTATAAAAAGAGAATGTCTGTGCATTCGAGATACTGCAGGTTATAAAAAACAATAAAAATATGAATATGATTTTTTGCATTAATAATATTATTTAATTTAACATTCCTTGAATTCTATTTAAGCATTGATGTGCAGGTTTATAATCCGGAGCAAGTTCTAAGGCAATTCTGTATTCATCTAAAGCTTCAAACCATAATCCTTTTCTTTCGAATGCGAGCCCGATATTTATGTGGGCATATTCCGGATTTTCACAGTGATTTGATTTCAGGGCTAATTCAAACCAGGGGATTGCCTCGTCATATTTTCCCTGTTTCATCATATATGCCCCGATGTCATTATATGGATTGCCATTCTCCGGGTCTATATCAATTGCATTTTTACATTCTTCGATTGCATTATCATATTCTCCCAGATAACTATATGCCCACCCGAGAAAAGTATGTGCTTCAAACGTTGGGAATAGCGATAATGAAATTTTATAATTTTCTATAGCTTCNTCATATCTCCCGTCCAGTTGATATTTGTAAGCCTTATAAAAAAATTCTTTTGACTTTTCTACTATATTTTTTGAGTCTTCCAGCATTCCATTCTCATTTATATCATGCAAATATATTAAATCTTTCCTTAATTTAATACATAATATAACCGTAAAATTATTATCCATTGTTTTTTAATTAATTATCTTAACTCAATTTTATTGAAATTTTAAAGTTATTGAAAAATTATTGTTTAGATATTCTTTGATTAAATTTTTATTTTAAAGTTATGCCGGAAGTCGGAATAATATTAGGTTCGGGATTTAATGAATTTTCAAAAGAATTATCACATAAGAATTTTGTTTATGAAGACAGTTCAGGAATTCATCACAAGAAAATCTATCTTGGAAAAATTTCAGGAAAAGAAATAATTGTCTTCGAAGGAAGGAATCATTTTTATGAGAAAGCAGGATATAGCAGGATATTTTTTAACGTTAATATGGCAAAAGAGTACGGCTTGAAGTTCCTGATAATAACGAATGCTGCGGGAGGAATAAATGAAAATTATAACGTATCCGATTTGATGCTGATAATTTCTCACGTAAATTTATTAAGGCAAAGGTTCTTTGTGAAAAAACATTCGGAATATTATAATAAAACTTATCTTGAGTTCATAGAAAAACTTGCTGTTCAAAACAATATAAAACTGCATAAGGGAATTTATTGCTCCAGCTATGGACCGATGTATGAAACAAAAACTGAATTTAGCTTTTTGAAAAAAGCAGGTGTTGATGCAGTTGGAATGTCAACTGTACCTGAAATTATTTTATCGAATAATTTTGGAATTGAAACAGTTGCGATATCCTGCATAACTAACCTTTTATCAGCCGATAACATACAGCCGACTAATCATGAAGAGGTTTTGCTTGCGGTAAAAAAAGCATACCGGTCATTCTCCGAACTTGTAAAATTAATAATATCATCTTACCCATTTAAATGATTTTATGCTGACAGACACCCACGCTCATTTGTATTATGAGAATTTATTTGAAGATATAGAAAACGTACTCGAAAGAGCTGTTTTAGCAGGTGTTGACAGGATAATTGTTCCTGCCGTTGATTTGATAACCTCCGAAAAGATACTTTCCCTTGCGGATAAATATAATATGATTTTTGCCGCAGTCGGATTTCATCCCTGTGATATCAAGTGCAAAAATATATCGGAAATAAAATTCCTTGAAGAATTTATAACTCACGAAAAAGTAGTTGCTATAGGTGAAATTGGTCTGGATTATTACTGGGATAAAACGAATACAGAAATGCAAAAATCTTTTTTCTTAAGCCAGATTGAATTAGCATCAGATGTTAATTTACCGGTGATAATTCATACACGTGATTCAATAAAAGATGCAATCTCTATTTTGAAAAATTTTAATGAAATTATATCGGGACAATTTCATTGCTTCAGCGGTGATGAAAATGATGTTGCTGAAATTCTCGGATTTGAAAATTTTTATTTTTCTTTTTGCGGGAATATAACTTATAAAAAATTTTCCGGTTCTGAACTTATAAATTTAATTCCGGCAGAGAAACTGCTTGCAGAAACCGATTCACCCTTTCTTACCCCCGAGCCTTTCCGGGGCAGGAAAAACGAACCTGCAAATGTGATTTATACAGTTCAAAAAATTGCAGGAATAAAAAAATTAGATTTTGACGTTTTTTCCGGACAGTTACAGGATAATACTTTATCTCTGTTTAAAAAATTAAATAGATTTTAGATGTATAATTTTATAATTTCTATTTTTCAAATTTCAATCATGCTTTGATTACAGGACTTATTGTCGGTTTAATACTCGGATATCTTTTGTCAATGCCTCCCGTTGGTCCTACAAACTTTGCGATAATTGCAAAAGGATTTAAAAAAGAAATAAAATCAGGCGTAGCAATAGGCGTTGGAGCCGGATTTACGGATTTACTCTATATCATTATTGCTTATGGTGGGGTATCAGCAATTTATTCCTTTATCCCAGGACAAATTAAGGATTTTCTTTCATATAACGAATTATTTTTTAAACTCGGTTTCACTTTAGCCGGATGTTTCATTGTTATTTATTATGGCTTTAAAATAATGAAAATGAAAGTAATTGAAGAAGAAGATGGTACNACTGAATCAAAGAAAATCGAAGAGGTAGAAGAAAAAGCNGAAAAAAACCTCGAAAAGACAGGAAAGAGAATTGAAAAAATAATTCATAAAAAACCGGTTCCAAAAAATCAAGGAAGTCTGATGGGAAGTTTCTTTGCTGGTATTCTTCTCTGTCTTTCTTCGGTTACTTTACCTGCTTCCTGGTTCGCAATTGTCAGTTTCCTGAAAGGTTATGGAGTTATAGATTCTAATATTCTTTCAGGATTGGGAATGGCAGTCGGCGTTTTATTGGGGACTACTGCATGGTTCTATACACTCGTCAAATTTATTTCTATAAATTCCCATAAAATTAAACCCGTTACTTTGAATAAAATTAATATCTCAGTAGGAATTATATTAATATTACTCGGGATATTTCTTTTGTACAAAGCCTTCGATTTCGCCTTCGAACTATTGAAAACTTAAATACTATTCAACCCTTCAACCTTTTTACTTACTCACTTACTCATTCATACATTTACATAAACAAAAAAATAATTTAAATTGCTGTATATGGACATTGAATCCAACATACAACAATCAACATTATCAAAACATACTTGTCTTTTCTGCCAATCGTTTATTAAAAAAAGTGAAGATATAATTTTTTGTCCTGAATGTAATTCACCTTATCACCTGGAATGTTGGTATGAGAACGGCGGTTGTGCTTTATACGGATGCAAACATAAAATAACTTTTGCACAATTTGAAAACAGACAGCAGGAATCGGTTCAGGTTCTTCTATTGAATGCGGAATATTTATTGAATATTAACAAATTCCCGGAAGCAATAAATGAATGCAGACGCATACTTAATTCAGACCCCAAAAATAATGATGCGAAAATTCTCCATAATAAAGCCGTTAAATTAGTCAATGCGAAAACCAAATTAATAGAGGACGGCGATAAATCTTATGAAGATGAAAAATTTAATGAAGCTAAAATTTTATACGGAAATGCTTTGAAATATGCCGATGATATCGAAACTATTCTTCTGAATTCAAAATTACAGGTTCTCGAAGAGAAGATACCGAAACTGCAGAGAAAAAAAAGAATAAACAGAATTTTATCTATTCTAATCACACTTATTATAATATCCTGTTTTGCGTATTTGTACTACTATTTTATTTTTTTAGCGGATTTAAGAGAATTCAGCGGTATAGCTAAAAATGACGGCAATCNGGATATACAGGTGATGGAACAGCAAATCAGCAGGTATGAAAAGTTTTTAGTAAAATATAGTAATAGTAAATATACTGATGAAGTAAAAAATAAAATAAGCCTTATATCCGCTATAATCGTAAGTGCAATTCATAAAGAAGATTGGAGGCTTGCACTGGAATATCTTGCGAAGATTGATGAGAAAGAAACGAAAAATGATTTATATAAGAAAATTTATCTGGAAGCATCTAATGAATATAAAAAATTGGTTTCAAATGCAAAACAATTTAATAAGTTAAGGAAATATACTGAAGCTAAAACGGAACTAGAAAAAGCAAATCTGGTAATTGACCGTTTTCAGAATTCGGATTTAGCTAATGAAAAATCAAAAGTGAACGCAAATATTATTTTAATCGAAAGAAAAAGAAAAGCCATTCCTGAAATTTCATCATTAGAACAGAAAATCAATGACTTATCAACGAAATTGAAAAATTATCAAAACACAGATGTTCAAGATATTATAGAAATCGAAGGGGAAGTGACAGACAAACAAAATGACCCTCCATATATAATTTTAAAAAGATTAAAAAATAAAAAACAAATAGCGATTTCGGGAGACGTAGGAATCTACAAAAAAGGGGAATTTATCAGTCTAACCTGTAAAAAAGCAGGAACAGTATCTTATGGTGATGAAGAATTGCCTGAATATGAGACATATTCAAAAGGAATTTATAATTTTCCCGGTATAGAGAAAGAATCACTTTTAATCGAACTAAACAACCTGAAATCCCGCAAGCAAAAACTCGACAGCCTAATCAACATAAATCTTGGTTTTTAGATGGTACTTTTTANAATTAAAACTCTTTATCTAAACTAATTTTAACTTCTATAGTTTCCGGCAAAAAAACCTGGTGAAAATAAATATAAATTGATTAATAAATAGCCTGCACTCATTAAAAATATCTAATGTTTATATCAATCTAATGTGAAAAATTTTCAATATTTTTCTGAATTTTATATTGATTAATTATTATTTTTTCGATATATTACCTATTTGCTAAAAGATATTTAGGGTAGGTAGCGAAGTGGTTAAACGCATCAGACTGTAAATCTGACGACTAATGTCTTCGGAGGTTCGAATCCTTCCCTACCCACTGACTTGCGGGAGTAACTCAGTTGGTAGAGTCACAGCCTTCCAAGCTGTTGGTCGCGGGTTCGAGTCCCGTCTCCCGCTCTGAGTTTAGTTAAGAGTTAAAAATTAAGAGTTAAGATGTTTTGTGATGAAAAGGTTCTTTTAAAAATTTGTAATTACCATGCTGATGTAGCTCAGTTGGTAGAGCACTTCCTTGGTAAGGAAGAGGTCACCGGTTCAATCCCGGTCATCAGCTCAAGTTGAAATAAGTTTTAAAAATAATTTATAAAAATAAAAATAAACTCATCGGAATAATCGGAAAAAATTTATATTCGCATTCCTTTAAATTTAACATTTTAGCGGATGTAAATTCTTCTATGAATTCTTTGAGAAACATTAAAATTTCAAAAATATATCAAACTACTTACGGGTGTAGCTCAAGTGGTAGAGTAGCGGTCTCCAAAACCGTCGGTTGGGGGTTCGAGTCCTCCCACCCGTGCAAGTAACTTATTTCACAAAAAAATTGTTATGAAGAATAAAATAATAAAATATTTTCAGGATGTAATAGGTGAGATGAAAAAAGTAACCTGGCCTAAAAAACAGGAACTAAAAGATTTCACTATCGTCACAATTATCACTATGGTAATTTTTGCCACTTTTGTATGGCTAATTGACCAGGGCATCAGTATAATTTTGAAAATAATAATCGTAAGATAATAGTTTATGGACGAAGAAATTATAGAACAGGAAGAAGAAATACAGGAAATCGAACAGAAAGCACCGGAAGTCAAGGACGATACCCAAACTATCACTATTGATGAATCCGGTGAGTATAAATGGTATGCGGTTAGAATTATCTCAGGTCACGAGAATAAAGTTAAGCTTTATCTGGATAGCCAATTAAAGGTTGTTAAACTTGAAGATAAAATCAAAAATGTACTAATACCTCTTGAAAAAGTATTCGAGGTAAAGAACGGTAAAAAGAAAGTGAGACAAAAGAACTTTCTACCGGGATATATTCTTGTAGAAGCAAAACTTGATGACAAAGTCAGGAGTTTTATTTCTCAGGCTCCCTCAATTTTGAATATGGTAGGCTCAAAGAGCGTGAAAGGAAAAAGGCTTGAACCGATTCCGCTAAGAGATTCAGATTTGAAAAGGCTGAAATCTATTCTGGAAGAAGATAGCCAGAGTGAAAAGATTGATTTTCAATTGTCTGCGGGCGACCCGGTTAAAGTCACGAGCGGTCCTTTCAATAACTTCAGTGGAAACGTTTTTGAAATAAACACTGAAAAAATGAAAGTGAAAGTTATGGTAAGTATTTTTGGAAGAAAAACACCGATTGAACTTGAATTTACACAGGTAGAAAAAGAAAAATAATTTTATAATACAAAAATATATTTTTATATGGCGAAAAAGGTAGTAGGTTTCATTAAACTTCAAATTCCGGCAGGTCAGGCAACTATGGCGCCTCCGGTTGGACCCGCTTTGGGTCAAAGAGGTGTTAATGGTATGGAATTCTGCAAGCAATTCAATGCAAGAACACAAGACAAAAAAGGTCTTATTATTCCGGTTGTAATAACCGTTTATTCTGATAAATCATTTACTTTTATAACCAAAACTTCTCCGGCTGCTGTTTTGTTACTAAGAGCTTCGGGACTTGAAAAAGGTTCCGGTGTACCGAATAAAACCAAAGTCGGAAAAGTAACTAAAATGCAGGTTAAAGAAATTGCGGAAATGAAAATGCCCGATTTGAACGCAAGGGATATTGACCATGCAATGAGTATGGTTGCAGGTACTGCAAGAAGTATGGGTATAACAGTAGAAGATTAATAATATTTTAAAATTAAAAGATAAAGTTTTAATAATACGTTATGAAACTGACGAAAAAACAAAAAGAAATTAAAAAAAACGAAGACTTATCCAAGCCTTACAAAATTGCCGATGCAGTTTCTATTTTAAAGAAATATGCGAATGCAAAATTTGATGAATCTGTTGATGTTGCAATGGTTTTAGGTGTTGACCCGAAACACGCTGACCAGGTTGTCAGGGGTACTGTATCATTACCTCATGGAACCGGAAAAACAGTTCGCGTTCTTGTCATTGCCAAACCCGAGAAACAGGATGAAGCAATTGAAGCCGGTGCCGATTTTGTCGGTTATGAAGATTATCTGAAAAAGATTCAGGAAGGATGGACGGATATAGATGTTATTATTGCTGCTCCCGACACAATGAGTGATCTTGGTAAGTTAGGTAAAATCCTCGGACCGAGAGGTTTAATGCCGAATCCTAAAAGCGGAACTGTAACTCCGAATCTTGGACAGGCGGTAAAAGAAATAAAAGCAGGAAAAATTGATTTCCGTGTTGATAAGACCGGAATAGTTCATTCTGCAGTTGGAAAAGCATCTTTTGAAGATAAAAAGTTAGTGGATAATATCACTACTTTTATTAATATGATTATTAAATTAAAACCTGCGGCAGCAAAAGGTACATATATAAAAAGTATTACAATTTCGAGCACAATGGGTCCCGGAGTAAAAATTGACAGGACATTGCCCGATTTGAAAGCTGCGGCTTAATTAAAAAGAATTTACGCACTCAAATAATATATATTTAGTTGAAAGACTAACAAATGCTTCTACTTTTAAAAACTCTTGAACTAAATTATGGAAAAAACTAAAAAACTACAGATAACGGATGAGATAACAAAACTGATAGATTCTGCAAGTGCTTTGTATTTGACCGATTTTTCCGGTATGACCGTAAAACAAGTTGACGATTTAAGGACTGAATTTCAGAAAGCCGGAATTAAGTACAAAGTTGTCAAAAATACACTGGCGCTTAGAGCAATTAAACAATCACTGAATTACGCAAAATTTGAAGATAAACTTCATACTTTTCTTAAAGGTCCGACCGGAATTGTTTTTACCGGTGACGACCCGGTATCAGCCGCGAAAATCATTAAGAAATTTTATGATAAAAGCGAAAAGCCAAAATTAAAAGTGGCTATAGTTGAATCGGAAATGTATGATTCAGGGCAACTAAACGAATTATCTTCATTACTTACGAAAGATGAATTAATTGCCGGAATTATGTTTTGCATAGATTCACCGGTTTCTGGTATTGTTGGTTCGATAAATTCTCTAATGAGGGATTTATCGAATGTTATTGAAGAAGTTGCAAAGAAAAACGCAGCTTAAATTTTAAAAAAGATATTAAAAAATTTAAATAAAAAGGAATAAGCAAATGTCAAAAGTAGCAGAATTAGTAGAACAAATTTCAAATCTTACATTAGTTGAAGCTGCAGAATTAAAAAAAGCTCTGGAAGATAAATTCGGAGTAACTGCCGCCGCTCCGGTAATGATGGCAGGTGCAGCAGCACCGGCAGCCGCAGCTCCCGTAGAAGAGAAAACTGAATTTACAGTTGTTTTAGCTGAAGTCGGTACGCAAAAAATCAATGTTATTAAAGCAGTTAAAAATGCAACAGGTCTTGGCTTAACAGAAGCAAAAGCATTGGTTGAAGGTGTTCCGAAACCAGTAAAAGAAAACATTTCTAAAGCTGAAGCTGAAAAATTAAAATCAGATTTAGAAGCAGCAGGAGCAAAAGTCGAGTTAAAATAAAAACTTCTTTTGAATAACAAAAGAACTAATTTAAATATTAAAATCATAAATAATCCCCGCTGTTGCAAAAGCAGCAGTAAAGGGATTATTTTTTAATTTTCGAGGAGAAAAATTAAAATTATGGAAAATATCCAGGAAATTTTTGATTTAAAACCATTAAATTCAAAAAATAAAAGGTTAACATTTTCTAAAGCAAATGCCCAGTTAGACCCGCCGGATTTGCTCGATGTACAGGTACAATCTTACAGGGATTTCCTTCAGGAAGATATACCTATTAGTAAAAGGAAATCTAAGGGTCTTCAGGCTGTATTTGAAAATAATTTCCCGATTACTGATTCCAGGGAAACAGCATTATTAGAGTTTATGGAATACTATACAGAAAAACCGCCATATACTATAATAGAATGCCAGGAGCAAGGTCTTACCTATGCAGTTCCCGTAAAAGTGAAGTTGAGACTTTCAACCAAACCTAACGTTGCCGCTAAGGAATATAACCATGTACTTGAACAGGATGTTTATTTAGGTAATCTTCCGTATATGACACAAAGAGGAAGTTTTATCATCAACGGCGCAGAAAGGGTAATAGTAAGTCAGCTTCACAGGTCACCGGGAGTTGTATTTAACGAATCAACCCATGCGAACGGAACAAAACTTTATTCCGCAAGAGTTATTCCCTATAAAGGTTCATGGGTGGAATTTACTACGGATATTAATGATTTATTGTATGCTTATGTTGACAGAAAGAAAAAGTTTTACTTTTCAACTTTGTTGAAGGCACTCGGGCTTAATGATAAAATACAAATGTGTGAACTTTTCAATTTAGTTGAAAAAGTTGAAATTACATCAAAGAACTATCTTGATTTTATAGACAGAAAAGTTGCAGAAAATGTAATTGACACAGAGACAGGTGCAGATCTCGAAATTCCGGAGGGAACCGAATTGACAGACGAAAATCTCCTCAATATCCTCAATTATAAAGTTAAAAAAATAAACCTTCTAAAAGCCGATACTACTGACGGAGAAAAAATTATATTTAATACGATACTTAGTGATGATGAGGAAACAGATATTATTGCCGACAGAATGGAACCGGAAAGAAAAGAAAGAAAAGATAGATCCGTAAGTTTATTGGCAGATACCGAAGGCGAAAGCGCAAAAAGTTATATCGAAAAACAATTTTTCAATCCTAAAAAATATGATTTAGGAAATGTCGGAAGATATAAAATTAACAGAAAATTAGGACTTAAAATTGATCCGATAGTAACAATCCTGACACAGGAAGATATTGTTGCTATAATTAATTTTATTCAGGAATTAGTTGACGGAAAAAGAGAAGTGGATGACATTGACCATCTTGGAAACAGGAGAGTCAGGACAGTTAACGAACAATTATCACAGCAATTTGCTCTTGGTCTTTCAAGAATGACCCGTACTATCAGGGAGAAAATGAGTATTCACGACGATGAAAATTTGACACCGATTAGATTAGTAAGTGCAAGACCAATTACAAGTGCATTATCATCATTCTTCGGGACAAGCCAGCTTTCTCAATTTATGGACCAGACAAATCCACTTGCCGAAATGACTCATAAAAGAAGAATTAGTGCTTTAGGACCCGGCGGACTTTCCAGAGAAAGAGCAGGATTTGAAGTAAGAGACGTTCATTATACGCATTATGGCAGACTATGTCCGATTGAAACTCCTGAAGGTCCGAATATCGGTTTGATTTCTTCATTGTGTATTCATTCAAGAATAAATGATCTGGGATTTATTGAAACTCCTTATCGCAAAATTGAAAACGGACGGATTGTTGATAAAATTGAATTCTTATCTGCTGATAATGAAGATAGTTTCAAAATCGCACAGGCAAATGCTGAAGTTGAAAAAAACACTCTTATCGGACCAAGAGTTAAAGCAAGGTTTAAAGGCGATTTCCCGTTATTAAAACCGGATGAACTGGATTATATGGATGTTGCGACTAATCAAATCGTAAGTGCCGCAGCAGCTTTGATTCCTTTCCTTGAACACGATGATGCGAACAGAGCACTGATGGGTAGTAATATGCAAAGGCAAGCTGTTCCTTTATTCAGACCTGAAGCTCCTTTAGTGGGTACAGGATTTGAAGAAATTATTGCAAGGGATTCAAGGTCAATGATACTCGCAGAAGCAGATGGCGTAGTTGAAAGTGTTTCTTCAGACAGAATCGTTGTTAAATATAATATTAAAGAAGATTCGGATGAGAGTCTGCTGAGCTTCGATGATAAAAGAACTGTTGAATATCAATTGGTTAAATTTTTAAGAACCAATCAGGATACATCTATTAATCAAAGACCTGTTGTTATGGATGGTCAGAGAATTAAAAAAGGTGATATTCTTGCTGATGGTTCATCAACTCAAAATGGTGAACTCGCATTAGGACGAAACATACTTGTTGCTTTTATGCCGTGGAGGGGATTCAATTACGAGGATGCTATCGTTATAAGTGAACGTGTAGTTGCTAAAGATGTTTTCACATCTATTCATATAGAAGAATTCAGCCTTGAAGTAAGAGATACCAAAAGAGGTGAAGAAGAATTAACTAAGGAAATTCCAAATGTAAGTGAAGAAGCAACAAAGGACCTTGATGAGAATGGTATCGTACGAATAGGAGCTGAAGTTAAAGAGGGTGATATATTAATAGGGAAAGTTACTCCAAAAGGAGAAACAGAACCAACACCTGAAGAGAAATTATTAAGAGCAATTTTCGGAGATAAAGCAGGTGATGTTAAAGATGCTTCATTAAGAGCTACTCCCGGATTAAAAGGTATTGTTATTAATAAAAAATTATTCTCAAGGAAAACCCGTGATACCGAAGGAAAACGTGAAGAAAAGAAAAGAAAAGATAAATTCGAAAGCGACAGGAAAAAAGAAGTAAGAGATTTGAATTTGAAATTTGCAGATAAACTGGGAATATTACTCGAAGGAAAAGATTGTCTTGGTGTTTATGACACAAAAGGAAGCGATATAATCAGAAAAAATACAACTTTCAAAAGGGAAAGTTTTGTGAATCTGATTGAAAATCATGGATATGATTTTAATGATTTTGATTTTGAAGAACCCTGGACATCTTATAAACGGGCAAATTCACTCATTCCCGATATGTTTAAGAATTACAAGTATAAGTATAATGAAATTTTCGAAAGATTTAAGAGGCTGATTGATAAAGTAACTCTTGGTGACGAATTACCAACCGGAGTTGTTAAACTTGCAAAAGTTTACGTTGCGAAAAAGCGGAAATTATCTGTAGGAGATAAGATGGCAGGCAGACATGGTAATAAAGGTGTTGTTGCAAAAATAGTTCCGCAGGAAGATATGCCTTTTATGCCCGATGGAACTCCTGTTGATATAGTATTAAATCCTCTTGGTGTTCCTTCCCGAATGAATCTCGGTCAGTTATATGAGACCGCACTCGGATGGGTTGCTAAAGAAATCGGAGTAAAATTTGCAACTCCTATTTTTGACGGTGCAACAGTTGATGAAATTCAACAAATGCTTCAGAAAACAGGTTTACCGGGAAACTCCCGCTCGAATTTATTTGACGGAAGAGGCGGTGAAAAGTTTGACCAGCAGGTAACAATAGGTCAAATTTATATGCTCAAATTATCGCATCTTGTTGATGATAAAATTCACGCCCGCTCTATCGGACCGTATTCTCTTATTACTCAACAGCCGCTCGGCGGAAAAGCCCAGTTCGGCGGTCAAAGATTCGGAGAAATGGAATGCTGGGCATTGCAGGGATATGGAGCATCAAATATACTCCAGGAAATTTTAACAGTAAAAAGTGACGATGTGATTGGAAGAAGTAAAACTTATGAAGCTATTATTAAGGGAGATAATTTACCCGAACCGGGTATCCCTGAATCATTTAACGTTTTACTTAAAGAATTGCAGGGGCTATGCCTTGATATAAATTTGGAATAACATTAATGAAACTAAAATCTATTAAATTAAAAATTTTCAGAGGTAATAATGGCATTTAAATTAGAACTAAAAAGGAAGCGGATTTCAAAAATAACTATAAATCTTGCTTCAACAGAATCTATTATTTCGAACTCTTTCGGAGAGGTAACAAAACCGGAGACAATTAATTACAGGACATTTAAACCCGATAAGGATGGCTTGTTTTGTGAAAAAATATTCGGACCGGTAAAAGATTGGGAATGCCATTGCGGTAAATATAAGGGCATAAGATATAAAGGTATTGTTTGCGATAGATGCGGTGTTGAGATTAATCTTAAAAACGTACGCCGCGACAGAATGGGGCACATTTCTCTTTCCGTTCCCGTGGTTCATATCTGGTATTTTCGCTCCTTGCCTTCTAAAATTGGATATGTACTGGGTATGTCTTCTAAAGACCTGGAAAGAATTATTTATTACGAGACTTATGTTGTTATCAATCCCGGAAAGATAATGCAGGAGGGGAAACCGAAGTTTAAGAGAATGCAGCTTATTACAGAGGAAGAATACCTTGAAGCTTTTAATAATATGACTGAATCCGAGCATCATCTCGAGGACAGTGACCCTAAGAAATTTGTTGCTGACCAGGGCGGACATGCAATTAAAATGCTGCTTAAATCAGTAAGTATCGAATCAGAAATTTCAAAATTAAGAAATGAATTAGACGAAGACCCTTCAGCACTTAAAAAAGCTGAAAATATCAAAAGACTTAGAGTCATTGAATCTTTCAAAATAAAATTAGGCGGAAGACCTAACAAACCCGAATGGATGATATTGGATGTAGTTCCTGTTATCCCGCCTGAACTAAGACCTCTTGTACCTCTTGAAGGAGGAAGGTTTGCTACAAGTGACCTTAATGATTTATACAGAAGAGTAATAATCAGAAATAACAGGTTAAAAAGATTAATGGATATTAAAGCTCCGGAAGTAATTCTCAGAAATGAAAAGAGAATGCTTCAGGAAGCAGTTGATGCATTATTGGATAATTCAAGAAGAGTTACAGCAGTTAAAGCCGAAAACCGTGCTTTGAAATCTTTATCAGATATCTTAAAAGGCAAACAGGGAAGATTCAGACAAAACCTGCTTGGCAAGAGAGTTGATTATTCAGGGCGTTCTGTAATCGTTGTTGGTCCTGAATTAAAGTTACATCAATGCGGTATTCCGAAAGATATGGCTCTTGAATTATTTAAACCTTTCGTTATCAGAAGATTAATCGAGAGGGATTATGTTAAAACAGTAAAGAGCGCCAAAAAATTAATAGACAAAAGAACTCCCGAAGTATGGGATATTTTGGAAAATGTAATTGACGGGCATCCGATACTTTTAAACAGAGCTCCGACATTACACAGAATGAGTATTCAGGCGTTCCAGCCGATATTAATCGAAGGCAAAGCTATTACTTTACATCCTTTTGTTTGTACTGCATTCAACGCAGACTTTGACGGTGACCAGATGGCTGTTCACGTACCTTTATCATATGATGCTCAATTGGAAGCATCAATTTTAATGCTGTCAACACATAACATTCTATCACCGCAGCATGGAAATCCTATTATAGTACCGAATCAGGAATTAATTCTTGGCGTCTATTATCTTACAAAAGAAATGAAAGGTGATAAAGGAGAAGGAAAAATATTTTCTTCCGCCGAAGAAGTTATTATAGCAGAAAATAATAACAGGATAGGATTACATGCAAGAATCAAAGTAAGAATTAACGGTGAAATGATTTCGACTACTGTCGGAAGAGTTTTATTTAATCAGATTGTCCCGTTGCGGATTGGTTTTATTAATGAACTGTTAAAGAAGAAAAAAGTAATTGAAATTATCGGAATGATTTATAAGAAAGTCGGCAATCTGGAGACTTCAATATTCCTCGATAAACTTAAAGAACTTGGATTCAAGTATGCAACCGATGGCGGACTGTCTGTGAATATTGATGATATTGAGGTTCCGAATGAAAAGAAAAGAATTATAGAAGATGCAGTAAAAAGAGTTGAAAATATTGAAAGGTCAAAATCAAGAGGAATTATTTCCGAAAACGAAAGATATAATAAAGTTATTGATATATGGACACACGTCCGGGATTTGGTGAAACATCATTTGATGGAAAATCTTAAGAACTCAAAAGATGGATTTAACTCATTGCATATGATGATTGATTCAGGTGCAAGAGGCTCAGCAGAACAGGTCAGCCAGTTAGCAGGTATGAGAGGACTTATGCAGAAACCGCAGAAATCATTAACAGGACAGGCGGGTGAAATTATTGAAAACCCGATTATCGCAAATTTCAAAGAAGGATTGTCCATTCTTGAATACTTCATCTCAACTCACGGTGCAAGAAAAGGATTGGCAGATACAGCATTAAAAACTGCCGATGCCGGATATTTAACAAGAAGATTAGTAGATGTTGCACAGGACGTAATTGTAAATGAAGTAGATTGCGGAACAATACGCGGTGAATTGACGGAAGCTTTAAAAGAAGGCGAAGATGTAAAAGAACCTTTAGCAGAAAGAATTCTTGGCAGGGTAGCAGTTAACGATATAATTGAACCATTAACCAAAAAACTTATTGTAAAAGGCGGTGAAGAAATTGATGAAGATAAAGCACAGATGATTGCAGATTCACCTCTGACAGGCGTGGAAATAAGGTCGGTTTTAACTTGTGAAAGTAAACGCGGAGTTTGCGCTAAATGTTACGGAAGAAATCTTTCAACCGGTAAGATGGTTGAAGTTGGTGAAGCCGTTGGAATTATCGGCGCCCAGTCAATCGGTGAGCCGGGAACACAGTTAACGTTGAGAACATTTCATATCGGCGGAACAGCAAGTAAAATTGTTACTCAATCAAATGTTCCTTCAAAATTTGAAGGAAAGGTTAAATTTGAAAATATCAGAATGGTTGAGTATAAAGGTTCTGAAGGTGATAAATTCGTTTCTTTAAGCAGAAACGGTATGATTAATATTGTAGATGATAATAGTGAAATACTTACTAAATATAGAGTTGAATATGGTGCCACACTAAGAGTTAAGAACAATGAAAAAGTATTAAAAAATCAGATACTATATGAATGGGACCCGTACAACTCCGTAATCGTTGCGGAAAATGACGGTATCATTCAGTATCACGACCTGGAAGAAGGAAAACAGTATGAGCTAATCAAAGATGAACAAACAGGACACTTCCAGAAAACAGTCATTGAAAGTAAAGATAAAACTAAGAGTCCGACAATTAACATTGCGAGTCCGAAAGGCAGTCATAAAATTCTCAGTGCTTATTTAATTCCCGCAAAAGCAAATCTTCTTGTTGATAACGGGGCTGAAGTAAAAGCAGGAGCAATACTCGTGAAAATTCCTCGTGAATCAGGAAAGACAAGAGATATCACGGGCGGACTTCCGAGAGTGACTGAATTATTCGAAGCAAGAAGCCCGAACGACCCTGCGAAGATTGCAGAGATTGATGGTGTTGTTGAAATTGGGAAAATCACAAGAGGCGGAAGGGAATTGTCAATTACAAGTCTCGAAGGTTCAAAGACTGTTGATTATAAAATCCCGACGAGTAAGCATATCCTCGTAAGAAACGGAGACGTTGTAAAAGCAGGTGAGCCATTGACGGGCGGAGCATATGACCCGGTTGATATTTTGAAAATTAAAGGCGTTGCCGAAGTTCAGAAATATCTTGTAAATGAAATTCAGGAAGTTTATAGAATCCAGGGTGTAAAGATTAACGATAAACACATAGAAGTTATCGTAAAGCAAATGCTTCAAAAAGTTAAGATAACCGACCCGGGTGATACGGATTCCCTTGAAGGCGACGTAATTCACAAAAATAAATTTGGAGATGGCAATGAAAATCTCAGAGGAATGTTTGTTGTTACAGATACAGGCGATAGCGACAGGGTTTTATTAAGAGGAAAATATACGAAGAAAGAAATAAAAGAATATAATGCTTTATTAAAGAAAAAGAGCAAGACCCAGATTAAATCCCGTGAAGCTATACCTGCAACAGCAGAGCCTGTATTGCTTGGAATCACGCAAACTTCTTTGACTACCGACAGCTGGATTTCCGCTGCATCGTTCCAGGAAACAACAAGAGTTCTAACCGATGCCGCAATAAAAGGAAAAGTTGACCGTTTGTTAGGATTAAAAGAGAACGTGATTATCGGACAGCCGATACCGGCAGGAACCGGATTGAAGAAATACAAAGACATACTTGTATTCAGGAAAGATGGATTTGCATTTGAAGACGAAGAAGTAGAAGAGCCGGTAGATATAGAAGAAACGGAAGAAGAAGAAATTGAAGAACAGGAAGTAGTAGAAGTTGCAGTAAAAAAAGCTACAAAAAGGAAAGCCAAAACTACTACGAAAGAAAAGGTTAAGGAAGTAACAAAAGCAAAAACGAAGACCAAAGTAAAAGCGAA
>JGI20214J51088_10001284_pt1 | contig 17175 bp, 14 predicted proteins | sample WetSurMetagenome_FD_51088 | JGI IMG/M metagenome (IMG submission 51088) | reverse complement strand
GGCGACTGCGGCACCCCCTGCGCGACCGCGCGGCCGAGCAGCGCGAGCGAGAGGCAGGCCGCCGCGACGAGCCGGGCGCCGACCTCGGGCAGCGCGACGAGCAGCCCGCCGGCGACCTGGCCGAGCAGGATCGCGACGAAGGTGCCCATCTCGACCATACCGTTGCCGCCGGTGAGCTCGCGCTCGTCCAGATGCTGCGGCAGGTAGGCGAACTTGACCGGCCCGAACAGCGTCGAGTGCAGCCCCATCAGGAACACGCAGGCAAGCAGCACCGGCGCTTCGCGCTCCAAGAAGCCCCAACCGGCGAGCAGCATGATCGCGATCTCGAGCCCCTTGACGAGGCGGATCAGGCGCGCCTTCTCGAGCTTGTCGGCGAGCTGCCCGCTGGTGGCCGAGAACAGCACGAAGGGCAAGATGAAGAGCGCACCAATCACCAGCCCGGCCAGCGCCGGCGGCAGCCAGCTCAGCCGCATCTGGTAGGTCACCAGCACGGTGAACGCGAACTTGAACAGGTTGTCGTTGCCCGCGCCCAGGAACTGGACCCAAAAGAACGGCGCGAAGCGTCGCTGCGTCAGCAGCGCGAACTGGTTGGGGTGGCCCGGGCTCGGCATGGCGGAGCGAACTATCGCATCCGCACGCCGCCCGCCGCGGACGTGGGCTGGAAATGGGCGCGGTTTCGGCCGTTGTCCCGGGCTTCGCCGCCACGGCCGCTTCGTATCCTCGTCGGCAGCCCCCGTCCGCCCTCGCCGCCCTTTTCCCCCATGCCCGACAGCCCGACCAGCGCCATCGACCCGGCCGACTGGCCCGGGCTGCGCGCCCAAGGCCATCGGATGCTCGACGACATGTTCGACCACCTGCAGACGCTGCACGAGCGGCCGGTTTGGCAGCCGATCCCGACGGCAACGCGGGCCGCGTTCGCCGAGGCGCTGCCGCAAGGTCCGACCGCATTGGCCGTCGCGCACGAGCGCTTCATGCGTCAAGTGCTGCCGTACGCGGTTGGCAACACGCATCCGCGCTTCATGGGCTGGGTCCATGGCGGCGGCACGGTCGTCGGCATGCTCGCAGAGATGCTCGCCGGCGGGCTCAACGCCAACCTCGGCGGGCGCGACCAGATGCCGCTCGAGGTCGAGCGCCAGGTCGTGCGGTGGATGCGCGAGCTGTTCGGCTTCCCCGAGGGCGCCAGCGGCCTGTTCGTCACCGGCTCGTCGATGGCCAACCTGATCGGCCTGCTCGTCGCGCGCACGCGTGCCCTCGGCACGGCGTCGCGCGACACCGGCCTGGGCGCCGATGGCGCGCACCTCGTGGCCTACGCCGCGATGAGCGCTCACGGCTGCATCGCGCAGGCGATGGCAATCGCCGGGTTGGGCACGCAGGCGCTGCGCCGGGTGCCGGTTGACGCCGCGCACCGGATGGATCTATGCGCGCTCGANCGGCTGATCGCCGACGACCGGCGCGCCGGTCTCGAGCCCTTCCTCGTCGTCGGCACCGCCGGCAGCGTCGACGTCGGCGCGGTCGACGACCTGGCTGCGATCGGCCGCATCGCGCGGCGCGAAGGGCTCTGGTTCCACGTCGACGGCGCGCTCGGCGCGCTCGGCATGCTCGCCGCCGATATCGCGCCGCTCTTGGCCGGCATCGAGCAGGCCGACTCGATCGCGCTCGACTTCCACAAATGGGGCCAGGTGCCCTACGACGCCGGCTTCATCCTCGTGCGCGACAGCGCCGACCAACTCGCCGCATTCGCGTCGCCCGCGGCCTACCTCGCGCGCCACACGCGCGGGCTCGCCGCCAGCTCGCCCTGGCCTTGCGACCTGGGCCCGGACCTCTCGCGCGGCTTTCGCGCACTGAAGACCTGGTTCACCTTCGTCACGCTGGGCAGCAACGCGATCGGCGCCGCGATCTCGCAGACCTGTGCGCTCGCGCGCCGGCTGCGGGAGCGCGTCGAGCTCGAACCCGCGCTCGAACTGCTCGCGCCGGTGGCGCTGAACATCGTCTGCTTTCGCGTGCGCTGCGCCAACTCCGACCGCGTCAACGCCGAGATCGTCGCCGATCTGCACGAATCCGGGCTCGCCGTACCGTCGACGACGACGATCGCCGGCCGCACCGCGATCCGCGCCGCAATCGTCAACCACCGCACGACGGCGCACGACGTCGACGCCCTCGTCGACGCCGTGCTCACCCGCGGAGCCGCCCGCACCCACCTTCGGGCATCGCCCGCCACCGCATGACGATGACCCGGATGTCGACCTCGACCGCGAACGAACGCCCGGCGCTGATCGGCCTGGCCCGGCTGATGACTATGGCCTTCGAAGGCACCGACCTGGCGCCGCTCGCGCACCGGCTCATCGGGCGCGCCGAGGCCGACCTGCAGGACGCCGAGGCGCTGCTCGACCTGTCCTGGGTCCTGGAGCTGCAAGGCCTGCGCGACCTGGGCCTGGCGACGCAGGCGCATGCGCTGCAGACGCAGCGTCTGTACGAACTGCCGCCGCGGCGCCCGGCCGGCCTGCGGCTGCTCGCCTTCATGGCCGCCGGCGACCTGATGACGAACACGCCGCTGCCTTTCCTAATCGAGGACTCGGACGTGGCGTTGAGCCTGCTCTACGTGCTCCCGGGCGACACGCTGCCGACCGACGTCTCGGCCTACGATGCGGTCTTCATCGCGGTGTCCGAATCGGAAGCGACGGCACCGCTGCTGGCGCGCCTGGCCGAGGTCGCCGCGTCGTGGCGCACGCCGGTAATCAACCGGCCCGAGAACGTCGGCCGCTGCGCGCGCACGCAGGCCTTCGAGCGGCTCTCCGGCACGCCCGGCCTCGCGATCCCGGCCACCGTGCGCGCCAGCCGCGCCGAGCTGGCGACGCTGGCCTGCAGCACGCGCAACGTCTCGGCGCTGCTGCCCGACGGCGCCTACCCGCTCATCGTCCGGCCGGTCGATTCGCATGCCGGCAACGACCTGGCGAAGATCGACGATGCCGCCGCGATGGCAGCCTACCTGGGCCGGACCGCGGGCGACGCGTTCCACCTCGCGCGCTTCGTCGACTACCGCGGCGTCGACGGCCTGTACCGCAAGCAGCGCATCGTGCTCGTCGACGGCTGCGCCTACGCCGGCCATATGGCGGTGTCCGAGCATTGGATGATCCATTACCTGAACGCAGGCATGACCGAGAGCGCCACCAAGCGCGCCGAGGAGGCCGACTTCATGGCCGGCTTCGACACCGGCTTCGCGCGCCGCCATGCAGGCGCGCTGCGCGCGATCGCCGAGTGCCTGGGCCTCGACTACCTGGTGCTGGACTGCGCCGAGACGATCGACGGCGAGTTGCTGTTCTTCGAAGCCAGCCCCGGCGCGGTGGTGCACGCGATGGACCCGGTCGACTTGTTCCCCTACAAGCGCGCGGCGATGGCCAAGGTCTTCGCGGCGTTCCGCGCGCTCCTCGGCAAGCGCGCGCTGGCGCCGCGCTGAAGCCACGATGCTCGCGCACGCACTGCGTTCCGCGACCCGGCTTGCGCCGGCGCGGCCGGGCGTGGGCGCGCTCGAGGCGCAGACCGAAGCCGCGCTCGTGGACGGCGGCGACGCGCGCATCGCACTCGACGCCGCAGGCGTCAACACCTACGGCTGCGCACCGCGGCCGGACGCCGGGCTCGCGGCGCTCGGCTCGTCGACCGCGTCCGTGATCTCGGCCCCGGGCTGGCGCGCGGCGAATGCCTTGAACGCACGTCTGCTCGAGCGCCCGCAGCGCTGGCGCGACGAACTCTCGCGAATGCGCCAGGACCTGCTCGACCTCGCCGGAGCCGCGCCGGGCACCGAGGCCGTGCTCGCAGCGTCGGGCACCGACCTGCACCTGATTGCGACCCAGCTCGCCGCGCCGCAGACAGGCGACGCGCTCCAGGCCGTGATGGCTGAGGCCGACGAGACCGGGCGCGGCACGCCGACCGCACTNGCCGCACGACACTTCGGCNCCCGCACCTGCCGCGGGCAGCCGGTGATCCCCGGCCAGCCGCTCGGCAGCGCGGCGCAGCAAGCACCGGTCGGGATCGCACTGCGCCAGGCCGACGGCAGCGTGCTCGACGTCGACGCGGTGGACGCCGAGTTCGCGGCGCAGGTCCGGCGCGTCGTCGCCTCGGGCCGGCGCTGCCTGCTGGTGCTTACCGATCTGTCGAAGACCGGTCTGCTCGCACCGTCGCCNGGCTGCGCGGCGAGCCTGAAGCAGCGCTTCGGNCCCAGACTCGAAGTGCTCGTCGACGCCTGCCAGTTCCGCCTCGCACCAACGACGCTGCGCGCCTACCTCGAACAAGGCTTCATGGTCGCGATCACGGGCTCGAAGTTCATTGCCGGTCCGGCCTTCTGCGGCGCGCTGCTGCTCTCGCCCGAGACCGCGCGCCGCGCGCGCCTCGCGTCGCTGCAGGCGCTGCGAGGCTACAGCGCGCGCAGCGAATGGCCGGCCGCCTGGCCCGCCGCGGCGGCACTCGACGACAGCGTCAATCGCGGGCTGCTGCTGCGCTGGGAGGCGGCACTCGCCGACCTGCGCCGCTTCCACGCCGTGCCGACGGCCTTCACCGAACGCTTTCTGCGCGCCTGGGGCCAGGCGGTGGCCGAGCGCATCGGCGCCGACCCGGCCTTCGACGCGCTGCCCGTGCCCGCCCTCGCACGGGCCGGCCTGGCGCGCGGCTGGGACGGCGTGCAGACGATCTTCCCGTTCACCGTGCGTCGCGCCACGGCCGACGGACGTCGGCTGCCACTGGGCCGCGACGAGACGGCGCTGCTTCACAGGCAGCTGCGCACCGGGGAAGGCGTCGAGCCCGCGCACACCGCGGCACCGCGCTTCTTGCTCGGCCAGCCGGTGGCCTGCGGAACACGCGCCGGAGTACCGGTGAGCGCGCTGCGCCTGTGTGCCAGCGCGCGCTGCGTCAGCGAAGCTGCCGGCGCGCCCGGCGGCACCCGGCACGCGATCCGCCAAGCGCTGGCAGCGCTGGACCGGGTCGCCGCGCTCGTCCGGGCTCTGGGCCGCGAAACGCCGGGCGCNTGACCCGCACGCTCGGGCCGAGACTCAGGCCGCCAGTGTGCGGCGCAGCGCGGCGGCGCANAGATCGACCGCAGTGTTGGCCTCGTCGAGCACCCGCCCCATAGGCACGAAGCCGTGGATCTGGCGCTCGAAGCAGACGTACTGGACCCGGTTGCCGGCCGCGGACAACGCGTCGGCGTACTGCCGCCCTTCGTCGCGCAGCGGGTCGTAGCCGGCCGTCAGCACCAGCGCCGGCGGCAACCGGCTCAGGTCGGGCGCGAGCAGCGGCGACGCACGCCAGTCGGCCCAGTCCGCCTCGTCCTCGATGTAGTGGCCGCGGTAGTAGGCGATGCTGTCGGCCGTGAGCAGGTAACCCTGGCCGTTGCTGCGGTGCGAAGGCGCGAGCGCACGCATGTCGGTGCCGGGGTAGATCAGCAGTTGGTAGGCCAGCGGCGTGTTGGCGTCGCGCGCCGCGATCGCCGCGACCGCCGCCAGGTTGCCGCCCGCGCTGTCGCCACCGACAGCGATGCGCGCGGCGTCGATGCCGAGCGCGGCGGCCTCGCGGCGCGCGAAGCGGGTTGCGGCGATGCAGTCGTCGACCGCGGCAGGAAAGCGGTGCTCCGGGCCCATCCGGTAGTCGACCGACAGCACCGCGACGCCGGCGGCGTTGGCGAGCTGGCGGCAGAGCACGTCGTGGGTGTCGAGGTCGCCGATGACCCAGCCGCCGCCGTGGAAGTAGACGAGCAGCGGCAGCANGCCCGCGGACGGCCGGTACAGCCGCGCCGGGGTGCCCGCCAGCGACAGCTCGCGCAACTCGGCCACCGGTGGCGCGTCGGGCTGCGTGTAGCTGCGTCGGTCGCGGTACATCCGGCGCGCGTCGGCCGGGCTGAGCGTGTGCGTGGGCGGCACCTGGCGCTCGATCATCAAATCGAGCAGGGCACGGGCTTGGGGGTCGAGCATGGCGGGCCTCACCTAGGTACGTGCCCAGTGTAGCCAGCGCGAGACTTGCCAAGCGCCGCCCCGGCGGCGATGCTCAGCCTATGCCCACCGGCTTTGACCGCGATCCGAATCCCGAGCCCCCGGTCGCTCCCGCGCCGCTGCGGCTGCGTCCGCCGACGGCGGCTGACCTGGGCTGGGTCGTGGCCCGCCACGGGGAGCTTTACGCGCGCGAATTCGGCTGGGACACGAGCTTCGAAGTGCTGGTAGCGGGTATCGTGGCCGATTTCAGCGTCCGCTTCGACCCGGCGCGCGAAGCGGGCTGGATCGCCGATCAGGACGGCCGACCGCTGGGCTGCGTCTTTCTCGTCCAGGCGCGCGGCGACGACGGCGCGGCCGAGAGTGGCGTCGCCCAGTTGCGCATGCTGCTCGTCGAGCCGACCGCGCGCGGGCTGGGCCTGGGCCGGCGACTGGTCGACGAATGCACGCGCTTTGCGCGCGCGGCCGGCTACCGGCGCATCCGGCTGTGGACCAACAGCGTGCTGGTCGTGGCGCGCGCACTGTACGCTGCGGCGGGCTACGTGCCACTGGCGAGCGAGCCGCACCGGAGCTTCGGCCATGAGCTCGTCGGTGAGACCTGGGAGCTGACGCTATGAATCCGAGTTGCCCTTGCGGCAGTGGCGCCGATCACGCCGTCTGCTGCGGCCGCTGGCACGCCGGCGCGCCGGCACCGACGGCCGAGGCCTTGATGCGCTCGCGTTACAGTGCCTTCGTTCTCGGGCTGAGCAACTACCTGCTCGCCACCTGGCATCCGGACACGCGCCCGGCCGCGCTCGAGATCGACGCCGGAGTGCGCTGGCTCGGTCTCGAAGTGCGTCGCCACCGGCCCGACGGCGACCGCGCGACGGTCGAGTTCGTCGCCCGCAGCAAGAGCGCGGGCCGCGCCACGCGGCTGCACGAAACGAGCCGCTTCGTGCGCGCGGGCGGCCGCTGGTATTACGTCGACGGCGAGACGCGCTGACGCGACACGCAAGGCTCAGGACGCGCGCAGGTCGCCGGCCAGGCTGGACAGGGTCTCGGGCGAGATCTGGACATGCGCCGGGTAGTTCGTGTGGTCGCAACCCAGCTTCACCTGGGCGCCGGCACGCACCGCCTCGCGCTGCGCCGGGCTGAACTGGAAGCGCACGAAGTGCACCGACGAGGTCTTCTCGTCGTTCTCGCGCTCCAGATCTTCGTCGGCGATCGCGTAGACGCGGGCGTGGCCCTCGACCTCGACGAACATCCGGTCTTCGACGCCGATCAGCCGCGCCAGCTCGCGCTTGCGCTCGTGCGCGTCGGGGTACTCGATCAGCATCGTCGCTTTCCAGTTGCTGCCGTCCGGGACCAGCGGCGCGTAGGCATCGATCTCGCTCTGGATGCCTTCGTCGTCGAAGATCTTCTCGATGTGCAGCATCTCCTGGATCTGGCGCCGGATCGTCTGCTCGTCCTCGAACTGCAGCGTCATGTGCTCGCCCAGGTGTACGCTGCGCAGCCGCCGGTGCGCGATCGCCTCGGCCTTGCTGCCTTTCCTGACCTTCGAGTAAGCCTCCAGCGTGAGGAGGCTCGCGCGCGTGATGCTCATCGTCGTCACTCCAGTCCGTAGGCCCGCCGCACCAGGCTCAGCGGATGCTGCAAGGCCTTGGCCGGCGTGCCCGCCGCCGCCATGCCCTGCGCAATGTGATGCCCAGCAAGCGCGCAGTCGCTGCTGATGAAATCCGGCTCGTCCTTGGTCATCGCCTTGAACACCGGCCTGCCGATCTTCATCGCCACCGGGTGGGTCGGCAACTTCACGCCGTAGGTGCCGGCGTGGCCCGAGCAGCGCTCGACCGTGTTGAGCTTGACCTCGACCGTCTGGCCGATCAGCTTGAACATCTCCTCGGTCTTCCTGCCGATGTTCTGCACCCGACCGTGGCAAGGGATGTGGTAGCTGACCCGGCCGAGCGCGGCCTTGAAATCGGTCTTCAGCAGCCCGTCCTTGTGGCGCGCAACGAGGTATTCGAAGGGGTCGAACATCGCCTCCTTCACCGCCTGCGTGTCGGCGTCGTCGGGGAACATCAGCGGCAGTTCTTGCTTGAACATCAGCGTGCAGCTCGGCACCGCGGACAGGATCGCGTAGCCGGCGCGCGCGTAGCCCGCCAGCACCGGGATGTTCGCCTCCTTCGCGCGCTCGACCGCCGGCAGGTCGCCGAGCTCGAGCTTGGGCATGCCGCAGCACTGCTCCTTCTCGACGATCACAAACGGAATCTCGTTGTGGTCGAGCAGCTTGAGCAGGTCCTCGCCGATGCCGGGCTCGTTGTAGTTGACGTAGCACGTGGCGAAGATCGCGACCTTGCCTGGCGTGCGCACGCCATTCGTGACGACGCTGGCGGCCCCGCTCATCGCCCTGCCCCAGCGGAAGCGCTGCTCGGCCAGCGCCGGCATCCACGCGTCCGGGTGCACACCGAGCGCGGTCTTCATCAGGCGACGCGCCGCGGTCGTGCCGTTCACCGCGTTGACGGCCTCGACGACAATCGGAATCCCGGCGAACTGGCCGTGCAGGTCGGTTGACGCGAGGAACTCCTCCTTCGCCGAGACCTCGCCCTTGCGGTGCTTGATCGCCTTGGCGCGAAGCATCAGGTGCGGGAAGTCCACGTTCCACACGTGCGGCGGCGTGTACGGGCACTTCGTCATGTAGCACAGGTCGCACAGATAGCACTGGTCAACGACCTTCCAGTAGTCCCGCTTATCGATGCCGTGGACCTCGCCGTCGGCGGTTGCGTCGACGAGGTCGAACAGGTTCGGGAAGCTCTGACACAGGCTCACGCAGCGGCGGCAGCCGTGGCAGATGTCAAACACGCGCTCCATCTCGACGAGCGCCTTCGCCTCGTCGTAGAAGTCGGGGTCCTTCCAGGCTATCGGGTGCCGGGTCGGTGCTTCCAGGTTGCCTTCGCGCATGAACTGCCCTCGTCGGTGGTCATGAAACGAACAAGGGGCCGCGAAGCCCCTTGTTCAGCGGGCACGCCTGCGTCGTCAGGCATGCACGTGGACGTCAGTCGACGAGAGCGTCAAGGGCTTTCTGGTAACGGTTGGCGTGTGAGCGCTCGGCCTTGGCCAGCGTCTCGAACCAGTCGGCGATCTCGTCGAAGCCCTCGCCGCGCGCGGTCTTGGCCATGCCCGGGTACATGTCGGTGTACTCGTGTGTCTCGCCGGCCACGGCCGCCTTCAGGTTGAGGCGGCTGCTGCCGATCGGCAGGCCGGTGGCGGGATCACCCACGGCCTCGAGGAATTCGAGGTGTCCGTGCGCGTGGCCGGTCTCGCCTTCGGCCGTGGAGCGGAACAGCGCCGCGACATCGTTCTGGCCTTCGATGTCGGCCTTGTTCGCGAAGTACAGGTACCGGCGGTTGGCCTGAGATTCACCCGCAAAGGCGTCCTTCAGGTTTTGCTCGGTCTTCGAACCTTTCAAGCTCATGGAGTGCTCCTTGGTCGTGGAAACTGCCGTCGACCGAGCGCACGAGCGCCGGCCGATAAAGGAAGACTATCAAACAGTTCGCGCGCGGGCCAATACAAAGCTTCAATGCGGGTCATAGCCGGGATACTGCTCAAACCAACCCGAGCATGCGAAGCGCGAGCCGGTGCAGCCGGCCGGCGGGATCGACCAGATCGGTGAGGACGTCGAAATGATTGCGCCCGACGACCGTCTCGCAGACCGGTACCGCCGTCGGCCCCCAGACGTCGCGAATGAGCCGGTTCTGGCGCAGGAACTCCTCACTCTCGTTGCCGCCGGCCACGCTGTACAGCGGACTGCGCGGACGCGGAAAGAAGGCCGGGCTGAGCCGGCGCACCGAGGCCGGCGTGAGACGCAGGTCGACCTGCAGCGACGGCGTGTTGCGCAGCGGCTCGAGGTCGTACAGGCCGGAGATCGACATGGCCCCGGTCAGAAGCTGCGCCGGCAGCGCCGCGTCGAGCTGCTTCCAGCGGCACGACAGCAGCATCGCCGCCAGATGCCCGCCCGCCGAATGACCGACCACCGCGATGCGACGCGGATCGCCGCCGAAGCGCGCCGCGTTGCGCCACGTCCATGCCAGCGCCGCCGTCGTCTGCAGCGCGATCTGCTCGATCGTCACGGTCGGGCAAAGGGCGTAGTTCGGCACCACCACCAGCGCACCAGCCGCGGTGAAGGCCGGCGCGATGAAGCTCTGGTCGGACTTGTCGAGCGAGCGCCAGTAGCCGCCATGGACAAAGACCAGCACCGGTGCATTCGGCGCCGCGGTCGGAAAGAGGTCGAGCTTCTCCTTGTCGCCCGATCCGTAGGCGATGTCGAGGTGTGCGAAATCCGACTCGCGTGCCAGCGCCGATGCGGCGCGCCAGCGCTCGAAGATCGCCCCATGCTCGGGCACGCGGGCGCGGTTGTTGTATTGGGTCTCGAGCCAGGCCGGGTCTTGAAGCTTGCGCATCGTCGATGCCTCCGTTGAACAAGGGGTGCCGCCGACGATGTTAAACTTCACTTCGTCGTGGGGGCGTAGCTCAGCTGGGAGAGCGTCGCGTTCGCAATGCGAAGGTCAGGAGTTCGATCCTCCTCGTCTCCACCAATTGATGAAACCTAAGTAAATCAACAACTTAGGCGATGATGGTAGAAGGTTCTTCCCACAACTTCGACCCACATCGAGATCCCGGGTAGAGCACCCTCCCCGGCCGGCGAAGGTCCCCAAGCGATAACCATGCTGCTGGTTCTTGCCACTTGGCAAGCGCTGCAGCACGGCCCGACCGTCGCGCGGAGCCTGGGCCTCACTTGCGACGCAGGCGCGTTCAACAGACCCGCCCCCTGGCAGCCATACCAACCTGAAGCAGCAGGGCATCGCCGACCTCCCACCACAGTTGGCGCTGCTCGGCGGCGGTGAGCTTGATGCGGGCCCAGGCACGGGCCGCACGGGAGCCGGCGCACGGTGCCACAGCGGGCNACCTTCGGCGCCACAGTCCGACACCTGCGCGTGCCGTGACGCTGCAGCGTGGCGAGAACGCTGCCTACTGGCGCACCTTCGCGCGAATCAGAATGGCACGTAACGCTCACGTCCTCGACTTCGGCTTGCTCATTGGCGAATCGCTGGGCGCCGTTATGGACGCGGATGCGGCGGCCGCTTGCCCTGGATGGAACGCAGGCCGCTCCGTCCCCGCAGCCGAAGCGCTCTTCGGTCTGCAGCAGGCAGGCCTGCTCCCTGACCAACCCGCATTCGAACAGGCAACTCAGCAGTCCCTCCTCACCCTGAGCGGCAGCGTCCCGCGCAATCGCGCCCGTTCCCGAGCACTTCGCGTCGGCACTCGGGGGACACGCGTCTCGCAGGGCCTGAACAGCGCGCCCGGCCCAAGCGCGTCGGTCGCGCGTCAGGCTGACGGCCGCGTGGCGCGCCGCGCGAGGACCTGGGCCCAACGCGCCTTGGACTCGGGGTAGACGAGGCTCTCCTCAAGGGCCACATGATCTTCGCACAGCGCGACGAAGACCTCCACCGCCTGCTGGAGCTCGGTACTGTCGACCCCGTGGTGGCCTGACGCGATGGCGCGCAGCTGCGGCCCGAGCTCGATCCAGTTCTCCTCGATCCAGCCATGGTCCTGCTGCAGGGTGCGCACCGCCTCGACGAGCTCGGGGGACGCACTCTGCAGCAGGGGCGGGAAGACCGAGCGCTCCTCTTCCGCATGGTGCTGGCGCGAGGTGCCCGAGAAGAAGGCCTCGATTGCACGGGCGCGCTGCTCCACGCCGATGTCGACCCCGTTCGTCGCGATCTGCCGCGCCAGATCGGTGAGGGCCGCCAGATTTTCGTGGATCTGTCGGTGCACCGCGTCCAGGGCCGCGAAGTCGACGGGCTTGCCGCCAGTGTGGGAGTTTTTCATGAGGATTCCCGAAGCCGTCGCCACCGACACCTCATTTTCGGGACCGCACACTACCGGTCGTTGACGCAGGTCATCCGGGCACCCGACAGGCGTCACCTTGGCCAAGCGCAGGCCCGGTTTGACATGGAACAAGGCCCGTGGCGATTGNCCCGCGCCCCGGCGTTCTGCAGCATCGCCGAGTGCTTAGACTGCCATGCGCTTGCAGCGCGAGGCGCGGCGAGCACAGCCCGGGGAGGCCGTGGTGCAACGAACTGACAGCGCAAGTCCATCCTACTTCCACCAGGTCGTCGACTGCCAGTGGGCCTGCCCAGCGCACACCCCCGTGCCGGAGTACATCCGGCTCATCGGTCAGGGTCGGTACGCCGACGCCTACATGATCAACTGGGTGTCCAACGTCTTTCCCGGCGTGCTCGGGCGCACCTGCGACCGACCCTGCGAGCCGGCCTGCCGGCGCGTGCGCGTCGAGGAGAACAACGGGCAGCACCCCGAGCCGGTGGCGATCTGCCGCCTCAAGCGTGTGGCGGCCGACCACAAGGGAGACGTGCTCGCGCGCCTGCCCGTGCCTGGTCCGCGCAACGGCAAGCGCGTGGCCTGCGTCGGTGCCGGGCCGGCCTCGCTCACGGTAGCGCGTGACCTGGTGCCGCTGGGCTACGCCGTGACGGTGTTCGACGGCGAGGCGCGCGCCGGCGGCTTCATGCGCTCGCAGATCCCGCGCTTTCGGCTGCCCGAATCGGTGATCGACGAGGAAACCGACCTGGTGCTGAACCTGGGCGTCGACTTCCGCGGAGGCGAGCGGGTCGAATCGATGCGGGCACTGCTGGAGCGAGGCTTCGATGCGGTGTTCGTCGGCTGCGGTGCGCCGCGCGGCCGCGATCTCGATCTGCCGGGCCGCGAGGCGGCGGCAGCGCAGATCCACATCGGCATCGACTGGCTGGCCTCGGTCTCCTTCGGGCACGTGAGCCAGGTCGGCGAGCGCGTGATCGTGCTCGGCGGCGGCAACACGGCGATGGACTGCTGCCGTTCGGCCAAACGACTCGGCGGACGCGAGATCCACGTCATCGTGCGCAGCGGCTTCGACGAGATGAAGGCCTCGCCCTGGGAGAAGGAAGACGCGTTGCACGAAGGCATCCGGATCCTCAACTTCCTGGCGCCCAAGCGCTTCGTGCTGCACGACGGCCGCCTCGGCGCGATGGCCTTCGAGCGCGTCACCGCGGTCTACGACGAGAAGGGACGGCGCAGCCTGGTGCCGACCGGCGATCCCGAAGTCATCGTGCCCTGCGACACGGTGCTCGTCGCGGTCGGGCAGGAGAACGCCTTTCCCTGGATCGAACGCGATTGCGGCATCGAGTTCGACGCGCGAGGCCTGCCCGTGCTGCGAGCGGACACCTATCAGTCCAGCCTGCCCAAGGTGCTGTTCGGCGGCGACGCGGCCTTCGGGCCGAAGAACATCATCAGCGCCGTGGCCCACGGGCACGAGGCCGCGGTCTCGATCGACCGCCTGCTGCAGGGCGAGGACCCGGCACAGCGGCCGCCGCCGCGCACCCGGATGAGCTCGCAGAAGATGGGCATCCACGAATGGCGGTACGACAACGCCGTCTCGCTCGACCCGCGCTCCAAGGTGCCCTGGGCCGCTGCCGAGCGTGCGCTCGCGAGCATCCGCGTCGAGGTCGAGCTGGGCTTCGACGCCGCGACGGCCTTCAAGGAGGCGCAGCGCTGCCTGAACTGCGACGTGCAGACGGTCTTCAGCCGCGAAGCCTGTATCGAATGCGACGCCTGCGTGGACGTCTGCCCGATGGACTGCATCAGCTTCACGTCCGACGGCGTCGAGCCCGATCTGCGCGGCCGGCTGCAGGCGCCGGCGCGCAACTTGGCGCAGGCGCTGTATGTCTCGGCGCGGCTGAAGACTGGCCGCGTGATGGTCAAGGACGAGGACGTCTGCCTGCACTGCGGCCTGTGCGCGGAGCGCTGTCCGACCGGCGCCTGGGACATGCAGAAGCTCTTGTTCGAGACGACCCAGGCCGGACCGGCCTGCCGCAACGTCCGCGTCCAGCCGGAGGCCGCATGAAGTGCATCGAGGCCGTCAACGACTTCGTCATCAAGTTCGCCAACGTCAATGGCTCGGGCTCGGCCTCGGCCAACGAGCTCTTCGCCAAGGCGGTGATGCGCATGGGCGTCCCTGTCAGTCCGCGCAACATCTTCCCGAGCAACATACAGGGCCTGCCCACCTGGTACGAGGCGCGGGTGTGCGAGAAGGGTTACCACGGCCGGCGCGGCGGCGTCGACATGATGGTCGCGATGAACCCGCAGACCTGGGACGCCGACGTCGCCGAGATCGAGCCGGGCGGCTACCTGCTGTACGACAGCACGCGCCCGCTGCGGCCCGCGAGCCTGCGCGATGACGTGCAGGTGCTGGGCGTGCCTTTCACCGAGCTGACGAACGCCGCCTATGCCGACCCGCGGCAGCGTCAGCTTTTCAANAACATTGCCTATGTCGGCGCCCTGTCGGCGCTGCTCGACATGGACACCGCGGTCTTCGAGAAGCTGTTCGCCGAGCAGTACCGCGGCAAGGAGCGCCTGCTCGAGGCGAACCTCAAGGCCTTGCAGCTGGGGCGCGAGTACGCCCTCGGGAACCTGCCGGTGCCGCTGGGCCTGCGCGTGCGGCGCGCCGACCAGGTGGGCAACCAGATCTTCACCGACGGCAACAGCGCCGTCGCGCTAGGCTGCCTGTACGGCGGCGCCACCGTGGCCGCTTGGTACCCGATCACGCCCTCGTCGTCGATCCCGGAGGCGTTCCAGAAGTACTGCGAGAAGTACCGCGTCGACCCGGCCACCGGCCAGCACCGCTTCGCGATCGTCCAGGCCGAGGACGAATTGGCCTCGATCGGCGTCGTCGTCGGTGCCGGCTGGAACGGCGCGCGCGCGTTCACCGCCACCTCCGGCCCCGGCATCTCGCTGATGCAGGAGTTCATCGGCCTGGCCTATTTCGCCGAGATCCCGGTCACCATCGTCGACGTCCAGCGCGGCGGGCCATCCACTGGCATGCCCACCCGCACCCAGCAGTCCGACCTTTTGGCATGCGCCTACGCGTCGCACGGCGACACGCGGCACGTGCTGCTGCTGCCCCAGGACCCGCACGAATGCTTCGAGCACGCGGCCGCGGCGCTGGACCTGGCCGATCGGCTGCAGACGCCCGTCTTCGTCATGTCCGACCTCGACATCGGCATGAACCAGCGCCTGTGCCAGCCCTTCGCCTGGGACGACGCGCGCACCTACGACCGCGGCAAGGTGATGAGCGCCGAGGCGCTGGAGGCCGGCGTGGACTTCGGCCGCTACAAGGACGTCGACGGCGACGGCATCCCCTGGCGCACGCTGCCCGGCACGCACCCGACGCGGGGAGCGTTCTTCACCCGCGGCACCACGCGCGACGCCTACGCCCGTTACTCTGAACGCGGACCCGACTACATCGACAACATGGAACGCCTACTGCGCAAGTTCCGCACCGCTGCGGGACTGGTGCCGCAGCCGGTGCTGCGCCGCGCTGCGCAGCCAACGCGATTCGGCGTGATCTACTTCGGTTCGACCAGCCCGGCGATGCGCGAGGCGCTGGACGTGCTCGAGGACGAGGACCTGCACCTCGACGCGCTGCGGCTGCTTGCCTTCCCGTTCCCGGACTCGGTGAGCGCGTTCATCGCCGCGCACGAGCGCGTCTTCGTGGTCGAGCAGAACCGCGACGCGCAGATGCGTTCGCTGCTCGTCAACGAACTCGAGGTCGACCCCGCCCGCCTGGTTCGCGTGCTTCACTACGACGGCACGCCGATCACCGCGCGCTTCATCGCCAGCGCGATCCGCAAGCACCGGGTCGGGCAACGGGAGCCCGCATGACATTCATCGCCAAGCCGCGGCTGCACCACCCGACGCTGCAGACCAACAAGGTCGGCTACACGCGGCGCGACTACGAGGGCCGCATCTCGACGCTGTGCGCGGGCTGCGGGCATGACTCGATCTCCGCGGCGATCATCCAGGCCTGCTGGGAGCTCGACATCGAGCCGCACCGCGTCGCAAAGCTCTCGGGCATCGGCTGCAGCTCGAAGACGCCCGACTACTTCCTGGGCGCCTCGCACGGCTTCAACACCGTGCACGGCCGCATGCCCTCGGTGCTGACCGGCGCCAACCTGGCCAACCGCAGCCTGATCTACCTGGGTGTGTCGGGCGACGGCGACTCGGCCTCGATCGGTCTAGGGCAGTTCGCGCATGCGATGCGCCGCGGCGTGCGCATGGCCTACATCGTCGAGAACAATGGCGTCTACGGGTTGACCAAGGGTCAGTTCTCGGCCACCGCCGACCAGGGCTCGCGCAGCAAGAAGGGCGCGGTCAACAGCGACAGCCCGGTCGATCTGGTCGGGCTGGCGTTGCAGCTCGGCGCGACCTTCGTCGCGCGCGGCTTCTCGGGCGACAAGGCCCAGCTCGTGCCGCTGATCAAGGGCGCGATGTCACATGGCGGCGCGGCCTTCATCGACGTCATCAGCCCCTGCGTGACCTTCAACAACCACCACGGCAGCACCAAGAGCTACGACTACGTGCGCCAGCACAACGAGGTCGCCAGCCGCATCGGCTTTGTCACGCCGGGCAGCGAGATCACGGCCGACTACGCGCCGGGGCAGACGGTCGAGGTTCCCCTTCACGACGGCTCGTTGCTGCGCCTGCGCAAGCTGCACGCGGACTACGACCCGACCGACCGCTCAGCCGCCATGAACTACATGCACCTGCATGCCGCCCAAGGCGTAGTGGTGACCGGCCTGCTCTACCTCGACCCGCTGGCCACCGACCTGCATACGGCGATGAACACCTGCGCCGCGCCGCTCGCCTCGCTGGGCCCCGAGGCGCTGGATCCCGGCGCCGAGGCGCTGGCGAAGATCAACGCTGCGCTGCGCTGAGCGCGCGCCTCTTTGCGACAGGAGCCTGCCATGACTGAACGCACGGTCTTCCAATCGATGCAGCGTCGCCTGCTCGTGAGCCTCGGTCCGACGGCCACGGTGCACGAGGCGGCCTGCGTGATGACGCGCGCCAACTGCGGCAGCGTGCTCGTGATCGCCGTCGGCGGCGGCCTGCTGGGCATCCTCACCGAACGCGACCTGATGACGCGCGTGCTGGCCAAGGCGCTGGACCCCGCCAGCACGCCGCTCACCAGCGTGATGACGCCCAATCCGCGCTGCATCCCCCCCGACACCAAGGTCGCCGACGCAGTGCTGATCATGATCGAGCGCGGCTTCCGGCACCTGCCGGTCGTGAGCGAGGCGGGCCACATCCTGGGCGTCTTCTCGGCCCGCGACGCGCTGCCGCGCGA
>JGI20214J51088_10001283_pt1 | contig 17183 bp, 12 predicted proteins | sample WetSurMetagenome_FD_51088 | JGI IMG/M metagenome (IMG submission 51088) | reverse complement strand
CTCCTCGAGCTCGACCCGAATTTCCGCGCGAGACAATCGCAACTCGAAAGTGCAACGGCGATGAGGATGTCACTGGGCGCGAGGGCATTGCGAGCAGCCGCCGCGCCGCTCGTCATCCCGGTTGTCGTCCAGGTGGTCTACAAGACCGCCGCGGAGAACATCTCGGCGGCCCAGGTCAAGAGCCAGATCGATGTTCTCAACAAGGATTATCGGGCCAAGAACGCCGATAAATCCAAGGTCCCCCCGGTCTGGAAGGGCCTGGTGTCTGATGTGGGCATCCAGTTTACCCTCGCGACGAAGGACCCGAAAGGCAAAGCGACGACCGGCATCACGCGGACCAAGACGACCCGGACGTCCTTCGACACCGACGACTCCGTAAAGTCATCGGCCACGGGGGGCGTGAATGCCTGGCCCACGGACAAGTATCTGAATATCTGGGTCTGTACCCTGGCAAACGGCATACTCGGGTATGCCCAGTTTCCCGGCGGACCGAAGAAAACCGACGGCGTCGTGATCCTGAATTCCGCCTTCGGCACCAAGGGAACGGCCAGTCCCCCCTTCAACCTGGGAAGGACGGCGACGCACGAGGTCGGCCACTGGCTCAACCTGCGGCACATCTGGGCAGACACGGAAGACTGCAGCGGCAGCGACTTTGTCGCCGACACGCCCAATGCGGCGGGGCCGAATTACGGGAAACCGAAGTTCCCCCATGTCACCTGCAAAAACGGCCCGAGCGGGGACATGTTCGTGAATTACATGGATTATGTCGACGATGACACCATGTTCATGTTTACCACGCAGCAGGTGGTAAGGATGCAGGCAGCCCTGAACGGCCCGCGCAAGAAGCTCGGCAAGCCATAGAGCGCGCACGGAGACACGACGGTGACAAAGAAGAGCATTGACAGGGATGCCCTGCAGCGGCAATGGGTGCACTCCCACGAGGAAGATACCGAGACCGAAAAGGTCTATCGACCCGCTTCCTTTGCGTTTCCCCGCTCCCGCGGCAGATCCGCCATGGCACTAAAAGCCGGCGGCAAGCTCGTAGAAACGGCAGTGGGACCGGCCGACCGCCCTGAAGTGAGCCAGGGCTCATGGGAACTCGACGAGGATGACACCCTTTCCATCTATGACAGAGGAAAGAAGAAGCCGAAACGCACGATGAAAATCATCTCTCTCGACAAGGAAAAATTGGTTGTAAAGAAGTGAGCGGGGCTGCGGCTTCGGCCGCAACCCCAGATGAATGCGGAGCTGAAGACAAATTAAAAAAACATCTTGGCGATTCTCAATATCCCCTGGCTCCAGGGGACCCGATGGGTGATCCCCGAGCGGGCCTCGAACGATTCAAGATTATCCAGATACCATTTGTAGTTTCGGATCAGTGCCTCTTTGTTTGAATACCGGGGCGTGAAGCCCAGGATCTGTTTTGCCTTGTCGATGGAGACGAAGGAATCCTTCGAGGCCGTCTCGTAGATCCACTTGTAAAGAGGCGACCATTTGAGAAATTCCAACGCCTTCAGCATGAGGATGACCGGCCTTTCCGGAAAGCCGATGATTCTCTTTCCAAATCCCGCGTAATCCAGCACGGCCTGGTAATCCTCCCGCATCGTGGCATACTCCTGCGCCCCGATGTTGAACGTGTCGTTGACGGCCGCTCTTTCCTTTGTCATGCAAAGCCAGATCGCCTCGCAGAGATCCTCCACATCCAGAAGTTGATAGCGATTGCCCCCGCTCCCGATCATGGGAAAGTTTTTCCCGTCCTTTGCCCAATCATAGAACAGCGCGAAGACTCCCAGGCGCTCGGGACCGACGAAGGATTTGGGCCGCAGGATCGGCACGCAGAGGCCCCTGTACCGGTACTGCATGCAAAGTTCCTCGGCCTTGATTTTCGCGTTTCCATACGGCCCGACCCCATCGAGCCTGTCCTGCTCGTAAATCGGGTGATGGTCGGGGATGCCGTAAACGGCTGTCGACGAGATGTGGATGAAACGGTCGGCGCCGCTTTTCAGGGCCTCCTCCAGAAGGATGCGAGTCCCTTCCACCTCCGTGGAGAAGATATCCTCGGGGCTGTACAACGGCAGCGCCGCTGCCGTGTGAACGACGACGTCGTGCCCGGCCAGGGTCCTCGAAACCAGGTCCCGGTCCCGAATGTCGCCCTTCACGCGGGTCACCCTGTCCCTGACATCGGCGTAATCGAAGTCGACCACGTCCAGGGCCGTTATCCCGGATATGCCTTTTCCGAGCAGGTGTCGCACAAGATTGATACCCAGGAAACCGGCGCCGCCCGTAATGAGAATCCGCATGGACTTGACTGCCCCTCGGGATGTGGAACTTCCACGAAAGATCTGACTTTATTTACTCTAGAATATTTTCTCCCTTATGATTATCATATTCATGTGGAGAATCCGTAGATAAAAAAATGGCAGACGCATGGCGGCTTTCAATCACCGCCTTTATCTTTTTTTTTGCCCGGCCGTTTCAATCGAAAAATCTGCTCTCCAGGAAAAGATCAATGGATCCAATGGCGAAATCGCATCCGCTGGTTGTCGACCTCGACGGGACGCTGGTGAAAACGGATCTGCTCGTCGAGTCGTTCTTCGCCCTGATCAAGCGGAACCCCTTTTATGTCCTCGCCATCCCCTTCTGGCTGCTCAAGGGAAAGGCTTTTCTCAAGCAGCAGATCCATCAGCGAACCAACCTGGATGTCGGCAACCTGCCCTATCATGAGCCCTTCCTCGCCTACCTGAAGGATCAGAGGGCCCGCGGACGCCGGCTGGTCCTGGCCACGGGAAACGATCAGCACATTGCCCGCCAGGTCGCCGGGCACCTCCAGCTGTTTGACAGTGTGCTGGCAAGCGACGGGGTCGTCAACCTGACCCGTCGAGCCAAACAGACCCGCCTGGTAGCGGAGTATGGTGAAAAAGGGTTCGATTACGCAGGCGACAGCAGGGATGATCTCGATGCATGGTCGTCTGCGCGAAGGGCCATCCTTGTCAATGCCCCCGACAGCGTCTCTCGCCGGACCGCCCGGGTCACCGAGATCGAGCAGATCTTCAGCCGCGAGGGATCGCGAGCGATGCCCTTTCTGAAAGCTTTGCGCCTGCATCACTGGCTGAAGAACGTGCTGGTCTTCGTCCCGCTGGTGCTGGCGTACCGGTACGCCGAACCGGGCCTGCCCGGGAAAGCATTTCTTGCCTTTCTGTCCTTCGGGCTGTCTGCATCCTGTGTGTATCTCATCAATGACCTGGCCGATCTTCCCGCGGACCGCCGCCACCCCCGGAAACGGATGCGGCCCTTTGCATCGGGGCAGTTGTCCCTGCTCTGGGGCCTGGTACTTGCGCCGCTGCTTCTTTTCGCCAGCATGATCCTGGCCTGTTTTCTGCCCCTGCCCTTCCTCGCCGTGCTGCTCTTGTACTTCTTCCTGAACCTGGGCTATTCCTTCACCATGAAACAGGTCGCGATCCTGGACGTCATCGTCCTTGCCGGGCTGTACACCATGCGCATCATGGCCGGCTCGGCGGCCGTCTCCATCTGGCCGTCGGCCTGGCTTGGGGCCTTCGCGCTGTTCATTTTTTTCAGCCTGGCCCTGGTCAAACGATACGCCGAGCTGGTACTGATGAGGAAAACGCACGGGGAGGACGTCCAGGTACGCGGCTACCTCGGCATCGACGGGGAACTCCTGGCAGCCATGGGGGCGGGAAGCGGCTATCTGGCGGTGCTCGTCCTGGCCCTGTATATTTCCAGCGCCACCGCGGAGTTGCTGTACAAGCATCAGGCATTCATCTGGCTGTTGTGCCCCCTTCTGCTCTACTGGATCAGTTATGTATGGCTGATCGCCCATCGGGGCCGGATGGATGACGATCCGCTGGTATTCGCAATCAAGAACCCGGTCAGCCAGATCGTTGCCGTGCTGGCCGTGGTCATCATCCTGTTGGCGAGGTAGAAGCAAGACATGCAGACCTCTGCTCAAAGAGATAAAACAACAATACGTTCGAGCGTCCGATTGCAGCGACCGTCGAGGTTGATGGCTCTCCTGGCTGCACCCGCGGCAATCGGGATAGTCCTTGGCTTTGGGGGCATGGCCGGCGGAGAGCCGGCATCGAAAAGCGGGCCCGCGGCCTCCGTTTTCTCAAATCGGCAAACCATCGTCGACCTTCAGCCGTATCGCCAGTCCGGCACGATTGCGATCAAAGGCGTGCGGGGAGAGGAGGGCCGAGCCACCCTGATCCAGCTGAACCCCAACGTCAACGCCTGGTTCCTGCTGCGGCTGTCATGGCAGGGCGGAGCGTCAACGGAAGAGTACCACCTGGAAAATAGCAGTCCCCGGACACAGAAAGTTCTGCTCGAGGATCAGAACCCCTCCGGCCTCGTCATCGTGGACGGGGACAAGAAGACCGCCTGTGAGCTGTGGGGAACCGATTCAAAGGCAGGCCTGAAGGCTGCAGGAGCGTCCCGCGCGGCCTATGCCCCTCTTTGCGGGGGAAAGCTCTATCTGCGCAATCCCGTCAGGGGGCATCGTACTCAAATAGAAATCGTGACCGACTTCCTGCGGGACGAGGTCCCCGCGGGGGACAAGATCGTGTCTTCTGTTCGTGACAACTTCTACAACGATGCCTACCGGGAAAAGGCTGAGACAGTGGAGGAACCGAAGCCGGCCGAGCCCGGCCCCATCCGGAGAAAAGTGTCAGGCGCCCCGGACACGACGCGGAACCAGGCCGACCCCGAACCGGCGCGGATTGATCCCGACCAGGCCTACCGCCTTGTGGTGTCGCCCCACCTGGGCATCGAGCTCGAAGGAGCCTCTCCCCGCGGACTTACTGCGGGAAACTGGTACGCGGTAAAGGATCATCGGGGTCTCTATGTCAGCTTGATTGCGCCGAACATGATTGCCCGTGACATCCTGCGCAGCTTCAGGAACACGGTCAGCACGCTGGACAAGGCCGAATCCGATGCACTGGTGTATCTCGTTGCTCTCGACCTGGATCAGTTCGACCTGAAGTTCTCCCTCGGAACCGTACATCCCAGGGTCGACTGGTCCGATCGCGTACCGGACAGGATGAAGGATTCATCCCTGCCCGGACCGGACGGGATCGGGACGATCGCCCCGCTCGTGTCGACGGGCCTCGTGAACCCGAAGGACGCCGTTCAAACCGTGGCAGCATTTACGGGAGGCTTCAAGCGCACCCACGGGGCGTTCAGGTGGGGACGGCTCTCCCTGCAGAATCAAGGGAGCCACTACGGCTTCATCGAACAGGGCGTGGTCTTCAGCAGGCTTCAACCGGGGCTCTCCACCCTGTATGTGCTCCGGGACGGCCGGCTGAACATGAAGACCTGGACAGTGCAGGACGATGACCTCCTTCCCGCAATCCGTTACGCCCGGCAGAACGGGGTCCCGATCATCACCGATTATGATCCCGCAACCCGGATGTCCGTTCCCGGCCCGCTCGTTTCCCGCTGGTCGGAAGGGAACTGGGCCGGATCGGAAGACAAGAAGCTGCGGACCATGCGCGCAGGGGCAGCCCTGCAGGAAGTGAAGGGAAAACGGTTCCTGCTCTATGCCGATTTCACGAGCGCAACGCCGTCGGCCATGGCCCGCGTTTTCCAGGCATACGGGTGCAGTTACGCCATGCCCCTGGACATGAATGCCCTCGAGCATACGTACTTTGCCGTCTACAAAAGACAGGGCTCGAACCTCATCGCTCAACACCTGATCCAGGGGATGAGCGCAGTGGACAAGTCGGCAAAGGGGAAGCCGATCCCCCGCTTCCTCGGATCCCCGGATAACCGGGACTTTTTCTATGTCCTGCGAAAGGAGCCCCAATGAGACCTCAACGGTTCCTGCTCTTGAGCGTCGCGGTGCTGATCTGGATGAGCGCCTTCTTCCCCTACCCGGCTGCGGCGCAGTCGCTTGCCGAGCAGAATGAGGCCCTGTTCCGCGAACTTCAACAGGCGCACGCCCTGTCCGACGGGCAGATGCAATCCATCCGCAAGATATTTTCCGCCTCGGGTTACATCGGCCAGGGAAACCCGGCCATCACCCGCCACCCGGTCAGCCCGCAGGGTTGCCGGGAAAAGCTCGCAAAGCAGGGCGTCCGCTACGAGAACGCTGAATTCGAGAAAATCTGCGGGGCCAAATACATGGCGCCTCTCTACGACCCGGCCAGGAAAAAAGCGCAGGATGCCGCAGCCTGCATCGACCAGTTCGAGTTTCCCGACATCCCCTGCGCCTACCCGGTGATCTGGGTGCGAGCCCGGGAAGCCGCCGAGATCTGCCAGGTCATGGGCAAGCGTCTCTGCGACGCGCACGAATGGGAGGGGGCATGCGCCGGGGCTCTCGAACCCCCCGACTACCGCTTCGATCTGGCCAAAGGCGTCGATCCCAACACGGCGGTCGGAAGGATGCGGCAGGCTCATAACAAGGCTCATGCGGCCGGGAAGGCCTGGGCCTACGGCCCGGGCTATCAGAAAGGAATCTGCGCCGCAGCAAGTGTCAAGACCCCTGGATGCGGCGGCGGGGGATGGGGCACATGCGGATCCAACACCTATCCCGCGGGGACCTTTCCGGACTGTCACAGCGCCTTGGGGGTCTATGATCAGCACGGAAATGCGGCGGAACACATGAACCTTCCATTGAATGAAAGCCAGATGTCGAGCCGGGGAAGCAGGGAGTTAGGGGTTACCGAGATGAAGGGAAGCTGGTTCATTTTCGACACGTACCACGCCCATGAGGACTGGTGCCGCTGGCGGGCGCCCTACTGGCACGGCACCCGGGTCATGGATGCGCACAGCCACGCGAATTATCATCTCGGGTTTCGTTGCTGCAAGACAATCGGGAAAGATTAGTTGAACGGAGGGAGGTCTCAGAAGCGCGGGGCTTCTGACGGATCGAGAGACTCGCCAATCGGCCGTCGGTGTCCCAGGGCCGTCAGCCGCCAGGCCTCGCGGACGGCGCCCTCATCGCTCAGCACGCCCGCCAGGGCCGGATCTTCCAGGATCGCCCAGATCGAACAGGGTTGACCATCGAGCAGGGCCGTCGTGCTGATCAGGCGAATGCCATGGCTGTAGTCGGCGTAGCCCGAGCCATGGACCGTGCTGAGAGGCTGAATGGGCACTCCCGACGGGCGATGCCATCCGTAAATAGCGATTTTCCCCGGCCTGGAGGCCAGACGAGTGGTCATCACGACATCTTTCTTGTGTCCCGATATCAACTCTCCAAGCGGACAGCCCAGGGCAAGACGCTGATCCCGGATCATTTTGTTGTGCGTCAGGTAGTACGCCGTCGATCTCATCTGGGCACCCGCAGGCAGGGGCTCGGGTTTCAGCGTGACGGCAGATTGGCTGAATATGGCGTCGACGATCTTTTTTGTCGGCAGGGTGAAACCGAATTGATCGGCAATGGCAGTAGCAGCATTCAGGCCCATCGGGATGCGGATGAAATCCTGATTGGAACCGATCGACAGGTAGTCCGGCATCACGAAGAGTGTGACCGTTGTCGTCCTTCCATCGCCGGACGTCCGACTGAGATGAACCGAAGCCAGCCTCCTGAGAAAGTCCGGAAGATTGCCCGCCTTGAGCTGCTCGACGATCATCTGCTCGCGATCAGTCCCCTGCAGTCCGTGGATGCTCCGCGCAAATTCAGAGCCGCTCATTCCCCCGGCGGGTCTTGACGGAATGCCCTTGACCAATAAGGCCTGCATATCGCCCTTGCTCCCTCCAAAAGCAAAGAAGGACAACAGACTGCAAAGCAATATCACGACCAGGCACAAGGCCTTTCTTCTCATTCCACCTTCCTCCGGAACAAAACGCATGTATAACTTATATAGGTCGCCTGATAAGTCAATGCCTATTTGGGCCATGGAGAAGAATAGTCCAATATTTCCAGCACTTAAAGAATGCACTGTTCCCGGCGGCGCTTTACATTGTATCGAAGCCGGCATCGTACTTCAGTTCGGGGAGGATTCAATAAATATTGCATAGTTACGCAATCTCTGTTACACAAGTAACCAACGCAACAATGTCGGTGTATAACTCAGAATATTCCCTATTGATTCCTCAGCGTCTTCACTCTCCCCTTCACGCATCGTGGTCCTTCAAGATCGGACGCCAGGACGTATCCCCGACACCGAAGGAGGCGCCATGAATCTCAAATTCCTCACACCCGGATTTCAAGGCTAATCAAAAACGAAGACACTCTACCGCTCTTCGGGGACTGGTTCTGCGTCATGGACTCATCCCGCATTCCCTGGCGACATCAGGACCTTCAATTCTTATCAACCTGCGCCCGGCATTTCACGGCAAAGCAGGGGAAGGAGCACCGTCATGAGCGATTCACGATTTCAATGCGTTGCCGATTTTTCCATTGGCGGTCAGTATTATGTGATCGGTAAACTCGGGAATGGCGTCGCCGGTCCCGCGAGAGAAGGGAACGGCATACGCCCGGTGAAATCAAAGCCCGTCGGTGAATTGAAGATCGGCAGCGATCGGTACTGTGTCTTTGAAGCCGATGGGAACGGACTGGCGGAGTGGAATCGGGAAATCCTGGAGCTGCTCAAGGCCCTGACGGAGAGAGAGCAACAGGTTGTCTCCCGAGCCGCCCGCGGGCAGGTGAACAGGCAGATAGCCGACGAGATGCACATCAGCAGCCACACGGTGTCGTCTTACCTGAGACGCATCTTTCTCAAGCTGGGTGTGGGAAACCGAACAGAGATGGTCTTCAAGTGCCGCAAGCTCATCGAGAATCAGCGAAGCATGAATCTGTAAGCACGGCCACCCGGAGCTGCCCTGCCGACCCAATGCGATGATCCTCTGCTCCTCTCCCCTTATCATACTGTGCCGGGCTTTCCTCAATGAGCATTCCATGCTGCCACACGTTTGTGCTACCCTAGACGAATGCCTTCATATGTGCGACTTTCCCTTTTTCCAATTTTATTCTATTAGGAGCTCGAAGTCTGCAGATAGGATCTAAAGCGGAGTCGATGCAATATCGCCTGCTCTGAATTTACGGCTTCGGATCCAAGCATCTTACAACCCATCCATTACATTTTTGACCATCACGCATCATGGACCTCCAAGGTTAGGAACCACGGACTGTTTTCTTGACTTGAAGAAGGAGCCATGAATTTCAAATCCATTCTAGCCGAATTGTAATCGCGACACTGGCAACCATGAAAAGATGAAAAAACGGATTCTCCTGTTTCGATCGTGGGGCTGTCCCATTTTCGCAAAAACCCTACGGGCATCCATCCTACGGTGCGCGCCATGGACCGTAAAACTGCTGCCTACTCTCTTGATGCACCCACCATTCTGGTGGTCGACGGGGATGACAAGATCTACAAGATCTTCAGGGATGTCTTGTGTGCAAAGTTCAACCTTGTTTTCATCCCGAATGAAGTATTGGCAAAAAAGATCGTCGACGATTTTCCTTTTGCCCTGATCTTCGTCGGGCAGTGCCCGGACAACCGCGACGGTCTTTCGCTGATCCACATTCTCAAATCCGACCATCCATCCATCCCGGTGGTTTTTATTGCCGCACAACCCTCGGCCGATCTGATCCTGTCTGCTTTCCGGGCGGGGGCCAGGGACATCGTCACCGACCCTGTCGACCCGGTTGACCTGCTGGATATCGCGGACAGGGCTGCCCTGTCGGCAGCTGCAAACCCTCTGTCCCATCCTTCCGATTTGACCTCTCCCCGTTTCAACCTGAAGAATCTCTGGACGCAACTCCGGACCGCCAATCAAGGCTATGTCAAATTCGGGCTTAATGCCGATCCAACGTATTCCTTAATAGGAGGGGAGGCCGCCGCTGCCACAGCCGGTCGCTCCTGCGCCGTGCAGCCGGAGACACCGAACATGCTGCAGGGCCGCTTAGCTGCAACGCGGACACGGCGCGATACGGCATGCATGCGCATTCTGTTCCTGGGAAACTTTCAGGTCATGATCCGGGACCGGATCGTGGACGAGTGGCCGAGCAAAAAGGGTAAATCCATCTTCGCCTACCTTTGCTACCATTCGGACAAGCGAATCTGTCGCGACGTTCTCATGGACGTATTCTGGCCGAAATCGATGCGTGAATCCGCACGGAACAGCCTGAACGTAGCCATTCACGGGCTCAGAAAGCGATTTCAGCAGTTTGACCCGGAGAAAGAGTACATCGTCTTCAGCAGCGAGAGTTACTCCATAAATCCGGAGGTGGAAATCTGGACGGATGTCAATGAGTTCGGCGACCTCTGGATGAAAGCACAGAGTGTCGAGCGGAGCCAGGGGCTCAAGGCTGCGGCGGCATATTATGATCAGGTTGCTTCGATGTACAGCGGCGATTTCATGTCCGATGAGTTGTATGAAGACTGGTCGACGCTCGAGCGGGAAAACCTGAAAGAGATCTTCCTGGTGGCGCTCGAAAAGATCAGCGAGTGCAGGCTTCACGCGGGCAGTTTGGAAGAAACGATCAGCATCTGCAAGGCGATCCTGGAGCGGGACAACTGCCGCGAGGAGATCTACCGCCGCCTGATGTGCTGCTACCAGAAAGCCGGACGCAGGGACAAGGCATTGTGCGCATATCGCCAATGCGTCCGGTGCCTGAAAGCCGAGTTGGATGCGGAACCATCCGCGGCCATAACCGAGTTGTATAGAAAAATAAAGGCCGCCACCGATTCCTGAAGTCCCACCAGGCACCTCCTTGCCGATATTTTGCTCGAAAAATACTTACTGACCAAAACCTTTTCGGAAAATATAACCGAGAATTAAGTGCTGAATAATTCCAAATTAATAATTTAATAACTTTGCATAACTAGATTGAAGTTGGTTAGTGAAGATTCATCAAACAGACGCTTACTCAGACTACTTGCGAGGTAAGGCGCGAACCAGTCCGGGTCAGCAGAGATAGGAGGTGATGTGTGAGCGGTAAACCATGATTCCGACCTTTAGTACATTTGACGCAACACTCATGAAAGGAGGTTTCACATGACTGGGCAACCGAATTTTCCGCAGTTGCATTTTGACGTGACAGGCTTTTACGTATCCGAACAAATCCCGCCAGGGTTTGCGCCTACCACAATTATCCCGAAAGGCAGTCCGTTTACATTGAGTTGTGACTTCAACATAGGCGGGGGCATCGGAGAGGGGCTCAATAATCTGAACGTGGGTGGACCCGTCTTCGAGTATAATGTAACCTACTATGCAGATGTTATCGGGCCTGGCACTGATTACAAATTCCCGCCGGGTCCCGCAAACGTATCGCACTCCATTATCTGCATTCCAGGTACATATGCTTACGGACCTGCGCAAACGAGCTGGACCGTCCCGGCGAACACGATGAATGCAGGAACGTATAAATTAAGCTGCGTTGTAAAGATGTCTCCTGCTGATCGTCCTCCCAATCCCCCTAGTACCCAAGGCGTCCCGTTGCATGTGATCGGATTCGTGGAGGGTCCTATGATCGACATCTACGAGCCGTGAGTGCCCGCATTATGATTCGCGAACGATTTCAAGCCTCGGGATCAAATCGTAAAGTATTGAATCGGGGTCCATGGATCTAGCCATGGACCCCGCACACCTCGAAAAAAAGAGGGCGATGATATGAAGACCAATGAGAAGCGCCACAAAGAGCAATACAGCACAAAGGATAAAAAGAACGGCAGAGGCAAGGTTTCAAGCGACTCGCCGGAAGTCATGTCCAATGAAGAGAGCCGTCAATCGATCGCAGACGTCGAAGACTTAAAGAAAGGGATTGCTTTCCATGTTAATTTTTTCCTCAAGGAAGGGCAACTCAAGGGGACTATCACGCACCGCCGGACCAATAAGCAAATAGAATTTACAGGTCTTGATCAGATGGCGATCAATCAATTCATGAAAAAATATCTGTCTCGATTGGAAAAAAGCGTCGAAATGATGCCCGTTGAGGAGCAGCCCCAACAAATACATGAATTCGCCGAAGTGCAACGGAAAGAAGAAACGAGGAAAACCCCTCCCGATGAGATGCAGACACGAAGCTTTGACCTGATCCCGGCAGGCTCTACCCAGCCTGCGGAATTCCTGCGGCAGGGACGGCCTTTTCAGCTCCAGTGGTCCTTCGAGCCACCTATGATATCAGACATGGAGGGCGAGCAGCTGTATTACAGAATTGTGATCAGCGGGAAAAATCTGGAAGGCGGCGAGCGTCTGAAGATTGGTGATATCAAAGGGCAAATCGGTTTCGGTAGCGCCTTGACCGCCCGCATTCCATCCGAACCTTTACCGCCGGGGGCGTATTGGCTTGAAGCGGACTCCGACTTCAGCCTGAAATCAAAGGTCGCTGAATGGCGCAGTGCCTGTCATGAAAGACGCCTGATCCAGGTGATTTAATCTCTCTGCGGGCAGAGTCTCAGATAGATAAGGCACAGTTTCGCTGCTTTCTCCATGCTGCACGAACCCTGCCGCACCCGCTTTAAAGCTTCGTCTAATTCATTAACGCCTTATTATCCGCACTCATACGATGCAGATGTAAACCGGAATGGCGAAAAGTTGAACTACCGTTCTTGACCCTCATTTCACCGGTAACTGCGTTTATCCTTCGCTCGTAGTCTTTGCAGATCGGGCAGCGAAAGATGACCCAATCTCCCTCTGTAACAGAGTCGCATTCATGCTGATCGTAGTCTAAGTTGTTGAATGAAAAGTTAATTTCGTGCATCTTCTCAAGTCCTCTCAATGAATAGTTTTGATGCCTTAGCACAGTAGCGCCCATATTAATAGCAATAAATATACCCGCCCCCCATTCCTGCACCCTGCGGCAGCAGAGGACCTTGCGCGCGGGCCCGAAGGCAGCGCCACGAAAGCGAAAGGGTCAGCATTCCCCGCTGGCCCTTATCTCTGTTCACAATGTGTCGATTCTGACTCGTCATGATCCATCGCCGCGATGCAGACACGAAAATCCCTTTATTTCTCCTTGACTTGCAAATCAGATTACTGCTAAAGAACAAATTAGAACTACCCCATACAATAGCACTGCGTCACAGTCATATACGTCGTCTATTGTTTCTTTCACCCCATCGAGCATTGTGGTCCTTCAGGTTAGAAACCATAACTGGATTTCACTGACTTACGGAAGCGCCATGAATCTCAAATTCATTTCACCCTGATTCCCCGAAAACTGTGGGGATAACCCCGGCGCCCGGCAAAGCAGGTGCATTGATCGCCATTCACAGGATTGTCCTTTTCATGGAGTGACCTGATTGCCACTCCCCCAGCCGTCAGGAACGTGTCGCCTCTTCCTGAGGGGCGGAAACCACAGCAACTTGGAATTCTTGGAGAAAGGCCCATGGAACCTACGATTGCCGCTGAAGCCGCGGCGAAACTCGCGGAAAATCTCGGTACCACGGCCCTTGCCGTCGGCGCGCTCGGCACTGCTGCTTATGGCATCGTAGACGGGTTGAAGTTCTGTCCGTGGATCGACCTGGCTGGATTCGAGCGGCTCTTCTCAGGAGGAGGCAAGGCAGGCGGCCGGATGTGGCCGATCAAGCACAAGGCGACTCTCGATCCGCTGCTGCCTGCCCTGAAAGCAGCATACGGCAGTGATGCAATGGACCTGCTCAAGTCGCAATACCGCAGCGGGCGCTCCAAGGGCGACCTGCCGCGAACCCTGCGACAGGGTGTGCGAATCGGCTTCTCCATGATCGAACCCGAAAAGATCGTGTCCGCCGCCATAGGTCTCGGCCTCGCAAAGAGCGTGGCGGCTCTTGCAGCCGACACGATCAAACTCGGCCTCGAGCCGTCGCCGGCAGCGGGCGACGATCCCAAGCCGGAGGCGACAGTGACCGCCGAGCAGCGATCCGCTCTTGCACGCCTTGAAACCGCAATTGACGCCCGCATCGATGCAAATCTGGCAATGGCCGATGTGGAATATGTCACGCAGGCCAAGATATGGGCGATGATCGTCTCGATCGGGATCGCACTCTGGGTGGGGTGGCTCCTGCACCAGAACTGGGCGGCAAGCCTCGTGGTCGGCATCACGGCCGTACCTCTTGCGCCTGTGGCAAAGGATCTCGCCACGGCCCTGCAGTCGGCAGTCAAGGCATTGGGTGCCCGATGAATCAAAAGTTTATCCTCAGCTTGCGCGACCGGGAAATGGGCGGTGCGGTGACATCCGGCCATCTCTACTGCGTCGCTGACGGCGGCCGGCCGATGGACTGGGAGGCCAACCTGCAGGAATTTACGCGCATCACGAGCGCGGGGACGAAGCATCTGCTGGTTCTCCTTCACGGCTTCAACAACACGTTCGAAGCGGGCCGCAAGTCGCTCACGCAATACATGGACCTGATGGCGGCAGGCGGCAACGGGGACGTCATGCTCGCCGTGCTGTGGCCGGGCGACGGCTGGGCAAAGGCGCTGACCTACCCGTTCGAAGGACGCGATGCCGACGACTCGGCCCGCGCCCTGTGCCGGTGGCTCACCGTCCACGTCGACAGAAACGCGAGCATATCCTTCGTCGCCCACAGTCTCGGCTGCCGGGTCGCGATGGAAACGGCTCAGCGGCTGGTCTGGAGCGGCGATGGCCCCGGGATCGACCGCATCTGCCTTCTGGCGCCGGCCATCGACAACGACAGCCTCGGGAAAAAGTGCGTAACCTGCTACCGGGATGGCACGCTTGCCGCCGACCGTGTGGCCGTTCTCGCGTCTGAAGAAGATGAGGTCCTGCGGTTCGCGTATCCGTTGGGCGATCTTGCGCAGACCGTGCTGCATGGCGAGCGCTGGGGTAAGGCGCTGGGGCGCACCGGGCCGGATGAGCGCGAACCTGTCGTGCTCGCAAAGATCGAGCCTGTGCCGAAGGCCGATCCGAGTCGCAAGATCGACCATGGCGACTACCTGAAACCCGACCCGGCCAAAAACGGACAGACGATTGCCGAGAGTGAAAAGTTCGCGCTGCAATTTTTCAGTCGTGCCCCGCATCCCATTTGGCCGGCACAGCGGCCATGAACACGACACGCAGCTCGCGCCGCCTCGCACGCGCCGTTTCGTTCTGACCCGTTCCGGCTTTGCATTGCCGGGACGATTTCCCCGTTGCGTCATCCGACATGGAGCTTGCTTGCTTCGCAGCTTCATTCATCCGGGTCCGTTTTTAGAAGACGACATTTCTTAAGGAGAGTGAGATGGACACGGGAAAAGACGAAGAAAAGGACCGGAGCACTGCAATCTACCAGGAGAATCCATCCCAATACCTCAAGGAACTCAGGGATCAGAAACAGACACTCGGAGAACAGGAAGAAAAGATCAGGGAACACGAGAGCGAGCTCATAGGAAAAGAACGGGCCGAGTTGCAACGCCTGGCAGGGGCAACCGATCAGCCGGACTATAAAGACAGGCTCATGGGACTTGCCTTCTCCGGCGGAGGCATCCGCAGCGCCACGTTCAACCTCGGGGTCCTCCAGGCGCTGTCGGAGCAAGGCCTGCTGACCCGGTTTGATTACCTGTCGACCGTATCCGGCGGAGGATACATCGGCAGCTGGCTTTCCGCCTGGATCTGGCGTGAGCGCGAGCAAATCAGGGCGGAACGCCTGGAGCAGGAATGGAAACAGCACCTCGCTGACAGACAGAAAGGCCCGAGCGCGCCATCGCAGGGCGCCGGTGCTGCCACCGGCGCCGGAACCATTGGCAGATGGATCTCGGACAAGATAGAACAGAAGAACGAGGAAGGCGAGAAACGGGAATGGCTGACACGGAAGAAAGAAGAGCAGGAGGCGGATCAATCTGCACGCGAGGCAAAACGGGCCGCAGCGAATGTCCAACAGGAACTCGCCGACAGTGCCGATGCACGAGACAGGAAGAGCTGCGCAGCCGGCGGCACCACAGCCTCGGCAGCCGGAAGCAAGAGGGAACCTGACCCGATCACGTTTCTCCGCAACTTCAGCAACTACCTGACGCCGAAGCTGGGGCTGCTGAGTTACGATACCCTTGCCGCCGTTGCCACCTATGCCCGCAACTTGCTGCTGAACCAGACCATCCTTGTCCTTGCGCTTGCCTCCCTGCTGCTGCTGCCCCGGGCGGTTGCCCTCCTTGCCGACATTCAGAGCGTCGAGAGATACTGTCAAGCCGCAGGGCTGTGTCTTGTCGTGGCGATCATCTTCATAAACCTCAATCTCATCGAGCAGCAGCGCAAATCAAGGGGCGAGCCGCGCTGGTTCGTGACGCCGTCATGGGTGCTCCTGCTCATTGTTGTGCCGCTTGTGCTGGCCGCAATGCTCACCGGATTTCTTGCAAGTGTTCCGCTGGATCAATTCATCATCCGCAATTGGCTTCCGTTTATCGTCGGCGGGCTGATCGCCCTTGCGTTCATGGCATTCTTGTGGATCGCGGAGTGTCTCCGGGAACGAGAACAGGGCCGTGCGGGCAGCCTGGCATTGCTGATATGGAACCCCCTGGGCCTGGTGGGATGTCTTGCCGCCGGTGTCGCACTGTTGATCCTTCTACATAAACAATTTGCCCCCGACATCGCAAGCGCCGCACTTGACCGCTGGAGCATGACCGTATGGGGAATGCCTGCAGCGCTTGGAATTTTCGCTCTTGCGGTCACCCTGCAGTTGGGCATCACCGGGCGGCCCCTCAACGAGGACTGCCGGGAGTGGTGGGGCCGCCTCGGGGGGGCGCTGATCGGCATTGCTCTCGGTTGGATTACCCTCGCGGTGTGTGCATTGTATTCGCCGTACTGGGTGATCCTGCTTCGTGATTGGGTAAGCCATGCGGTGGCCGCCCTCGGCGTCGGATGGATCGTCTCCACCGTTGCCGGTGTTCTGACGGCGTTGAGCTCGTCCACCGGCAAACCGGGGGCCTCGAAGTGGATCGAGATCGTGCCGCGGTTGGCGCCCTATATCTTCGTTGCCGGGCTGCTGGTGGCGCTGTCCCATGCCTTGTACATCGGATTTGCCTATGTCCAAGGGGGCGAGAGCTTTGTCGATATGGCTTCCGCAGCGTCAGAGTGGACCGACTATACGAGGATTCTCGATGATTCGTCCCTCAGTGGGCTCTTGCTCGGCGCGGGTATCCTTCTCACCATCCTCACATCGCTCTTCCTGTCGTGGCGCGTGGATGTAAACGTATTCTCGCTGCACCGGTTCTATCTCAACCGGCTGGAGCGCTGCTACCTCGGTGCAAGCAACCGCCTGCGGCGCGGCAATCCGTTCACCGGCTTTGACCCCCGGGACTCGGTCAGGCTGGCCGCG
>JGI20214J51088_10001282_pt1 | contig 17184 bp, 23 predicted proteins | sample WetSurMetagenome_FD_51088 | JGI IMG/M metagenome (IMG submission 51088) | reverse complement strand
TCATAGTTTAAAACCTGACACAGAGTTTATTGGAATAAACCATATATGAAGATCAGAGCGGTACTCAAGGTGAAATCAGAAACATCCTGACATGCTGCAAAACCCCCGGGACGAAAACCGGGGGTTTTTGCTTTGCCATAAATTTTGATTCATTGGTTGAATAACAATAAATACAACATGAGTTCTAATATAATAAAATTATAAACTTCTGACGTATTATTAATTATTGTACCTGCTAGGTTCGCCTGCCTTCTATATCTGCATCAGAATAAAGAAGCAAGACAATTTATTCCGTCTGAAATGACGTGATTGCTGGAATCCTGTTTTGGATCGGCTTTAGTTAAAGATTTGATTTATAATTATAAACAGTATTTGGATCTGATGTACATGTACTTTGGATGTAAATTAAGTACTATCAGATAATATAGTAAATGGGCTTTTGAATTGCGGGAGTCACAGGATAATTAGCTCACTCTTTTCACTTATTAACGAGTAGGCTGAGAAAATAAAAGAAAAAGCTTGTCATTATGAATTTTACTGCAGGATTACCTTCGGTGATCCTGATGGGGTGAAACTAAAAGAAAAAACCTTGCCATCCGCCAGCCAGCGGATGGCTACGGGCTTTTTTCATTCAATCGCTTATGCAGGTGAACCTGCAATGCTCAGAATGAAAAAAGCCCTTCCGCTATCGCGGAAAGGCTTTTTCTTTTGTCGGGGTGGCAGGATTAATAGCTCACTCCGTTTGCTATTGATCCTTATGGGGGTGACTAAAAAGAAAAGCCTTTAATTCGCTGCGCTCATTTACGGTCTTTGTTTTTACTTATGCTTTTGAAAGCAAGCTTTCAACGCAACGAAAAAACAAAGCCCTCCTGCCGAAGCAGAAAGGCTTTTCTTTTGTCGGGGTGGCAGGATTCGAACCTGCGACCCTCTGGTCCCAAACCAGATGCGCTAACCGGGCTGCGCTACACCCCGCTTTGTGCGCCTAAACCCTGGTGAAGACGCAAAAAGGAAGCGCAAAAGTAGAACTAGTTTTTTAAATATCATAGTTAATGACGTAATAATTTTGTTTTTATTTTTATCTTATTGAATATCAATCCTGAAGTGCTGATATTCTATTTAATTATTACAGATTACAGTTGGCATAATAATATACCACGCCTATTTATTCAAACTGATTGCAATCCTGCATTTGTGTGTTTTCAGTATTGGCTCTATAAAGCTGGCTTTATGATCTCTCTTTTATAACAACAGATCCGTTTGTAGTTGCGACATTCATTTGAACAGTATGATAAAGTCCTTTTCAGCTATAATGTTTTTAGCAGTCAATATTTTCAGGCTGAAACATATAATATAATGAAAACCAATAAAATAAACTTGAAGTGTGTAATAAAATTGCCTCCAGTTCGTTTAGTATATATAAAAGGATCAAAATCCGCCATACGTTTCTTAATTGAACGGCCTTTATTGATTAACCCTTTTCTCATCTTCAGGAACCTTTAACTTTATGAATCCGTTCCTTTTGTCATCAGATACAATATAAAGATCTGATATTTAAAATTTTTGACTGGTATTTATCATATGCATTTAGAACAAATTCAAATATTTAAACGTATTTTAAAAATGAAAAGATTAATTGTTATTATTAAAATTCTTTTATCTACAATTGTCGGATTTGGCTGTCCATCAGGAGCTCTTAATTCCTTTTTTCATTCAAAAACAGAATTTGAAATATTTCAGGAACCATCATATATCCTCGATACACTGCCGTCTTATACTATTGAACCCACTTTTGAGAATCCGGATATTCTAAATTCGCATCAAAGCATTTTAGTGGTTTTAGACAGTAAAATTTATCCACCTGTAAATAATGGAGGTCTTTATATGCTTTTATCAGCCGGTGGTCATAGAAATGTATGTTACACAGCTTTGCAAAAATTGAAAGTCAGGAACGAACCAATAAGAGTAAAGAGTAATATATAACTTTTTTGCATTGATGATTTCAATCCTTCTGCAGTATAACAGAGTGTATCCCGGAATTTGATTCCAGCTACTATCTGTCAGTTAACTCTGATAACAATTCCACTTCCTGATGTTTTACCTTTGGTACTCAATGACCCCGGCTTTGTTATCTCATTTTTATCAGAATAGATCTGTATATAATACAATCCTTCTTTAGAAAAACGGAGTGGTATTTTATAATAAGAACCATTCCTGTAACCGGAAAGCTCCCAAGCAGGTATCTTAAGATATTCCTCGTTGGAATAATCATCATAACTTCCTCTCTTTGTTATCTGCGAAGGAGTTAATGATGATGGAAATTTTTCCCTGTATACAACAAGGTAATAGAGAAAATTATCAGCACCTGTATTTATTGTTATACTGCATGGTTCACCTGCTTTTACTTCCCCTGGTATGTTTTCAAATTCAAAGTACCTGTCAATAAACTCTTCATAATATCTGAACTGTTTTCCGGAAATACTGAATCCAATTCCTACAAAATTATGAGATTTGTCGATTATGGTTTTTTTATGTCCGTCATACGGAGCCTTTTCAGCCATAAAGGTCATATGTCCGGTTTTCATCATCGAGCTGACATTCGATTTTGATACTATATAATTGTCTGACGACCACTGGCCGAAAGCATTTTCGGTGACATGATCATATCCTCCTGCGGAGGCATATCTGTGATAAGGCTTTTCGCCGGCAATATTCCAATGACCTATATAATTATTCTCAGCTGCTTCCCTGCACATTTTATTTGCAACTCTTGATGCAAGGATGTCGAGTTTAACCGGGCCGGCTTTGTATTTCTTTCTGCTGCTATTAATTACTTCAAGTTGTAACAGCTTCATCTTAAGAGATTCTTCGTTGTCCCTGAACTCAATCAACCTTTTTTCGGTTTCGTTCTCCTTACTATACTCTTCAAAATCACTTTTATTCAGATCTGATGTCTGACTCGGAAGTATTGAATGAGGAAGGCAAACCAGGACGATTGCAATGACTATAAATATCTTTATGGTTTTCCACGTTTTTTTGAACATATCACTTTCCTGATTGTTTTATTTTGTAAATAAACCAATAAAAATTGAGCCTGGCATGATTTTCAAACACAAACTTTTAAAACTGGTCTTCCAGTACATGTAAGCTCCAAAATGCCAATTTAAATTAAAATTTAATTATAATGAAAACAAATAAACTTAACATCATCTTTTTTTTGATGCTTATATCCTCATCGGGTTTTGCCCAATCATCAGGATTCTATGATTTCAAGGTGAAGACCCTTGAAGGAGCTGATTTTAACTTCAGTTCTCTTAAGGGAAAAAAGGTAATGATCGTAAATACAGCTTCCAAATGCGGGTTTACTCCTCAGTATAAAGAACTTGAAGAAGTGTATGAGAAATACAAGGATGACCTGGTTATTATCGGGTTTCCTGCAAACAATTTTATGAATCAGGAACCTGGATCAGCTGCTGATATCCGTAAATTCTGTACTGCAAATTATGGAGTAACATTTCCTATGATGGAGAAAATCTCCGTTAAGGGTGATGATATTCATCCTCTTTACAAATGGCTCACCTCAAAGGATAAAAATGGAGTAATGGATTCAGAGGTTAAATGGAATTTCCAGAAATATCTTATCGATGAAAACGGTAAACTTGTTGATGTTATTTATTCAAAAGAGAAACCTGATTCTGATAAGATTACCTCCTGGATTTCAGCAAAATAAACCAGGTCTTTGTGTTATTGAAAACTGAAAGGATGTTTCGGCTGCCTGAGTCGAAACATCCTTTTTACTTCAAGTTATAATTGTGAGAATACTTCCTGTTAAACTGGGAGTGTAAGATTTCAAGGCACTCGATGCAGGTCCGTTTATTACGCTACCAGAAGTAGAAAAAACAGAACCATGGCACGGGCATTGTATATTATCTGCTGATGATTTATATGCTACTGTACAACCTTGGTGCGTACAGATACTTGAAAGAGCAACATATTTACCTCCGCCAGCATTGATAATCAAAACGTTCTGAATTATTTTTGACCCTCCGGTGGTATTTAAAACAGAGTTGTCAGACAAAGACAGATCAAGGTCAATCTTGGTTGGCTGGGGATCCCCGCCCGGATTGGTAGCAGAATCCTTTTTACAGCTCTGGAGGACCGAGGGCACTAATACAAGTACAGCTCCTCCAAGTACTACTTTTTGGACTAATTCTCTTCTGTTCATTATATTTCAGGATTAATTGGATTGTTATTTATAAACAATCTAAATAACAGATTGTTTTATGAAGAATAAAAATTGTTCAGAATCCAATTGTTAAGAATGGAGAGTAACTGCGCAAATTGGCCTTTGACCAGCCCTGCATAATGTTAATTGTTGTAAATTTTACTTAATTCTTGCGAAAAACAAGTATTACTGATACTTTTACGCACATTAAGATTCTCTTTGTAGAAGGGAGAGATTTTTCATCAAATAGAACAGAAGTTGACTTTACTTTTAAAATAACTTAAATATAACCTGGAAATGCCATTAAATATTCCCGATAAACTACCTGCAATTGAAGTCCTTCAGAAGGAGAATATCTTTGTTATGGATGAATCACATGCATCAAAACAGGATATCCGTCCGCTTAAAATTGCTGTACTTAACCTGATGCCAATTAAGATCACAACTGAAATTGATCTGGTCAGGTTATTATCTAATTCGCCATTACAGGTTGAACTTGATTTTATCAGTCTTAGTACCCACACCTCGAAGAATACTCCGAAGGAGCATATGCAGGCTTTCTATAAAGATTTCAATCTTATTTTAAACCATAAATATGATGGTCTTATAATAACCGGAGCACCAGTTGAGCAGATGCCTTTCGAAGAAGTAATATACTGGAAAGAGCTGACTGAGATTTTGTCATGGGCAAAAAGCAATGTTACATCTTCTATATTCATTTGCTGGGGTGCACAGGCGGCTCTTTATCATTATTATGGAATTCCGAAATATCCACTGGAAAAGAAGATGTTTGGTGTTTTTAAACATACCAAAGCCGACTCGACCAATCCGATTCTGAGGGGATTTGATGATGTTTTTTACGTACCACACAGCCGTCATACCGAAATAAAAAGGGAGGATATATTAAAAGTTCCTGAACTGATAATTCTGTCGGAATCCAAAGAATCAGGTGTGTACATGGTAGCATCAGCCAGCGGTCGTGAATTCTTCCTGACTGGCCATTCGGAGTATTCACCGGAAACACTCGATATTGAATATAAAAGGGATCTGGCAAAAAACCTTCCAATTGAGATGCCGAAAAACTATTATGTCGATAACAATCCCAATAATCCACCTTTGGTACGCTGGCGTTCACAAGCCAATATGCTTTTTGTAAACTGGCTTAACTATTTCGTTTATCAGAAAACTCCTTATAATATAGATGCTATTAAGTAAATCTTCCTGATATATCGGATATCATATATAAGTATAAATGATATCAGAAAATATATGGAATAAACATCTTTGTTTCTTTCATATATTCCCTGTAATCATTACCGAATTTTACTGTCATCTCCTGTTCCTCAATCCGGGCAGTAATAAATATTGCAATAAGGTTAGTGAGTGCCAATGCAAGCTGAACAACTTCCGGTTTTTTTAACATCACTCCAGTGCCTAGAAGAAAGATTGAAAGATACAATGGATGTCTGATATATCCGTAAATCCCTGATTTAACAAGAATTGAAGTGTTCTCGAAATTGCTGTCGGGTTTACCTTTTCTTTTGAGCATGAGATAACCGTCAATAACAACATACGCTGAAAGTATAAGCAAGGTCCATGAGATTATTTGCAGAAGAGAAAAAGGATTACAGAACCAAACCCTGTAATTTAAAAGGACCAGAATGAATACACTCTCAAAAGCAAAAAATCTGGCTATTCCATGATATCTTTTAAATTTAATTGATAGAAACCAGGAAAAAATCATAATCAGCACAGTACCTGCAAAAAGTATATAGTTATTCATATAGCCTTTATTAGAATTAATATTTAGTGTATTACTCTATATGCGTGGTTAACTTTTGAGTCTTTGTGCCTTTGTGGCAAAAAAAAGCAATAAAATCATGTATATTACAAGATTCGCCGGGAATTCATTGGTCAGGCTATTTTTCTGAAACCTTTTCATTAACCTTTTTAATATAATTATAAACTTCAATCTGTGAGTGAATGAGTTTCTTTCCCGGTTTCACAAATACATTCGACAAGGAAGCGTCGTGCTTGCGTGCCTTTACATTATCACTCCATTGTATATCAAATATTTCCTTCAATTCATTTTTAATGCTCTTATCAAAAATAGGGCAGGTGACCTCGATGCGGTGCTCAATGTTTCTTGTCATCAGATCCGCAGAAGAGATAAAACACTCCTCATTCCCCCCGTTGCAGAAAATCATGAATCTTGTGTGTTCAAGAAACCGGTCAACAATTCCTATTGCATTTATATTTTCACTTATATCTTTTAAGCCAGGTACAAGCGAAATCATCCCCCTGATAATTAATTTGACAGTAACGCCTGCCTTGCTTGCCTCATAAAGGTGATTTATTATTTCACTATCTGTTATATTATTCAGTTTAAGATAGATAAAAGCTTTCTTTCCTGCAATGGCATTCTTTATCTCATTCTCAATCAGAAGAGTAATTTTGTTTCGCAGGAAAAACGGGGAGAGGACAAGATGGTAGAAATTATCCTTCTTGTAATTGACATTGAAGAAATTGAATGCCTTAAAGACTTCATTTGTTATCTTCTTGTTTGTGGTCAGAAGAAGATGATCAGTATAGATTTTAGCTGTATCCTCATTGAAGTTTCCGGTTCCAATTGCAGCATATCTCTGAGTTACATCATTTTTTACACGAGTGATAAGACAGAGCTTGGAATGGACCTTTAGTCCCGGGACACCATATATTACCTTTACACCTTCTTCCATCAGTTTATTGCCCCAGAGAATATTTGCTTCCTCATCAAACCGTGCCTGCAATTCAACTACTGTAGTAACATTTTTTCCATTACGTACTGCATTCAGAAGTGCATTTATAACACTTGAATTCCTTGCCAGCCTGTAAAGTGTTATCTGGATGGAGGTGACGGATGGATCTATGGATGCTTCTCTGAGAAGATCAATAAAATGATCAAAAGGATGATACGGAAAAAATAACAAAATATCTTTCTTCTTGATCGCTGACAGGATACTTTTACCTGACTGAATATCCCTGTGTGGGATCGGAACAAGAGGTTCATAATAAAACTTTTTACGTCCCGGGTTCGGGAAATTCATGAAGTCCTTAAAATTATGATACCTGTTGGCGGGAATAATAACATCATCGGGACCGAAATTGAGCTTTTTTGTGAGAATTTTCAGCAGGTCATCCGGCATGTTTCTATCGTAAATAAACCGTACAGGAGTACCCCATTTACGTTGTTGAAGACTGCGTGAAAGTTTGTCAATATAACTTTCTGATATATCATCAACTATTTCAAATTCAGCATCTTTAGTAAGTTTAATTGTGTATGCAGAAAATTCATCAAAATCAAAAATGAAGAAGATCTCCTTTAACCCATACCTGATAATATCATCAATAAATATCACATACTTATCCTCGCCTTTTTCCGGAAGAACAATAAACCGGGGAAGGAGATTTGTTGGTATCTCAAGCAATGCAAATCTTTTCTTCTGTGTCTCTTTTTTGACAAGATAAATAGCAAGATAGATTGCATCATCAGTAAGGTTTGGCAGCTCTGAGTCTTTTTCAATAAGGAAGGGCATTAACCTGGTGCGTACTTCTTTGTGAAAATATTTCTGAACAAATTCAGTCTGTTCCTGGTTTAGCTGTTTCTCATTGATAATATGTATCTTATGCTTATCAAGCTCCTGTATGAGTGCCAGATAGATCTTTTCAAACTTGGCATTCTGTTCCAGGACTATCTCCTGTATCTTTTTTAATGTGGCTTTCGTATTATAGCCAAGGATACTTTTCGATTTCGCTCCAAAGAGAGAAAGTCTTTTTAAAGTTGCCACTCTTACCCTGAAGTATTCATCAAGATTATTGGAGTAGATACCAAGAAACTTAAACCTTTCTATAAGAGGAACTTCTTTGTTCTCAGCTTCCTGTAATACTCGTTCATTGAATGACAACCAGCTGATCTCCTTTGGTATATAGGTTTTGCTCATAATACTTTTTCAGGTTTCAGAAAATACTCCGTTTTCCCGGTCCTTTGACTGATCTCAGACCATTTGCTTATATTGAAGGAGATACAGACAATTCCACATTTTGGTATGAAGTCACATCCTTTGGTGCATAACCTGTCTGCTATTTCCGTCAGAGAAGGGTTATGTCCGAACAACATCATTACATTATTTTCATCGCTGGTAACTGATAAAACTTCAGACAGGAATTGAATATTCATTTTATAATAGAAGGAACTGTTTATTTTAACCATCGCCGGATCAATCCCAAATTCTTCAGCAAAAATATACGCTGTTTCAAGAGCCCTGAAAGCGGAACTTGAAATCATTATACCCGGTGAATTCTCTTTTTCAATAAGCTTCCGGGCCATCAACCTTGATATGGTTTTTCCTTTCAGTGTAAGTGAACGTTCAAAATCCGTAAATTCAGGTACAGGATCTTCAGCTCTAGCATGACGGATTAATATAAGTTTTTTCATTTTTCCAATTTATAGAGAATGATGCTTACTTTAACTGATTGTCAATTATATTCCAAAACTTGTTCCCATGTTTTGTGCCTGGATAACCATAGGGTCATCAGGTTCAACGAGTTTTAGTTTCCCGGAGACATCAGCAAGAGCAACAGATACTATTTTGTTGTCTTTCAGGGCTACCATCTTGCCATAATCACGTTGGGCTATCATATCAGCAGCAGCAGTACCATACCTGGTCGCAAGTACCCTGTCCATGGGAGAGGGGGTACCTCCTCTCTGTATATAACCCAGTACCGTTTCCCTTGTTTCGAGTCCTGTCATTTCATTTATTCTTTTGCTTAAAGATTGTGCAGAAGAGCAACTGGCCTTAATAGGATTTTTTATACCTTCCGCAACCACAACAATTGAATATGGTTTATTCTCATCAACACGGCGAAGAAGGTATTCAGCAATCTTTTCCTCTTTATAATCAATCTCAGGAATAAGGATTACATCTCCTCCTCCTGCAATTCCTGAATACAAAGCTATCCAGCCGGCATTGTGCCCCATCACTTCAATGATCATTATTCTTTTATGGGAGTTTGCGGTTGAGTGAAGCCTGTCAATTGCCTCTGTAGCAATATTTACTGCTGAATCGAATCCGAAAGTAAGATCGGTGCCCCAAACGTCATTATCAATTGTTTTGGGAATACCTACTACATTGAGGCCTTCCAGAGAAAGAAGGTGTGCTGTTTTAAGGGTTCCGTTTCCTCCTATGCAAACCAGACAATCGAGTCCCATTTGCTCGTAATGCTCTTTTATCAGTACCGGTTTACTTATTTCATTTTTTCCTTTACCGCTGCTCTTGAAGGGTTTCTCCCTGGAGGTACCCAGAATTGTCCCGCCAAGAGTCAGTATTCCTGAAAGGTCGTGTTCCGTGAGTTCCCGGTATTCCTTGTTTATCATACCTGTAAAACCATCGCTTATACCGATCAGTTTCATATCGTATTTAACTATTGCTGTCTTTCCAACCCCCCGTATTGCTGCATTAATACCCGGACAGTCACCTCCTGCAGTAAGTATCCCGATCCTCTGACCTCTCATTATTTTACTCATACTCTAAGCTTTTAGTTCTATTGTCAGCAAATTTAACGCTTTCTTTTTATTTCCCGCTGATCCCGCTGATCTTCGCAGATTTGAAATGAATGATCTGCGTTAATTTGCGAAATCTGCGGGAAAATTACTTTTTGATTCCCGCTGATATCGCAGATTTGAAATGAATGATCTGCGTTAATTTGCGCAATCTGCGGGAAAATTACTTTTTGATTCCCGCTGATCTTCACAGATCTGAAACGAACGATCTGCGTTAATCTGTGTAATATGCGGGGAAATGACATTATAATCCATTTACTTTTCTGTAAATAGAGTGTGAAATTTGATCTGAATTGAAATTCACCAATATTCCAAGTTTTATCCTTGTTAGTTTAAGATATGTAAGCACTTGTTTGTGATGGACTTCAGCAATATTTTCTACTGATTTAATTTCGATAAGCACTTTTTTTTCTACAATAATGTCTGCCCTGAAACCCAGATCAAGTTTGATTTTATTATATATAACTGGGATTGGAATTTGAGTTTCTACTCTAAGATTAATTTCTTGTAATTCATAAGCTAAGGCTGCTTCATATACAGATTCAAGCAGACCAGGACCTAACTCATTATAAACTTTGAAAATGCAACCTCTGATTTTATACGAAATATCATTCTCGTCCATATTATTAATATTTTGAGATATCCCTATTTGTTTCCCGCTGATCCCGCTGATCTTCGCATATTTGAAACGAGCGATCAGCGTTAATCTGCGTAAGCAGCGGGAAAATATTTTATTATTTGAGAGCAGCGAGACCTCTAAATTACAAAATCTGATTAAAGTATTCAAATTTTTATATCTATGAAGAATGACATAATATTCTGGAATTTATCCCAGGTTAACTATTTTTCATAACTACTTTTATTTTATAACTTTATGAGTGCATATTTTGTATACAAAAGCTAACAGATGGAACTTGATTATGTCAAACTGAAGGAGATCAAACCTGCAATTTCAGGATATATCAGAGAATCGCAATCATTGCTTAAAATTTCTGATTACCCGGATGATAAAGCAATTCATGATGTGCGTGTTCTGATGAAGAAATCAAGAGCAGTTATGAAACTGGCTCAGCCACAGCTTGAGGCTGAGAATTTTGAAAGGGATATTTATGCACTCAGAGAGGTAGGTCGTTTGATGTGCTCCTGGCGAGAGACTTCCGTCCGGAGAAAAACACTCAAAGAACTGAAAAAGGAGCATCCGGAAGTGTTTTCAAGGCTTCAGGGAAACGAGATAATTTTAGCACTCCTAAAGAGACCCGAAACAGCTCAACAATCAGATGATGAAATAAAAACAGGTATGCTCCAGATAGGAGATCTTCTTAACAAAACAGGATACAGAATTCGATTCCAGTCGATGAATAAGATTGAACCTCAGTTGCTTATAAAGAGTCTTGAGTCGACTTATTCCAATGTTATGCATATTTATATTACCTGCAGGAATAATCCAAAACCAGCTAGTATTCATGAATTAAGAAAGAAAGCCAAGGATTTTCTTTACCAGCTTTATTTTTTCAGACCCCTTAACCCTTCAGTCGTTAAAGCATTAGAAAAAAAACTGGATACCCTTACCCAGAATCTGGGCAAGTTCAATGATCTCACGCAGCTTGTCAAAACACTTGGATATAAATATCATGAAGGTGAAATCCAGGTTGCTATGGATGAACTTATAATCTTAATCCGTGAAAAGCAGGACAGGTTTCTTTCCAAAGTCTGGCCAACCGCCTATAAAATTTTCTGTCCCGGGCAGAAGCTTGTGAATATCCTGGGATTCAGGATGTTGGTTATTTAACTCTTTCAAATGTTAATAAAAGTCAGAATTCATTTAAGGCTACCATGTTCTTTTCTTCATAAACTCATCCAGTTCAGTCCGGTTCATTTTACCAAGTGATGGATTCTTTCCCAGCCAATTGAGAAAATCTTCTTTGATCTCATTGGTCCATTCGGCATCAATTTGTCCAACTGTGTATTTACCCTCATTAAGCACTGATTTACTGTATTTGTCTCTAAGGTTAATGAATTCAGCAGTTGCAATTACCTTTTCAGCCATATGTGAAGGGATGAACAGAACCCCTTCCCTGTCAGACAGAACCAGATCTCCTGGCAGGACAACTGCATTCCCAATACGGGTTGGTGTATTTAATCCGCTTAAGACCACATCAACAAGGAATGATGGATGGAAGTCACGTACATAGGCATTAAATCCCTCAATCTTTTCCAGACCTGTAAGATCTCTCGCTGCTGCATCAAATATCACTCCATTACCTGTTTTATTAAAAATTGAAGTACCAAGGTTATCCCCAATCATTGTTCCTCCATTTATCTTTCCGAAACAGCTGGCAACATAAACATCGCCTTTTTGAAGGATTGAAATAGGCCAGGCATTTGTAGCACCGACGAAGCCTTTTTTCCATCCCCTTTCCTTTATATTCTTTTCAATATCTGGACGGGTAGGTATAAATGTAGCTGTAACAGCTCTGCCAATAACAGGAACATTATCATGGATCATCTTCCAATTTCCCTCATACTGGCATTTATATCCTTCATTATTAAGGATCTGCCATGCTTCTTCGATGCCTATATTCCTGGCTCTTTTAATCAGTTCATCTGAAATTTTAGGACGTCCATCGTTGAATCGTTCTCCTTTCCATTCTGATGTGAGAAAGATTATCTCTTCTTTCGTAATAGTCTGAGCTGATGCTGAGTAAAAAGAAATGAATATCAGACAGGATAAGAATAGCAAGTATAGTTTTTTCATGATTTTGAAGTTTTATTGTAATGCAAATATACTTTTAGACCAGAGATGAAAAAAAAGCTGGATTACTGGCTTTTACTTATTAACTTATTGGTGGTGATTGCACTGATGTCCTTGGTCCAGATGTGACTCATGCTGATTGCAACTGCTGCCACTGTCCTCAACGGATCCGGAAAGATAGAGTTTTACTACTTCAGTTGCATCACCGGAGCATCCGCGAATTACTTCTATACCACTGTTATTAAGTACATTAATGGCACCTCCTCCAATACCTCCTGCCAGCATAACAGTTACTCCGTCTGCTGCCAGAATACTTGCTATATCTGACTTACACCCGCATCCTTGAGGGGATTCTACACTCTCTATACCTGTGATTTGGTTTTTCTCTGAAATGGTGAATACCCCATACGACTCACAATGTCCAAAATGGCTGTCAATCTGGTTTTCTTTTGTTACTGGAACTGCAATTTTTATCATATAATAATGTGTTTGTTATTGATTATCTTATTTTTAATTCAATTTTATAAGTTCATTTTCTCCATATGAAGTACAATTCTTGCATCTGAAGTGATTTTCCAAACCCTCAATCAACTTGTAGCATTTTTTACAACGATACCAGTCTTTCTCAAGCTGATAATTACCTCCTTCAATTTCAATAGGTTTACCTTCCACAAAAGATTTGGCTATTTGTTTTAATGCTTTGTTATAAATCCGGGTAAAAGTAGGGCGCGAAACATTCATTTGTTCAGCTGCCTTATCCTGAGGAAGATCGTCATAGTTAATCAGTCTTATACTTTCATACTCCTCTAATTTCAATATTACAGGATTGATTTTGCATATTGGCATGCCATATGGCTTGAATCCCTTCATTTTTGGGGGATTGGAAATCTTCCTGCTTTTATGCGGCCGCGCCATTCTTTTTTGGTTTGAAGATCGCTTTGAGATCAGGGTATATAAGATACCCGAATAATAATGCCGACAAAGCTAGAATTATTTTTCCTGCCAGACAAAAAGAGCCGCAATAAAATTCCTCGCCAAGACCAAAAAGACAGGTTGTACACCCAATTATTGCCATCAGTAAGTAATCAAAAAATAGAATCAATGGCAATACTAAAAAGAGTTTAATTAAGAATGAAACTTTCATAGCTGATATTTCCAGTAAAGATAATGAACCTGCGTTCATAATCAAAATAAAATTCAGCTAATTTTTCAAAAAAAATCAGCATCCTGCTTCTTAATGAAAGGAGATACTGATTTTGATACAGATGAAAGGTTTCTTAATAATCCAAAGTTATAATTCTTCCTTTGGTAAAATTAAAGAACTTATCTTTTTGGGCAACCTGTACACCATCCATCAGATCTTCGGGTTTAAATCCGGCTATCTTCAGACATGTAGGACAGGCATAAACGCCAACCTTCTTATCGATCAATCTCTTAATATAGGTATGAGCTGATTCAAAATCTGCAAATTGCATATCCTTTGCACCTTTAACTAACAGCTGTACGGCATGAATATCCAGATATACAATTACATCTTTATCTTCAGCCATCATTGTAGCCATTTTTAAAGGCATTAATACACGATGAGGGTCATTGTAACATTCAGTTATATGAATAAAGATTCCGTCTTTGACCGGGTTTGCTGGTTCAACAACATTAGTATCCGCATTGGAAGCAGTAGTTTGTTTAGGATTTTGATTACATGAGATAATCAACAATACGCTTAGAAATAATATTCCGGGAATTTTCATTTGTCTTGAATTTTTATTTGTTTTTCTATGAGTTAACTTTTTTATTTCTTAAGTATTGTTTTAAGAACAGTCTCTTTAGGTAGTTTTTTGGTGCAGAAGAACCAGTCGTAGCAATGCATTTCATCTTTGCTCTCCATTCGTTGTTTGGCAACACCGCACGAGCCTGCTGTTGGAACAATTACGTCATCACCCGGTTGCCAGTCGGCTGGTGTGGCAATTGAAAAGGCGTCAGCAGTTTTCATTGCTATTAGTGCCCTGTATAATTCGGCAAAATTACGGCCCATACTGAGAGGATAGTAGATAACTGCCCTGATAATACCTTTAGGGTCAATAAAGAATACAGCCCTGACAGCCTTTGTAGAACTTTCCCCAGGCTGAAGCATGCCATATTTATGGGCAACCTCCATCGTTATATCCTCAATAAGAGGAAAGTTAACTTCCACATTCTTCATACCCTTGTATTCAATCTTCTCTTTAATTGTGCGGAGCCATGCAATATGGCTGTAAAGCCCATCGACAGATAATCCTACAAGTTTGCAGTCAGCTTCTGCAAACTGCTTTTCCATACTTGCAAATGTCATAAACTCTGAAGTGCAAACCGGTGTGAAATCAGCAGGGTGACTGAAAAGAATTACCCAGCTTCCGGAATAGTCTCCCGGGAAATTAATAGGACCCTGTGTTGTTACTGCCTTAAATTCAGGCGCTTTGTCTCCAATTCGTGGCATTGGTGTTACATGATTGTCTTCCATGATTGTTATTATTTTGTTATAAATGCTTAAAAGAATGTATACCTTACATATATGAAAATCCGATGATTTTTTTTCCGATATTAAGTCAATTAGATCCTGTTTGGTAGAATTAGAATTGTAATTTAGTCCTTTTTTTCCATTTTTGAGATCAATAATTCTGCAATTTTTTCAAATGCATCAACAACCTTTTTATTAGCTTGACTGAAGATACTCAGCCCCTTTTCTGCTACCTCTCCAACTTCCATTACAAGTATTATCTGCCTTAATAGCCATGTGTCAAACTCAAACATAAATTTATAGCCGCCTCACATGCCTAAGAGATAATATTTTATCGGGATAGCGCTGCGTGTTGAATCATGACTTGTTTTCAATAATTACCAGTACTGTAACTTTCAGATCGGGATTTTTAAATATTGAGAGGGAATTGATTGTTTCTTTGAGCATTATCTTCTCAATCTAATATAAATGTTTATTATTAATCGTATTTGCAAAGGACTGGATAATCAGCTTTTCCATGGAAAAGCTTTAGGTAAAAAGCAGGAAATCTTTATTATTCATTATTGTAAACTGGTAACATCAGGGTTTATTTAAAAACCTCAAGAGTATGATGATTTAATTTTCTGTCTTTTACCAGCAACGGTGTAACGGGAGCTTTAGATTTTGAGTTGAAAATCATATCATGTCCCAGGCAGAGGCCCATCATAATATTAAGTTCAGTTCCTTTATCTTCAAGATATTTTGCCTGACCGGCAGGGTTGCACGTTATTCCTTTATATCCCGGCACTAATTCGTTAAAAGGTACCCTGCCAAATTTGCAATGCACTTTTTCTACACTGAAACCTGCATCCTTAAGAATACATTCCAGTTGTTCTGCTTCTTTTATAAAAGTCGTACAATTAGCAATACCTATTATATTGATTTTCGCCTTCTTTGCATACTCAATTATCTCATTCACCCTGTCAATTGAAGGGTTTAAGGAGTCTTCTGCCAGCTTCAAAATCTGCCTGTCTGAATCGGTGTATAGAGCGCTGAAATTATTATTTTCCACAATTATTTACCCTTCAATTATTTTTATCTCGGATGTTAATTCAATTACTTTTTTATAAACAGCGCTTACTCCACAATACCTCTCTTCTGAAAGAGTGACAGCTTTTTGAAGTTTATCCAATGGCAGGTCTTTCCCGGTAAATTCGTAGATAACGTGCATTTTATAAAAGTGTTTTGGAAATTCTTCAGTCAGGTCGCCTTGAACAACTACATTGAATTTTTCGACTTCCACACGCATTTTTTTCAGGATTGAAATTACATCCATTGCAGTACAGCCACCCAATGCTGCCAGCATAAAAGGCTTTGGACGCGGACCTTTGTTTTCACCGCCTACTTCCGGGGCAGCATCAATTATTATCTTGTGGCCGTTTATCTCTGATTCAAATACCATATTGTTGACCCATTTCGTGGCGACACTTTCTTTCATTGCCATATATTTATATTTTGGTGCGAAGTTACTCTGAATTTCATGAAATGGATAGAGACAGGGTTTCGCAGAGGACAATAATTTAGTTGAGATACTTCAACTTTTTTTATGTCCGGAATCACAAGTGTCCAATAAAAATATATAGGTGCTCTCTTGTAAATAGAAAATACAATAAAAAGGCCGTCTCAAATAAAGTTATGAGACGGCCTTTTGGGAGTTTGCAAGGATGCTATCTTCTTCCTGCACCTTTTCCTGCACCGACGCCTCTATTCATCATCGAAGAGCCTCCGGTTCCGCGGTTACTGAATGAGGATTGGGTTCGTGCACCAGCATTTACTGTGGATGTACTATTACCCGAACCCGAACCCGAACCCGAACCCGAACCATTCTTTGACCTTAACTGCTTTTTGTTCTGCGTTCCCGCCATTGTCTTAGTCCCGGTCTGATCATTAGTATGGAGCTGGCTCCTGGTTTGCTTGCGGTCCTGAGTCTGAAGGCTTGTTTGCGACTGTGAAGGGTCCATGGTCTGGTTACGTACCCTTGTCCTGGTCTGATCCTGAGCCTGCACTTCGGTTGTTACTGTGGTCTGGGCCATCGAAACTACACTTACTATCAGAGCTGCTGCTAAAAGAATAAT
>JGI20214J51088_10001281_pt1 | contig 17186 bp, 15 predicted proteins | sample WetSurMetagenome_FD_51088 | JGI IMG/M metagenome (IMG submission 51088) | reverse complement strand
AACAGAGTTTCGTATTTTTTTGCTCTGGCAGGATCGGGATGGTACTCCTTCTCAAATCCTCCACCCATTGCCTTCTGTGCAGATGAGATATCCTTGTAAACACCGGCTACTACAGATGCTGCCATTGCTGAACCAAGAGCACAGGTCTGATCTGAACTTGCAACCTTGATAGGCATGTTCAATACATCTGAAACGATCTGCATCACAAAAGGATTCTTTTTAGCAACTCCTCCAATCGCTATTACTCCATCAATCCTGACTCCCTCTGAAATAAAACGGTCGTTGATCATTTTTGAACCAAATGCAGTAGCTTCAACAAGAGCTTTAAAGATCCTTGGAGCATCTGAGCCCAGAGATAAGCCGGTTATTGCTCCTTTAAGTGCCTGATTAGCATCTGGTGTGCGTCTGCCATTCATCCAGTCAAGAGCAACAATTGATGTTTCTTCAGTAGTAAGTGAAGATGCCTGCCTGCTTAATTCTTCTATTATCTTATCAGTTGTTTCTTCATGTATTTGATTTCTTGTCTTTTCATCCAGCCATTTCATTTCTGAAATAATATTTGTCACCGGCCACATCAATAATCTGCTGAACCAGGCATAAATATCGCCGAATGCTGATTGTCCTGCCTCTAGACCTACCATTCCGGGGATAATAGATCCATCCACCTGCCCGCAAATACCGGCTACGAGATTGTCACCTACTTCATCCGCGTGTGCAACAAGCATATCGCATGTGGAGGTACCCATAACTTTAACCAGATGGTAAGGTTTAATCTCACCTCCAATCGCCCCCTGATGAGCATCAAAAGAACCAACCCCGACCCTCACATCTTTTGAGAGACCAAGTCTTTCTGCCCATTCCGCTGAGAGAGTGCCTGCTTCAGTATCACAGGTGAAAGTTTCACTGAAGAGTTTATCCCTAAGGCCTGATAATAATGGGTCGAGCCGGGTAAGGAATTCTTCATCAGGCAAGCCATTGAAATCGTTATGCCACATTGCTTTATGCCCTGCTGCACAACGGCTTCTCTTCAATTCAAGAGGATTAGTGTTTCCTATCAGCAGAGCAGGTATCCAGTCACAGTGCTCAACCCACGACCAGCTGTTTTTCCGTACTAATGCACTATTACGGAGGACATGAAGGATCTTGGCCCAGAACCATTCAGATGAATAAATACCACCTTCGAATTTCGTAAAATCAATCCCTCCCCATGTTTTTGCCAGTTCATTTATTTCTGCTGCTTCTTTTACAGCGGTGTGATCTTTCCATAACACAAACATTGCATCCGGATTACATTCAAATTCATGTTTCAGTGAAAGCGGGACTCCGGATTTATCGACTGCTACAGGTGTTGATCCTGTTGTGTCAACTGAAATTCCCACAATATTACTTACAACTTTTGCCGGTAATCCTTTCAGGGCACCTTTTACTGATTTTTCAAGCCCTTCAATATAATCCAGNGGGTGCTGACGAAACTGATTAATTGANGGATCGCAAAACAGACCCTTTTTCCACCTGGGGTATTCAAAAACTGATGACCCGACAATTCCGCCNTTAGTTGTATCAACAACTACCGAGCGAACGGAATCTGTACCGTAGTCAATTCCGATTACAAATTTCCCATTCATAATAATATTATTTTAAAATTCTTAATTATCCTGTCCATAATAGGCACCGTTACCGTGTTTCCTTTCAAAATGTTTATCAAGAAGAGCTTTATTAATAGGAGTGCTCTTTCCCAAAAGAACTGTATAAAAAGCCATCCTTGCAATCTCCTCAAGTGCAACTGCATTATAAACTGCATCATCTGCGTCGACACCCCAACAGAAAGGTCCATGGCCGTTTACAAGCACCGAAGGTATAATCAATGGACCAGAGGCACCCAGGCACTCGACAATTACTTTTCCTGTATTGGTCTCATAATCATCGGCTATCTCTTTGTCGGTTAATAATCTCGAACAGGGAACCTCTCCATAATAATGGTCGGCATGGGTAGTGCCTAATGGAGGAATGGCCTTTCCTGCCTGGGCCCATGATGTGGCATAAGACGAATGAGTATGTACAATTCCTCCGATTGACCCGTATGTTTTATATAGCAGCAGGTGTGTCGGAGCATCAGTAGAAGGTTTAAATCTGCCCTCTGCAATCTTTCCCTCCGGATCAATCACTACCATATCAAAAGGTTTCATTTTTTCATAACTCACACCCGATGGTTTAATAACTATAAGTCCGCTTTCAAAATCTCTTCCGCTTACATTTCCCCAGGTATGAATAACAAGTCCATTACTGACAAGGTCAAGGTTAGCCTTATAAACTTTGTTCTTTAATTTTTCCAGCATTGTATTTAACTTTAAGTACTTCAGACTTCATGTAATCCAGGCACTTCAGGCACTCCATAATCAGTTTACATCCAGGTTGAAATAAAATCCATTTTGTTTTAGCTTTTCGTATTTGTCCTTGTTAAACTTATAATAATATGCTCCCTTCTTTGATGTCTCCTTCTCTTTTTCATCAAGTTTTTCAAGAATCTCCATTGATTTAATCTTTTTCCTGAAATTCCTTTTATCAATTCTTCTCTGATAAATAGCTTCATAGAGATCCTGAAGATGAACAAGTGTGAATTTTTCAGGGAGCAATTCAAATCCAACCGGTTTTACCTTTATCTGATCCTGCAGATATGCAAGAGCTCTGTTAACCATTTCAGAATGATCAAAGATCAAATCAGGCAGGTTCCCTATTGTTCTCCAGTGTGCCCCGTTCCTTTCTGTAAGCTCCGGATCAATATCCCGGATCGTGATAAGTGCAAAATATGCTGTGGAGATAACTCTCGATCCCGGATCTCTGCCCGTTTCTCCATAAGTGTAAGATTGCTTCAGGTAGATAACGTCAAGTCCTGTGAGATTACTGAGTATCCTGCAAGCTGCTTCATCAAGACTTTCATTCTCCTCAACGAAGCCACCTGCAAGAGACCATCTGCCCTTAGCAGGATCAAAACTCCGTTTAATGAGAAGCAATTTAAGCTCTTTTTCATGGGTATCATATCCGAAAATAATACAGTCAACTGCAACAAGATACCTGGTTTGTTTTGAATAGAGCTCCATTTTCGTCAGTCAGCTTCCAGTTATTATAATATTGTTTTGAGTCTTTGTGTTATCGGGCAGAAGAACTGTTTATCAGGAGCTCATACACCTGATTTTCAAAGTCATATAATTCCACCGGAAATATGAAAATATACCTCATTCCATCTTAGTTCCTTTTTAAAATCACTTAGATCACACTTTTTATCAATAAGAACATATTCAACTCCCATCATTCCGGCAAAATCCTCGAGATATTCCGAATCAATAGAAGTGCTGAATCCGGTATGATGTGCTCCTCCTGCCAAAATCCATGCTGCCGCACCTCTTTTAAGATCAGGCATCGGCAGCCACAGAACACTGGCAACCGGCAGATTTGGCATATCTGGACATTTAACAACTTCGACTTCATTTACTATCATCCTGAATCTGTTGCCCAGATCAATTACAGAAACATTAACAGCATTCCCAGGTGCGGTCTTGAATACTAGTCGTGCGGGGTCTTCCTTTCCCCCAATACCAAGCTGATGCACCTCAACAGACGGTTTTCCGAGAGCAATTGTAGGACATATTTCAAGCATGTGAGCACCAAGAACTTTCATGCCTTTCGGATCGAAATGATATGTATAATCTTCCATAAATGAAGTGCCTCCCTTCAATCCGGCTGCCATAACTTTCATGGAGCGTACGAGTGCAGCTGTTTTCCAGTCGCCTTCAGCTCCGAAGCCATAACCCTTTGCCATCAACCGCTGAACTGCCAGTCCGGGCAATTGTCTGAGGCCATGAAGATCTTCGAAAGTTGTTGTGAATGCTTTAAAATTACCTGCTTCAAGAAATGCTTCCATACCAAGCTCGATCCTGGCAGCTTCCTTCAGCGTATCTGATGCAGCAACTTCCCTTGTAAGTTTATATTCAGAACCATATTCTGCAATTAGTTTTTTTAAAGCAGCTGGTGATACTTCGCTGACTATTTTCACCAGATCACCAACACCAAATCCATAAACGGAATATCTCATTTTCACCTGTGCACTTACTTTGTTTCCTTCAGTAACAGCCACTTCGCGCATATTATCGCCAAATCTTGCAACCTTCATGTCAAGGGCATCATCCCAGGCCGAAGCAGCTCTCACCCAAACAGCTATTCTGTCGATAGCTTCCGGGTCCTGGTAATGGCCAACAACTACCTTCCTGTTTAACCTCATTCTGGAACCAATGAAACCAAATTCGCGATCACCATGTGCTGACTGGTTAAGGTTCATGAAATCCATATCAATTGATTCCCATGGGATATCCCTGTTTAGTTGTGTATGAAAGTGAAGAAATGGCTTATTCAGTATGGATAAACCTCTTATCCACATTTTGGCAGGAGAAAAGGTGTGCATCCAGGTTATCAGCCCGATACAGTTTTTTGAATTATTTGCCTCTGAGCATAGTTCAGCTATTGAATCAGGTGTTGTCAATATGGGTTTGAATATCACCTTTTGAGAGATTTCTGGTGACTTATCAAGTGAAGATGCAATTTTAGCAGAATCTGAAGCTACTTGCTTCAGGGTCTCAGGGCCATACATCTGCTGGCTTCCTGTCACAAACCATATCTCTTTATTATTTATTTCTTTCATAGTTTTTGTTTAAAGTTTGACCCCCGTTCTTAATACTGTATTTGTTAAATCTACTTACTCCTTCCCCCCTGGGGGAAGGTTGGGAAGGGGGTTGATTTAGCAAAAATATATATAAGTATAATACTATTAATCACATCATTATCTACCAGAAATATGCATAAAAGGCTACTATTACAACAATGATAAGTCCGGAGAACACAAGGTCCCAGTTATTCCAGCTTGCCCTTGTCAAAGCTTTCTGTTCTGCAGTTGCAGAACCGAAATATAATCCCTTGATCGCGGCCTGATCTGATTTGGGGGTAACCATGCTTGCAATTATCATAATAACGATCACAATAAAAAACAGAGCTATTTCATAATGCAGCCAGTTTGGTGCAAGGAAAACTTTATATATAATGCCATCAGGACTAATACCTGCAGCAAATATTTTCAAAGCCAGACGTGTCATACCAAGTACGAAACCTGAGATCAAACCTATTAAACCAGCCATCGGAGTGGTCTTCTTTGAGGCAATCCCAAGCAAAAAAACAGCAGCAATACCCGGAGCAAGAAGCGACTGTACGTCCTGCAGATATGCATACAGAACTTTTCCTAGCCCTTTCATAACAGGAATCCATAATATTCCAAGAACAACAACAACAACAGTTGCAATTCTACCTACTCTAACAAGCTCTTTTTCAGGTGCTTTTGGTTTGTATTTAAGATAGAAATCGACCGTAAACAGAGTTGCCGAGGAGTTGAATAAAGATGCGAGAGAACTCATGAGAGCTGCAAGGATACCCCCAACCACAAGCCCTTTAAATCCCAATGGAAGCAACTCTTTTACAAGTATAGAGAAAGCAGCGTCATTACTTGTAAGATTGATCATTCCTTTTGCGTTAAGGGAATAAGCTATCATACCAGGTATGAGGAATATAAAAACAGGAGATAGTTTAAAAGCTGCCCCTAGAATAGCTCCGCGACGAGATTCTTTCTGGTTGCGTCCTGAAAGGACTCTCTGAACAATAAACTGATCGGTACACCAATACCAGAATCCTATTATGGCAGAACCGAGTATTACACCTGTCCATGGATACTCAGGATCATTTGCCGAGCGCATAAGGTTGGTCATAGTGTCACCATCAGCATTCACAGGAACAGCACGGCATATCTCCATCATCTCCGACCAGCCGCCAAGTTTGATGAGACCTATTACGAGTATTGAAAGAGAACCTACAAGTAATACAGGGGTTTGTAATACAGAAGTCCATAGAACTGCTTTCATCCCACCGAGAGTAGTATATATTCCGGTCAGTACAACCAGTCCAACTGCACTTATCCAGAAAAAATCGACGCCGAACATCGACTCAATTCCAAAAACCTGTTTAAAAACAATACCTCCTGCATACACAGTAACAGCCACTTTTGTAAAGACATAACTTACAAGAGAGATTATCGACAGAACACTTCTGGACCCTTTATTATAGCGTTTTTCAAGGAATTCAGGCATTGTAAATACCCCGCTTCTTTCATAAAAAGGGACGAAAAACCATCCCAGGATAAGGATAAGCCAGCCGTGCATCTCCCAGTGTGCCATAGCCATACCGCTTGATGCACCTGCGCCCGCCAACCCTACCAGATGTTCCGATCCGATATTGGAGGCAAAGATTGATGAGCCAATTGCCAGCCATGTAGCATCTCTTCCGGCAAGAAAATAGTCAGATGATGTTTCGTCTTTTTGTTTTAGTACCCAGATAATAATACCTACTAATCCAAGACAGAAGATTCCCAGTACAATCCAGTCTAATGTTCCCATATTAATTGGTTTTTGTTTTGTGTGAATAAGAAATTATTTGAAAGCAGTAAGTAAATTCAAATATGAAGGAGAAAATTAAAATAACAATAAGAAAAGCATTCAGATCTTCTGATTTGTCCTTAACAAATTTATAAAAAATATTTTAAATGTATATATTACACTTAAAAATAATATGGATACTGAAAAAAAATTTCAGCTCACTCATTCCAGTTAAGGTCATGCCATGGCATGCCACTACAATATTACATTATGGTTGCAAGGTACAGTCGTACTCTTAAGGGTGATCTGTCAGTAACAAGTTAGCAGGCTGAAAGCGGTGCTTACATCCAATCCTTTAGCGAAGATTGAATAAAATCAATTATTCTCTGGTTCTCTTCTTTCCCGCTTCCGGTAACACGGAACGGTTCGCCGAATTTTATGTGAATAGGTTTATTATGATCAAGAGGACCCAATTCTTTTATCAATTTCCCATTACCCCAGAAATCAGTTTTTAAAGCGACCGGAACAATTTCTACTCCGGCTTTTTTAGCCAGCTTAACTCCAAGTGAATTGAACTCCTCCGGTTTAAAATCAAGGCTTCTTGTGCTCTGTGGAAAAATAACTATTGAAGTGCCTTTTGCTAATAAATCAACACCTCCATTCATAACAGCTTCAAAATCTTTTCGCGGATCTGTTCGTCCTACCACAACCGGGTTTCTGGATCTCATGACATCCCCGAACAGTGGATGTTTCACAAGGCTCTCCTTAACTACGAAAGTAAGTTCCCTGTGTGGAGCGATTATTCCGGGAAGGATCATGGTTTCAAGAGTACTCATATGATTGCTGATGAACAGAACTGATCCGGATGGTTTTGTAATGTTTTCCATTCCGGTAATATGAAATTTACCACCTGTTTTCTCAATGTATCTGAAAATTTCGAATGAAGAATCAGCCCATTCTTTTGTTTTATACACTTTCAGTATAGCCTCTTTTCTTGTTCTCAGAACGGTACCGGCATATTTAAGAATAAAGTATAAACGGTTGTCTAAGAGTATTTTATCTTTTAATGAAAGGTGTTCTTTTTCAGGGGTGTGGTAAGAATATGAATCAAAATAGCCGTACTGCATAAGAATCAATTTTTAAATCGCAAAAATAAACATCTTTCTGTCATTGAGTATAACCGGAATAAAGTTCTTATAAGAACATTGTTTAAAACATATTCTCTGGTATTCTTTTATTTGATTTCTTCAATATCGAAAATTGCATTTCTGTCCCATTCCATCCAGTATTTTAATGCATTTCGCCGTATAAGTTTCCAGTATCCATCATCCATCAATCCAAATTTTACAATACCTTCATTAATATCTGCATCAACTTTTTTTAGGTATTCCTTTTTGAGGCTTATTCTGACAGAGCGGTCTTTGTAAGTAAAAACAGCTTCCGGTTTAACCACACTATCCTGAGCAATACAAATTAATCCCATTCCTAATGTTGCACCGGTGCTTACCTGGATGCCATCATTCAGACAGCTGTATGGCGGTTGAGATCCGGCATATGAAATCACTCTAAGAATATCGGGACCAACACCGAATATTTCACGTGCTTTAATGCCCATTTTAGCCCCAACTATTGAGAAGACGCCCAGGTGCCCATGAAATTCATCGGTCATCACATTGGCTTTCCACTCATCATATCCATAGCGGGCAATTGCAGAATCAATTATCGGACGAACATCGTAATTGAACAATTCACGCTGGACAGGAAATCTTTTGAAAACCACATTATGTTCGGAAACATAATTACCATTTATCATATCGCACAATGCTTCTTCCACACCCTTAACATTATAATCCTTGTCATATCTGACATTTAATTTTTCGATCATTGGATTGATATCGAACAGCTCCGGATTTGTTAAGTAAAGAACTACCAGCTCATCGCATATCCTGAAATGATTTTGTTTCAATTTTTCAAAAACCGCCGGTTGACTATGAACATTGTATAAAACTGATGCAAGCTGTGTCTTTGATCGTCTGCAAACTTCATACATAGAAGAATCGAACAATGCTTCCTGCTTTTTCAGATTTGAAATAACATCAATTCTGATACCGGAATTAAAAACTATATTGGCAGCTTCCTTATCACATTCATAATTAAATCCAGCCGGAGGTTTTACAGATTCATTATACCATACTATCCGCTCAATTTTTGGCAGGAGATTTGGCTGCTTCATTATCAGTTGTGAAATATTAGAAAGCGGACCCAGACAAATCAGAATGATTCTTTCATCTGTATTTTTTAACCTTTCCGACAGGTATTCCGACGCATTTAAGACCGTTACCTGATTACCAGGCTCTTTGCCCCAGCTTATCTGGCTGTTAAACTGACGCCAGGAAGGATTAATCCCCTTAAGCTCTTTACCACATGCAACAGGAATTCCATCGTGTCTGAACTCATTTAGGAGAGAAAATATTTTCACAGCACCATCGCGGGGAGTTAATGAACCATCAGACAAGATTATTGCTTTTATAGTTATCTCGGGTCGGGTCAGTAATAAACTAATAGCCCGCATGTCATCAATTGCACAATCGGTATCGATAATAACTGTATGTTTTATTTTAACCTGTAAGGGCTGTGTCCAGACAGTTGTAGTGAAAAAAACAGTCAGCAGTATAACAAAAGCTCTTTTCATGGATCAATTTTTTCCAGTTAATTATTCAATGTTTATGAAAAACATAATGTGAATGATAATGTTTATGCTCCTCAGTTCCGTGTTTATGAATATGTTCATGTATAAGGTTCACACTTATGAGAAGCTCCTTATCATCAAGTATTTCAGATGCAGTGCCGGTCTTCCTGATAGTATGTTCTTCAGAAAGCACTGCAACTCTTGGCTGCAGATGTTCGATCAGGTCAAGCTGGTGAGTGGTGAAAATTATAGTTTTTCCTGCATGGTTAAGTTCGAGGAGAAGTTCGATAAAAAATGTTTGTGTTTTGGGATCAAGACTTGACAAAGGCTCATCAACAAGCAAAACATCAGGATTCATGGTTAGAACAGAAGCAATGGCAACTCTCTTTTTTTCACCACCTGACAGCATATATACAGGACGATCTTTCAGGTATCCGATGCCAAGATATGATAAAGTCTGTTCAGCTCTTTCCTGTGCTGTTTCAAGTGTAAGGTTAAGCTGCAAAGGACCAAATAAAAGTTCATCAAAAACTGTAGGGCAAAACAATTGAATGTCAGGATTCTGAAAAATATAGCTCATTCGCTGCCGGAACTGCAAACCAAAAACTTTATCTTTTAAAGAGCTCTCAGTAACAGGATTCCCTTCAAATGACACATCTCCCGAATCAGGAAATACGAGTGCATTGATGATATGAAGTAAGGTCGATTTCCCGCTTCCGTTCAAGCCGATAATAGAAAACATCTCACCCCTTTTTACAGTAAGATTAATATTTTTAAGTGCAGGAATTTTACCGTAATAGGAATAATTAATATTCTTCAAAGAAATAATATCTTCCATAATCGATTTAGAATTAAACGAGGAGTATCAAAACTTAATATTAAAGAAGAATTTAGGGCTAAAGCCCTATTCTTAATATGGATTAATAATCCCGGTCTTAAGCCCGGGGTTATTAACAATGAAAAATCTATGGTCTTTAGTCCATAATGCTTATATCCATTAAATATTTTAACCTTAATCATAGTAAAATAATCTTATTTTAAGATTCAAGACCTATATTCAAATAAGATAACAGTAATACCTAACGCAAAAACGACAACCAGAGAAACAAAATCGATAAAGGTAAAGTTAAGAGGAGAATGCAGCTTAACTTTTCCATTGTAACCCCTTGACACCATTGCAAAATATGTGCTCTCATAAATAAACACCGATCTTTTAAAAATAAAAAAAATCCGTCCGCTGATCAGTTTCCTGATTCTTGTGGTTTTAATATTACCGGAAAGCCTCGATTTTAAAGCAAAGTATGTTTCTTCAATTGTCCGCGAAAGAATGAAAATATATTTGTAGGCAAGTGATATTATCATAAGAAATGTATCCGGTACTCCAAGAATTCTGAAAGATTTGATGAAGGAGGGGAATGGAGTGGTAAAAATGATCAGGAGGGCAAATGAAACAGAATTCAACACCCTGAGAAATATCAGAGATACAACCTGAATACCATTTTCTGTAATCCCGATATTCTGAGGAATATCATATATCCAGAAATGTAAAGGTTTATTTAATGTTATAAGGTTAAAAATTATTTTGCCCGGGGTTATAAGGTTGATAGAGGCAGGCAATACTACAATGAACCCGAATATAAAAGCAATAAAGAATATTTTCCTGTAAACCTGGAAAATCTTTAACCTGGCTAAAAAGTAAATCAAAAAAATAAAAAATGTGATAAGTAACTGTGCTTTGAGATTACTTACAATGCTTATAATAATTGCAAGATAAATCAGTGAAATAAGTTTGACATGCGGGTTTATCTTCTGTATGAACTTTTCACTTGCTGCATTTTCTGCCTGAAGATAAATAGATTTCACAGCACGTGCAGAATTTAATATAGTCGTGTCAAGAAAGGAAATTTTTGCCCTTCTAACATTATTCAGCTCATATTGAGAGCGTCCGTTCTCAAGTAAATATGAAGGGATTTTATTCTCCATTTCTGACTATGAATCCGGAAATTAGCAACATGACAATATACGTTAAGGTTGCCCCCGCTACTCCTGAAACAATATAATATCCTGACCGGTGAACAACTGATGTATCTCCGTTATTGATACTATAATCGGTTATAGGCGCTTTCCAGACCTCTGAATATTTTTCCAGTCCACGTGGTACATAACCAACCAGTTCCTTAACTGTCTGAGCTGACCATTCGCCCCAGGCATCTCCGGCATTGAAAAATACAGGAAAAAGGATCCCGATCGGAGTTAAGAGACATAATATAAGAAGCAGAATAAGAATTTTTTTCTGGAGCTTATTCATTTTCATTTTTACCTCCTTTCCTGAAAGCATAAATTAAACCTGGTTCGTTTTTTAAAAAATAATTTACAATTATTGCAGTAACAATACCTTCAACTATTCCAAAAAGCAAAAGGTGTTCTATAGCCATTGCAGGAATTGCTATACTAAGATCATAAGGGCAATATAAAGCTTTCCCGTCGGCTGTTGATGCTATAATTGGCTGTATGCCAAATTCAGTTGCTGTGAGTATCGCAGCCATAACCAGACTAAGATATCCTGCAATGAATGCAGCAAAAGATACTCTTGATTTTCTTGCGGAACTATTATTGAAAAGCCTAAAAATATAATATGCTGCAAATGGCATAAATACAGCCATATTAAAACAGTTTGCCCCTATTGCAGTAATTCCGCCGTCACCGAAAATAAGAGCCTGAATAATCAATGCCACTGAAACTGCTATCATGGCAGCCCACGGACCAAACAGTATAGCAATAACAGCTGAACCCACTGCATGACCGGTTGTCCCTCCGGGTATCGGCAAATTAAACATCATGATGATAAATGAGAAAGCTGCTGCCATACCAAGATATGGAATGTTGCGGGCTGAAACTTCATTTTTTACCTTTTTCACTGCAACTGCAGCGGCCGATACGAATACTCCGAATAATGGAATATATGTCTGCGGACTCAGGTAACCATCGGGAATATGCATGTTTGTTACTTTTTGAATAATTCGTGTTACTGACTCTTCAAAAAAATATTATTCTGCCCGGCTCATAACAAGTTTACCATGAATAATGCCCTTAATTCCAATTAACCTGTCTGCCAATTGGGTTAATTTGTTCGCAGTGCCTTTTACAGCAATAATTTCAAGACAATTATCATGGCTCAGGTGGAAATGCTGTGATGAAAGTATTACATCAAAAAATTCATGCTGAATATCATTCGATTTAGTTCCTACATCTCCTTTATGATGATCATAAAGCATAACTATTGCCCCTGCTACAATCTGATTGCATTGCCATTTTTTTTCTACAAGGTTTTTTTCTACAAGATGCCTGATTGCCTGCGATCGGTTAGGTAAGTTGTTCTCAATAACAAATTCATCCAGGGCTTTAAGAAGGTCCTTATCTAAACTTACTCCAAACCTGGCTAAAGACATCGTGTTATCTTTTTAAATATTCGTGCCATAAAACTAAACAATTAATTATTTGGAACAAATACAAATAATAGAAATTTATTTCTCACTCGTTCCTGTTTTTAACATGGCATCCCTGTATTTGTCCATCAGTTCTTTATTCAGGTCGAGAGGTGGTTTTGCACCTTCAGGCAGAAATGATTTATACGGATGTTCTTTTGTATAGTCTGTAAACTCTTTTCTTATGGCCTCAAGAAGTTTTGGTTTTGTCAGAAGATCGAGTGCTGTTGCTGCAATAACTTTAGCACCTGCATTTAGCCCTTTCCATGCAGCTGTGCCGCAACCAGATGCTACTGTTGACCAGTGATGACCTATCTCCCCCGGAACTCCACCCGGGAAATTAATTGTAGCAGTCGGGGTTATCATTGATACTTCTCCTACATCGGTTGATCCGCCACCAACCTGTATATCTGAAGGCTTCTTTAACGGTTTAATTTTTGATTCATAGCCGTTTTCCTTTTCTCCAAGGTTCTTTTGCAGCGACTTTGCAAAAACCTGTTCACTTTCAGTCCACTCAGGCATCCCGACCAGCTCAATATTTCTCTGAATTGTTTCAGCCATTCCTTTATTTGAATGTTTCTGATGAGTAGCTGACAGAAAAGTAACTGTGTCGAGTGTTGTACCAGTAGCAATTGCAGCTCCTTTGGCACAATCAAGCACTCGTTTGTACATATCTTCAAGCCTGTCATCAGTATTTCTGATGTAATACCATGCAGAAGCTTTATCAGGAACTACATTAGGAGCTTCACCACCATCAATAATAACATAATGCAACCTGTAAGTATAAAAAAGATGTTCGCGAAGATAATTTGCTGCAATATCCATTAATTCAACAGCATCGAGAGCACTTCTTCCGGTCCATGGAGCTCCTGCAGAATGTGCCGTTTTCCCTTTAAAGGAAAAAATAACCGACATAACGGCACTCCCATCAACACCATAGCTGGTAGTGAAATCAGTAGAAGTGTGATTATCTATTACTGCATCAACACCTTTAAACACACTATCCTTAACCATATATGGACGGCTGATCAGGGTCTCCTCAGCTGGTGAACCGAAAAATTTAACTGTTCCTGGGAGATGATTCTGCTCCATACTTTTCTTAACAGCTATTAATGCGGCAATTCCGGCTGTTGCCATCATATTATGGCCGCATCCATGACCGGGGGCTCCGGCAATCACCGGCGACTGTACCGGGTTCAGAGCTTTCTGGGATAATCCGGGCAGTGCGTCAAATTCACCGAGAACACCAATTACCGGCTTCCCGCTGCCCCATGTTGCCACAAAACAGGTCGGCATTCCGGCAACACCTTTTTCAACATTAAAACCCTCTTCTTCAAGAGTCTTAATCAATAGGGCAGAAGATTTAAACTCCTGCATTCCCAATTCAGCATAATTCCAGATGACATCTGAAATATTTCCGAATTTTTTGACAATCAAGCTGTCAGAAAGGTATTCAAGAGCATTCTTTTTTGCTTTATAGAGATCTGCTTTTCCAAGGGGATCTTCCTCGCTCTTTTTCTGGCTGTAAATAAGACCCGTTGACAGAAAAAAGTAACTTGTTAAAAGTAACGTACTAATGTAAAGAGAAAATTTTCTCATGTGATTATGGATTAAAATTGAAAAAGGCACAACCTGTTTACAAATCTAATATTTAACCTGAATTAATCCCAAATCTTATTGAAGAGCTTTGGAACTTTGTGTTACTTTGTGGTTCTGTTACATTCATTTGTGGTAAAAATATTTACTCACAAAGTAACTTTTAGGTCCTGATAGCTATTGTGATCAAAAAGGTCCGCAAAGGCATTAAGTATATCAGTATTGATTAATAAAATTGCGAATTATGAAAACACTGAATAAATTATTATTGACATCCCTGTTTGTATTTGTAAGCTATTCATTACCAGCTTCAAATCTTTACAAAGGAGATAAATGTATTGTTAAATCTGAATTTATTTATCAGCCTGGTGATGTAATCTTTCCAAGTTGTCATGCATCTACAATTATTGAAACCGGAAAAGGATTACTTGCAGCCTGGTTTGGAGGTACTGAAGAGAGAGACCCGGATGTCGGAATCTGGATCAGCCATTTTATTGAAAACAGATGGACAAATCCAGTTGAGGTGGCAAATGGTATTCAGCACAAAAACAAACGATACCCCTGCTGGAACCCTGTACTGTTTAATTCCGGGAATGAAATACTGCTGTTTTATAAAGTCGGTCCCTCTCCTTCTGCGTGGTGGGGAGAAATGATCATTTCAACTGACAAAGGAGAAACATGGTCAAGACACACCAGACTTCCTGAAGATATTTATGGCCCGATAAAGAACAAGCCCGTTCTTCTTGATAATAAAGAGTTGCTCTGCCCGTCGAGCAGTGAGAATGATGGATGGAGAGTTCATATGGAAATTACTGCAGATAAAGGACTAACCTGGGAACGGACTCCAGCCCTGAATAATAAGCAAACAGCTGCTATTCAACCAACACTGCTAATTTATCCGGGAGGAAAAATCCAGATGCTATGCAGAAGTACATCATCAAGAATACTGACATCATGGTCGTCGGATAACGGAAGGAGATGGAGTGAGTTAATACAGACAACCTTGCCGAACCCAAATTCGGGTATTGATGCAGTTACATTAAAAGACCAAAGGCAACTATTGGTTTACAATCATCTTACAAAGGGACGAAACATGTTGAATGTTTCTGTTTCGACGGATGGCATTAATTGGAATGCTGCTGTTCTTCTGGAAAATGATCTGAAAGAGACAGAATTCTCCTATCCTGCAGTAATTCAGACTAATGATGGATTAGTTCACATAACTTATACATGGAATCGTAAACAGGTTAAACATGTGGTAATAGATCCCGCAAAAATCGCAATGAAAAAGTTCAATAACGGGGAATGGCCGATTGAATGACTCAGGTTACAATTTGCTGATCAGTGGCATAATGAGAAGTAAAAGGGACAAGCCTGTGAGAACAATGACCGCAGTCCAGCCGATAATATTCTGAAGAGGTTTATTTACATAAATTCCCATTATCTTCTTATTATTGATCAGGAGGATCATACTCACAAGTACTACCGGCAGAAGTATCCCGTTAATCACCTGCGACCAGATTGATATCTGTATCAGGGGAGCATTTGGAAATAATATGATTATTGCTGAAATTATCAGTATTCCGGTATAGAGAATATAGAACTCTTTTGCTTCATCCCATTTTTTATCAATCCCAGCCTCAAAACCAAATGCTTCAGAAACATAAAAAGCAGTTGCCAGCGGAAGTATAGTTGCAGAAAAGACTGATGCAACGAACAGACCGAAAGCAAATACTTGTGATGCAAGCTTCCCGGCTAATGGTTTCAGGGCAAGAGCTGCATCTTTTGCTTCATTAATCTGAATACCATTAGGATGTAACGTAGAGCCGCATGCTACCATTATAAAGAAGGCTACTACTATTGTTACAACACAACCAACCGTAATATCTATGAGAGTATATTTATAATTCTTCATTTTTAAACCCTTCTCAATAACAGACGATTGCATATAAAACTGCATCCAGGGAGCAATGGTAGTTCCAACGAGTGCAATAACCATCGCCAGGCTCTGTGTATTCATTTCAACCTGCGGATGAATTATTGAAGTTCCTATCTCTTCCCAATGTGGTTCACTCATCAGCGCAGATACAACATAAGTAAGCAACGAGACACTGAATATCAGAAATATACGTTCGGCAATCTTATAAGTCCCCTTTACAACCAGGAACCAGACCATTACAGCCACTACAGGTACAGAAATATACTTACTTATGCCAAAAATCTCCAGACTTCCTGCAACACCTGCAAATTCTGTAGTGGTATTACCGATGTTTGAAAACAATAATCCAATAAAAATGAAAAATGTGATCTTCATCCCGGCATTTTCCCGAATCAGATCTGAAAGACCTTTTCCCGTCACAATACCCATCCGGGCATTCATCTCCTGGATAACAAGCAATACAATGAATGAAGGAATAAGTGTCCAGATCAGGCCGTATCCATACATTGCACCAGCCACTGAATAAGTGGTTATTCCGCCTGCATCATTATCGACGCTTCCGGTTATTATACCCGGACCAAGAATTGCAAAAAATATTGCAACCTGTTTGAGAAATTTTTTAGTGCTGAACCCCGACCCTGGCATATCCTTTACAATTATCTTTTAATTGTTCTTCTTTTCCGTATAAGGTCTTCAATAACATCATCGATAACAACCATCCCCTGTAACTTAAATTTCTGATCAACTACCGGGACTGCCAGCAGATTGTACTTTGATACTATTCTTGCGATTGCTCCGACTTTCTGCTCATCAAAGAGATAGACAGGTTCTTCCTTCATAATCAGGCTAACGTTGATATTTGGCTCTGAGACAACAAGATCGCGCAAATTAAATGATCCGATTAACTCCTCGGTCGATTCGACAACGAACATATTATATAATTCTGCAGACTCAGGTTTTTTCGCTCTCAATTCAACAAGTACTTCTGCTACAGTCATATCTGCACTGAA
>JGI20214J51088_10001279_pt1 | contig 17196 bp, 14 predicted proteins | sample WetSurMetagenome_FD_51088 | JGI IMG/M metagenome (IMG submission 51088) | reverse complement strand
CTTTATGAGCTTGGCCTGGAGGCAGCGCTGGAGTGGTTGGGAGAGAGATACCAAAATAAACATGACTTAATTATCAAAGTTTCAAAAACAGGTCATGTTGGCATTTTACCTGATGATCTAAAGATCACGTTTTTTAAATCGGTTCAGGAACTACTAACAAATACCGTAAAGCATTCTGGAGCCACTGAAATCAGGATTGATATCTGCGGTAAAGCCGATANTGTNGAAATNANNATATNCGATAATGGCTGTGGGTTTAACCGAAGCACACTGGAAAACGGTTCACTACAAAATGATAAATTTGGACTTTTCAATATTCGGGAGAGGCTAAACTACCTTGGCGGCAAATTTGAAATCGATACCGCACCGGGAAAAGGCACCAAGATCAGTTTAATCGCTCCTCGAAAATTAAGAGGATAGATGAAACTCAAAATTCTACTGGCGGACGATCATCGGCTCTTTCGAGATGGGCTACGGAACTTACTCGATAAGCAAGCTGATATGGAAGTTGTGGGCGAGACNTCGGATGGACCGCAGACGGTGATTGCCGTATTGGAGAAAAAGCCACACGTCATACTAATGGATATTTCTATGCCNAATCTAAATGGAATCGATGCCACTCGAAAGATCATCGCAGATAATTCATCATCCAGGATAATTATGCTTTCGATGCATTCCGATCAGAAATTTGTGATCGAGTCGCTCAAAGCCGGGGCGTCCGGATATTTATTGAAAGACTGCGCAATCGATGAGCTTATCGTGGCAATACGGGCGGTAGCGGCCGGGCAATTATATCTGGCCAAGGAGATTGAGAAAGCAGTTATCAAGGATTACCTAAAGCTCGCAGAAAGTAAACCGGATTCGGTGTTTTCCGCCTTAAGCGCCAGAGAACGAGAAGTTTTACAGTTGTTAGCCAGAGGGTTTAGTACTAAAGAAATGGCCTCGGAGCTTCACGTAAGTATTAAGACTGTAGAAACTCACCGCAAACAGATTATGGATAAGCTTGGCATTCATAGCATTGCCCAGTTGACCAAGTATGCTATCCGTGAAGGTTTGACACCATTGGATTAAAACATTCTCAGTAAAAAATGTTGGGGGGTCACGGTAGACTATGACTCCCAAAGTACACCGTTATAATTAACATTACCTCGCTCAACCATTAGATTACTATTAAATCGCCAATCGATTCAGGCCCTAAGGCATTTAGCGGAATCAAATCAGGGAATCCCCGATTGCCCGTATAGCCGACATTTTGCTACATAATGGAAAATTGATTGTCCTTTGTGCGGGAGGTTTGTGATGTTTGACACTGGGAATACGGGATTCATGCTTGTAGCCACCAGCCTGGTAATGCTGATGACGCCAGGTTTGGCGTTTTTTTACGGCGGGCTTGTGGGCCGGAAGAATGTACTGACAATCATGATCCAGAGTTTCGTTTCTATGGGCGTGACCACCATTATCTGGTGGGCTTATGGTTATTCACTTTGTTTCAGCGGCGGTGAAGGAGCCATTATCGGCAACCTTCACAAAGCGTTTATGATGGGCGTTACTCTGAATACGCCATCGCCGTTTGGCTCGGGAAATATACCGGAATTCGTCTTCATGGCTTATCAAATGATGTTTGCCATTATAACGCCAGCCCTGATTACCGGAGCTTTTTCGAATCGTATTCGCTTCGGCCCCTATTTGTTCTTTCTAATCGGTTGGCTGACCTTTGTATATTTCCCATTTGTCCACATGGTTTGGGGAAATGGCCTTCTGGCAAAACTCGGAGTACTGGATTTTGCGGGCGGTATAGTTGTACATAATATAGCGGGGATGGCGGCTCTGGCATCAGTCCTCTATGTTGGCCGCCGACGGGTTGGAGATAGTATACCGCATAGTATTCCCCTCGTGGCGTTAGGAACGGGCCTGTTGTGGTTTGGATGGTATGGTTTTAATGCAGGAAGCGAATTAAGAGTAGACGCCGTCACAGGCTTGGCATTTCTTAATACAGATATTGCAGCATCATTTGCAGGTCCGGTCTGGTTGCTATTAGCCTGGATTTTCGAAAGAAAGCCGAAATTTTTGGGTTTATTGACAGGCGCCGTGGCTGGACTGGCTACCATTACGCCATGCGCAGGATATGTTACTCCTACAAGCGCGGTAATAATCGGGATATTAGCCGGAATAGTTTGTTATTTAGCGGTTAACCTGAAAAATCGTTTAGGATGGGACGACGCGCTTGACGTATGGGGTGTTCACGGTGTTGGCGGCGCTCTGGGCGTTATTTTGCTGGGGATCATGGCCACCAAGGCTGTTAATCCCGCCGGGGCGGATGGCCTGCTTAGCGGCAATTCATCATTTTTCTTAATGCAGCTATTAACAATTGTCGTTTCCTCTATCTACGCTTTTGGATTCACATTTCTCATGCTCCGCGTACTTGGTGTTTTCATGCGTGTTCGTACAACTGAGGATGAGCAGGAACAAGGGCTGGATGCGGCGTTACATGGTGAGGAAGCTTATCAGGGAGTGTAACGCTTTATAGATAGAATAAAAAGGGTAAATCGGCCGGTAACCAAATGCCGGCCGATTCCCAATCAATTATAAATAGTAACCCGTAAAACTTTAATTCTGGGTGCTCAACCGTGAACAAAAAATCGATCATCGCGATAGGTTTATTCGTCCTTGCTATTTGCGCCATTCAGTTTCGGAACTGCAAAGCGACTGCCACAACGCATATTTGGGCGCCATCGACTGATGTCCAGGGCTATAAAGTTTGGCATATTACATCTGACGTTTATATACCCGTTAAGGAAGACGCTAATCATAACAGGCTTCCGGCGACAACCAATATCGGATTAACTGTGGGGATACTTCCGTTCAAGAAGATAAACGCCGAGCTTGGAATCGATCACAAATCGGGCCTTGCGGCGGCTGATCATTACCCCTTTTATGGTAATCTTAAAATCGGCGCTCCTGAAAATGCCTTTGGAGGATTCTCACCTTCTGTCGCTGTCGGGATTTTTGATGTTGGCAGTAAAAAGGATTTTACCAATTTTAATATATTTTATGGTAAGGTTGCGAAATCGGTACAGTCAGGAAATTGGTCTCTGGGTCGATTTTCACTGGGATATTTTTCCGGTAATAATAAGCTCCTGATCAACGGCCAAAGCGAATCGGACAACAGCGGAATAATTGCGGCTTGGGAACGCACATTCCCCGAGCTATCCGATAAATTCTGGTTTTGCGTCGAATATATGGGTACCAAAAGCGTTTATGGCTCTCTAAATATTGGAATCGCCTGGAAATTCGCATCCAACGTTTCCGTATTGGGGGGTTATGAATTTTATAACAATACAAACCTAATAAATACGGCCACACTTCAGGTGGATATTGATTATTAGGAGCAAGTCGAANGGCTCGCCAATTATCTGGCGAATTATCGTATTCGACTTTAGAAACCGACTTTTGGGGTTATTTAAATATAATCTCATTTTTCTAATGGAAAATGAGTATTAATTACGTTATTTTGGGAACAACAACCGGGAACCTAAAAACACTTATGGTTGGGGAAAACAAAACAGCGAGGTAATAATGCCAGGTTTAAATATTATCATCTCTTTCAATGGCAGTTTTAAGCAGGATCGTGATAGATTGACCAGAGTTTTGAATAGCATGGACTATGGACCGTCATATTCCCATGAAACAGTTTATGATGATCCTAAAATTGCTATTTATTTCTCCGGATACAAAGGTTACCCTCGACAGAAAATAGAGCTTGGCGATAAAACCATCGTGATTGAAGGCGCCATTTATAATAAAACAGCGGAACAAGTTAAAAATGAGTTGTCTAAAATCCTGCCTGCGCTTGTTACCAACCCTGAAAAGACCGATCCATTACGAGAATTTATGTTTGGCACCGACGGCGAATTCATTGTTTATTATATCGATAATGCGGCGTCCACGGTTATAATATTCAACGATGCGCTCGGACGATTACCGGCATATACTTATGCGGACAAGAATGGCCTGGTACTGGCGCGAATCATGAAGTTTACGACAGGAGTATTACCGTCAATAGAGTTCGATAATAATTCGATGATGGAATATTTCCTATTTTCGGCTCCCCTGGGAAATAGAACGCTATTTAAAAATATCCATAGGCTCCTCCCCTGTTCGCTAATGGTGATTAACACCAAAATCGGCCAGGTAAAAATACAGCAAATTCATAAGTACAATTTTGATGATCGGTGGGATGATCGTCCGACCGGCGAATATGTTAATGATTTGCACGATCTTTTCCTGGTCGGGNTGGGGAACAGAGCATCCTATTTCAAGGATAGAAAGCAGATACTGTCTTTGAGCGGCGGGCTCGATTCCAGGGCCAATCTAATGGGGCTGCTAAAGCTTAAGGTAGATTTCCAGGCGATAACGTTCCGCGACTATTATAATCTTTTAGCCCGCGACTACCCGGTAACTCAAACCCTTGAGAAAATGTACGGNTTCAAACTTAAGACTTTTAATCTGATCGAGGAAAATATCCCCGATTTTGAGAGAATGGTATTCCTGAAAGACTCTACGTCCATTATGGGCACTATGGGATCAGTGTTGAATTCTATGGAAGTTATTGAAAAAGAGTACGGTAGGAACACAGTTTATTATACCGGCGATGAGGGAAACTATATTGCCGCTCCTCGTTATGGAGGTAAACGAATCGATTCCACTCCGGATCTGGTTAAGGAGATTCTCCTGAAAAACAGCGTTGGTGTATATAGTATTGACGAAGTGGCGGCAATCTTTGGCAAAAAGTCCGGCGAAGTTATGGATTACTTATGCGGGTATTTCTCCAGTTATCCTGAAAAGGACAATCTGCATAAGATGGATCGATTCTTTTTCTGGGAGCGCTCATTTAAATTCACTATGGAAGGACAGGATAGGATAAGGTTATTCTTCTGGCCCCTTGCGCCACATTATTCGATTCAATATACCAGATATGCACTTCAATTAAAGAATAAGTATCTGGCCGGATGGAAGATATACCGAGATTTATTTAAGATGCNTGATAAGAGAAGTGCCAGTATAAAATACGCCAACTTCGGGATTGCGCTGGATTCTCCCCTGATGCCGATCTATCTTAAGATGCGGGCTTTCGCTACCGGAAACGAAGCGGTCAGACGCAAAGTGCTGGTGGCATTAAGGCTGCTCAAAAAGCCAACGAATATCGGTCGCAAAACAGCTGAATGGGCATTTATAGATCAATTTCGANTTTATCTGGCGGATATAATTAAGAACAACCCCCGTGTGGAATCGCATTTAAATACATCGTGGTTATTGGAGGCTGTCAATAGCGAAAAGTATCTTTACAGAATGTATGTNGCGGGGAATCTTATTAAATATATGACCCTGGTTGAGGGAAAAAATGAGATGCCGGGGGCACTTAAGCAATAATCGGCATTAAATATAGCCTAAGCCCCGATTGTAATACATTTCGGGGTTTTTGATTTTCAAACCGATTGACAGAATACCATATTTCGCATTAGTATACGGTATGGATAANAATCATAGCGTACTCATTATTGACGATGATCGTTCAATTGCTGACTCGCTTATCACGTTTTATAAAGACCATGGCTTCTCCGCGCAAAGCGCAGCAAGTGGCGGTGCGGCGATGTTAATGGTCAGAGAAAACACTTATGATCTCATCATTCTTGATTTGGGGCTACCGGATATTGATGGGATGGATCTGTTCAAGGCGCTGCGATTTAATGGAGTCGATGCGCCAATAATAATAGTCAGCGGCCAGGCAACAATAAAAAAAGCGATCGAGGCCATTCGGCTGGGGGCCTTTAATATTATCGAGAAACCACCCGATCCCGCAGAACTTTTACTTGATTCGCTAAATGCTGTCAAACAACGCGAGTTGGAATCGGAAGTGATCCGCCTCCGTCGCACGCTATTATCTCAAAACGATATGGTGGGCGAATCCGAATGTATTAGTCTCTTACGCGAAAAGCTTCGAAAAATAGCGGCTTCGGAAAGCCGCGTTTACATTTATGGCGAACCTGGTGTAGGCAAGGAAATGGCCGCGCGGTATCTGCATTTTGCTTCAACGCGAGCTACAGGACCGTTTGTAGCGGTTAACTGCGCTGCCATACCGAGCGAATTGTTTGAATCGGAGCTTTTCGGACATGAAAGGGGTGCATTCACGGGAGCGGTCGCTCTACATAAGGGTAAGTTCGAAGCGGCCGATGGAGGAACCCTATTCCTCGATGAGGTTGCCGAGCTTCGGCAAGAACATCAAGCCAAACTGCTTCGAGTGATAGAAACATCGATAATACAGCGGCTGGGGGCGTCGCGCGAGATAAAAGTTGATGTAAGAATTGTATCGGCGTCCAATAAGGACCTGCTAAAAGAAACCCATGAGGGGCATTTTAGAGAGGACCTTTATTTTCGGTTAAGTGTCATTCCCGTTACCATCCCCCCGCTTCGTGAGCGGTATGAGGATATCCCGCTTCTGACCCGGCATTTTCTGGATAGCATGGGCTATGGGCGATTACGCTTGGATTCAAAAGCGATTTCAGAGTTATCTTATTATGCATGGCCTGGAAATATACGCGAACTACGGAATATAATNGAGCGAGCCTCGGCCATGGCGGAGAGGGATATCATTACCGATAGCGATATCTTGCAAGCTTTGCCGGGGAAAACCGGTTCTGTTTTGGAAACAAAATCGAATGCCTTGANGCCTTCAATGTCGCTCGCCGAGCATACAGAACGCTTTGAAAAAGCACTTTTAGAAGAAACACTAANGCAAGCCAACGGCAATATCACGCAGGCCGCAAAGTTACTGAAGACGGATCGGGGAAATCTCTCTAAACGGCTAAAAAAGTATGGGTTGACCGATAAAAAGTAGCTCTCTTCCGGGNCTCCGGATAGAACTCTGATTTTATCGAATTTCTATCCGAAATTAAACCTATTGCTGAGATCTGAAAGCAATTGAAGCGGCCATAGCCTCGAATTCAGCCTTATTTTCCTTGCCATAGAATTCGCGTTCGCTGAATGCATGAAACACAAACAGGGTATTACCCTTTTTGAAAGCGAAAATCTCATGTACTTCGTGATCGTTGATGACCTTCTCAACCTGCTGAGTGACAGATTGGCTACCGTAAGCGTCGTTAGCCAAAAGCCTTTTATAATTTCGCTTCAAAATAATCTGCCTGGCGGTTATGGAGTCGACCCTGGATTCAATCGATGTAATAAGCTCGCTATCCTGAAGGAGGCCAAGTTTGCTTATAATCTCGTTATCGGTGCGATGCTCCTCAAGGCTCTTTACCAATAGGGCCTCGAAATCTTCAACCGTCCCGTTAAAATCGGTGGCGAATAGCATTACGGTCGGGATAGTATAATCGCCGCCATAAGTCTGGATCATGCGATTTACGGAATAATTTTTCTTCTCCAGATATGCGCGTTCGGTACTTGGCTCAGTTTGTGCCCTAACCTTCCAGTTATTCGAAACCGTCATGGTATAGCCGTACTTGGCATCAGTCAGGGTGCTATCTTTGTAGGTAATGGTTTTTTCTTTTTTTGCGGTGGCAAGTGGAGCTAAAATCGCAACCATCATAAAAGCCATGAGAAATCTACTTTTCATCAATCCTCCTCTTCACACATAAGATACCGCCAAAAGGGGCTACTTGTTGCATATATTTTGACCGAAAAGCCCCTGACTCGGTTTAGTGTTTATCAATCGCGCCTAATGATACACGATTATTCCGTCCATAACAAGCGAAACCGTTCAAACAGGTTTCCGTCGCATAAGTGTATAAAAATTATGGCCATAGGAGATAGCCGAAATCACAATTACGATAACTGTTATAATAATCATAGGCAATTTAAACAAATCAAGACTAAACAGATAAATCAACAGACAAGTGGAGACTACGGTCATGGTCNCCCGTCCAACCATATCTGAAACCGGCACAATATGCCTGTATTTCATGAGTATTACACCAGCCACGAGAATGGCAAAATCGCGGACCGCGATCAAAACAAGCAGCCATAATGGAAAACCNCGGTAATATACCAGGCTTAAAGCAGCGAGTGCAGTGCATACCTTATCCGATAAGGGATCGAGAATTTTGCCAGTTTCGGATATCACATGCCAGGCTCGTGCCAATTGGCCATCCAAAAAATCGGTTAGAACGATTGTAGCGGCGACGAGGATTACTAATAGATGGTCATTTTGTTTAAGTGCCATCACAAATGGAATAATGAGAATGAGCCTTAAGCCAGAGAGGAGATTGGGTAAATTCCAACGAAACCAACTCATTGTTGTGAAAGCTCCTTGCCAGCCATACGCAAAAGCTCCTCCGCTCCCGCTAAAGCTTTTGGAGATATCTTTTCTCCGGAAATAAGAGAAGCAATTTCTTTTACCCTCTCCTCACGATTAAGCGGTTCCACTTGGGTGACAGATCTTCCTTTTTGAGCGCTTTTAAATACTCTAAAATGGAGGTCACCCATCGAGGCGATCTGAGCCAGGTGCGTTATACAGATCACCTGGTGCTTATTAGATAGCTCTTTTAGCTGGCGGGCAACTTTGGCGGCCACATCACCTGAGATGCCCACATCGATCTCATCGAAAACCTCGCAGGTTCCGCCGCGTTTGCGTAAAAATGCATTTTTAAGCGCAAGCATTACCCGCGAAATTTCGCCGCCCGAAGCAATTTTGGCCAGAGGTTTCAAACCCTCGCCGGGATTAGCGCAAAACTGAAATTCGACAATATCAAACCCGGTAGTATCTCCCCCCAGGTTCTTACCATCTGTTTTGTAGAAACCATCCGGATTTTCGGCATAAATGATATCAATTTGGAATTGCGCTTTGGGTATGCCCATTAAAACAAGTTTTTCGATGACAAGTTTTTCAAAACCGGGCCGGGCCTTCTTTCTGGCAGCCGAGACCTCCTGGCCCAGTTTGCTCAGTTGTAAGGTAACCTTATCAAAACGTTCTTTGACGCTTTTGGTATCAAGTTCTTTTGTTTTAAGTTTGGAAAGCTCGTCGAAGGAATTAATGGCGTATTTTAAGATATCCTCAATGGTGCCACCATACTTTTTCCGAAGACGAAATATTTCGTCGAGTCGAGCGTTAATTTCCTCCAATCTCAAGGGATCATCGTCAAGTTTGGCAGCCAGGCTTTCCAGCGCGTTGACAGATTCGCGAATCGAATCGGACGCGCCTCGAAGGGAAGCCGCGATTTCTTTAACTGTATCGCTTGCCGGGGTGATCGGATTTAATCCTTTTTCCGCTTCGCCGATTTTTTCGATAGCCGAGCCATCATCTTCCAATAATATTCGGGTGGTCCATTGGACCGTATCTCGAATCTTCTGGCTGTTTTCCAGAAGCTTTTTCTCATCTTTAAGTTTTTCTTCTTCGCCGATTTTCAGATTGGCACGCTCGATTTCGGTAAGCTGGAAACTTAGGAGATCAATCCTATCGTTGATTTCTTTGGCGACGCGATCTGCCGATTGAATATCGGTTCGTAGGCTAACAGCATTGTTATAGAGGGTACGAAGATCGGCAACTCTTGCCTCTAATCCGGCGTACCGATCCAGGTATCCGCAGTGCGTAGCCGGATCAAGCAGCGCCTGATGCGAATGCTGGCCCAGGATATCGGCTAAATCCTCCGATATCTCCTTGAGCTCCGAGAGCGAAACCTGAGCGCCCTCGATGAAAGCTCGGCCTCCGCCTTTGCGCTTGTACTCACGTCTGATAGTGATAGTCTTGCTATCAACGGTAATATCGAATAACTCTTTTAATCTGTTGGCAAGTGCTGGGCTTTCAAGAGTAAATATTCCCTCGACAATACAGGCTGCTTCGCCCGTACGTATGATCTCTTCGCTGCCTCGGCCGCCCAGGATAAGGTCCAGAGCACCGACAATAATAGACTTGCCGGCCCCGGTCGAGCCGGTTAGGACATTCAAGCCCTGGCCAAAGTCGATATCCAGCCGGTCGATTAAGGCGAAATTTTCAATATGCAAATGCGCCAGCATTATGAGTTGAAAAGAGGCCTGGCTCCCCAATGCAGCTTGGTGCGCAGCACCTCATAGAACGATTTNGTCTCGAATTTTATCAATTTAACTTTGTATTTGGCTTTTTTAATTATTACTTCCTGACCGCTCGAGAGAGTGCCCATGATCTGACCATCGAGCGCAATCCGTAAATCCATNTCATTTAACCCAGCNCGAATAGTGAGGATATTTTCGGCCGGGAAGATAATGCTCCGAAGAGCCAGGGTGTGGGGCGAGATTGGAGTGACCGCAACAGCATTCATAACAGGATCGATAACCGGCCCACCGGCTGAAAGCGAATAAGCAGTTGAACCGGTTGGAGTGGCGATTACTACCCCATCGGCATCGTAGGGGCAGACAAACTCGCCATTCGATAAGAGGTCCATCCTGGCCAGACGGATCTGCTCACCATGATCGACCACAACATCGTTTAACGCGGTCAGGGTTGTGTGGTTTGGAAACGTAATTTCAAGAGCCATACGCTCTTCTATCCTAAATTTATTTTCCTTTAGATGGGAAAGTGCATCTTCGACCTGATTTTGAGCCACCTCGGTAAGAAAACCGAGTTTGCCAAGATTAACTCCCAGAATAGGAACNCCATACTTTCCAAATGCTCGGGCTGATGCCAATATCGAGCCGTCCCCGCCCAGAGTNATAATAGCTTCGCAAATTGTNCTGATATCTTCGCTGGCGATAGCAAGTTCAGCGTGATCTACGATTTTGACCGCGCCTTCGCACATCCGGCATTCGATACCATTATTATTGCACCAGTTAATGACACGATCCGTTGTTTCCTTGATTAGCGGTCGATCAGTATGAATCGCAATGCCGATGGTTTTCAATTTTGTTTCCGAGAACGGGTTGATCTTTTCGCACTTTGATGAAGCTCCAGGGCCGCCGAAGCAATCCCCTCGGAATCCANGCCAATTTTATGCAAAAGAGCCTCACGAGGGCCATGCTCAATAAATCGATCGGGAATACCAAGGTCTTTTATATGAACGTCGCTAATTNCTTTTTCAGTCATCCAATCCAGGACCCCCTCACCGAAACCTCCAAGTATGGAATTTTCGCAAACGGTAAGAATGCTGCCAAATTTTTCGAACGTATCGGAAAGAATTTTCTCATCCATCGGTTTGATAAAACGGGCATTGACCACACGACAGCTAATGCCGTCCTTTTCGAGGATTTCGCTGGCTTTCCAGGCAGGATAAACCATGCTTCCGACCGCGANAATTGCCAGATCGCTACCTTCTCGAATGATCTCCCAGCTTCCAAGTTCGAGGGACTGGAAATCCATCTCAACGCTTTCCTCTGGTACGNTCTCNCTGGGGTAGCGGATAGCAAAGGGACCATCGTTAAAATTAGCGGCGAAATTCAGGCCATCGCGAAACTCGCGGCCATCCTTGGGCGCAAATATGACCATATTGGGAATAGGGCGCAAAAATGAGATATCGAAACAGCCATGATGAGTTGGTCCGTCATCTCCCACCACGCCGGCGCGGTCCATACAGAAACGTACAGGTAGTCTTTGCAGCGCAACGTCGTGCATGACCTGATCAAATCCGCGTTGCAGGAAGGTTGAATAGACGGCATAGAACGGCTTTAAGCCACANGCAGCCAAACCAGCTGCGAAAGTTGCCCCATGCTGTTCGGCAATACCAACATCGAAGAAACGATCCGGATTATCTTTGGCATATTTCTCCAGGCCTGTGCCGCTGCACATAGCGGCTGTAACCGCACAGATTGCTTTATCATTGGAGGCAAGATGGGCCATTGTTTCGCCAAAAACTTTGGTATATGGTAGAGATTTGCTTATCGAAAGCGTTTTGCCGGTTACCTTATCGAACTTTGGAACGCCGTGGAATCGCAGATAATCGTTTTCGGCAAACTCATACCCTTTTCCTTTGATGGTACTGATATGCAGAAATTTCGGCCCGGGCAGGTTTTTTATGTTGCCNAGGGTCTTCACTAGAAGCTTTATATCGTGGCCATCGATAGGACCGAAATAGCGGAATCCGAATTTTTCGAAGATAATGCCCGGAACCATAACCCCCTTTAGAGCTTCTTCCATCATGGCCACCACGCCGCGAACCTTTTCATGCTTGGGCAATCGGCCGGAGAGATGCCAGATTTCATTTTTAAGCTTGTTGTANGGCTCATCCGCCAGAATCTCAGTGAGATATTTGGCAATGGCGCCAACATTGTTCGAAATAGACATCTTATTATCATTTAAAACCACGAGGATATTCCGTCCCGAGGAGCCTATCTGATTCAACCCCTCCCAAGCCATGCCGCCGGTAAGAGAACCATCTCCAACAACTGCGATGACTTTGTTATCTTCGCCTTTAAGATCGCGGGCCGCGGCAAATCCAAGGGCGGCCGAAAGCGACGTACAGGCATGGCCTGCGCCGAATGGATCGTACTCCGATTCGCTTCTNGTGCAGAATCCCGAGAGGCCGCCAGCGGTGCGGATAGTGGGAAATGTATCACGCCTGCCGGTTAAAATCTTATGCGTATAGGCCTGATGGCTGACATCATAAATAATNATGTCCTTGGGGGCTTCATAAACGTAATGCAGCGCAGTAATAAGCTCTACCACACCCAAACTGGCGCCAAGGTGTCCGCCATTCTTGGCGCAAACATCGATAATCAGCTCGCGTATTTCAGCGGCCAGGATCGGCAAATCGTCAAGTTTTAATATTTTAAGATCAGAGGGGGAGTTTACCAGCGGCAACAACTTATCCATTAGTATTTCCTTCTTCTTCCTCAAAGAGTTCCAGGCCAATCTCGCCGTTAGTTTTTTCGAGCAGTTTTTTGACCCGTTCCTCGGCGGCTTCAAGCCGTTTNTGACANANNTTCGAAAGCTCAATGCCCCGTTCGAATGCCTCAATTGATTGGTCCAGGGTAAGAGTACCCGATTCGAGATCTCCGACGATCTTTTCGAGTTCCTCCATGGATTTTTCAAAATCGATCTTTAAATTTACTTTTTTCGCCATTATCCAATCCGCCAACGGAGTATAGTTATTATCATTAAAGGGTAAATATTGTAGAAAAGGGGTAACCTTGCAAGGTATTTTTGGGAAATGATGAATGAAAAACCCCGTTGAATAACCCGTTTTCGGGTGTGGTGATTTTTATTGTTACAGCCATTACCCTCGTTTAATAGCTAAAACCAATCAATTCTTCTGGTATTATACGTTAGCGCGGGAGAAACTATTCGGATTCTATCCACAAAAAGGCATTCTGGCATGCACGATTGCCATGCTGCATCAAATAATCAATGGATTGTAAGGATGCCGTTGAGAGCTTAACTCCAGTCTTCAGGCTTGGGATCGCGGACCATGAGATCGCTCATAGCCTCAGCCGGAGATTTGCCCTCGAAAAGAACATGGTGTACCTGAGCCGTAATTGGCATTTCAACCTTATGCAGCCTCGAAAGCTGGTACCCCGACCTGGTAGTCTGGACACCCTCGGCAACCATGCTCATGCCGGAAAGGACCTCCTGGAGGCTTTTCCCAAGGCCTATCTGCTCACCCACATAGCGGTTTCGAGAATGATGGGACAAGCAAGTGGTGACCAGGTCGCCCACACCGGAAAGACCTGAAAAGGTGATTGGGTCGGCGCCAAGCCTTTTGCCCATACGGACGATTTCAGCCAAGCCCCGCGTAAGAAGCGCCCCACGGGTATTATCGCCCAAACCAAGGCCATCAAGCATGCCCGCAGCCAAAGCGATGATATTCTTTAGTGATCCAGCCAGCTCTACTCCCGTAATATCGTCTGATGTATATACTCGAAAACGGGGAGTTCTGAAAAGGTTTTGAACAGCGCTGCTTATTTCTTTATTCTTTGAAGCCGCCACAACTGCCGTGGGAATACCACGCGAGACCTCTTCAGCGTGCGATGGACCGGAAAGAGCTGCGATACCGGAGTATCCAGTTTGGGGCAGCGTTTCTTCAAGAATCTCAGACATCCGCTTAAGGGTATCGACCTCGATCCCCTTGGCGAGTGTTATCAGGATCGGCCTTTTATCGGTTTTGATTTCGGAGATTTTACGGGCCACGGAACGCAGAGTTTGCGAAGGAACCACGAAATTGATGAATTCTGAATTATCGACTGCCTGAGCAAGTTCGTTAGTCACAATAATAGAATCATTCAAGCGAATACCGGGAAGTTTGGCGGGCAGAACACGAGATTTGGAAAGTTCATCAGCGGCGGTCTTATCGAATTCCCAGAGAGCAATCTGATAACCTTTTTCGCAAAGAAGGTTAGCGATAGCAATACCCCATCCACCGGCACCGAGAACCGATACTTTTGTCATGTCTTTTTTGCCCCCAGCTTATTTTCTGTTCCCTGAATTAGACGCCTGATATTGGCCCGGTGTGTATACAATATCAAAACAAGGATAAGTAAGGACAGGCCAATTATCTCGTTACCCAGTGGATAATGAGATAAATATTTTTGGATTAAAATTGATAGCGCAAAAAACAAAGCGGCCAGAATCGAACCAAGCGATACATAGCGGGTCAGAGCAACTGTAACAATAAAGATCACAAGNGCGAATGCCACTTCAAGCGGCGCTAAAAATAGAAGCATACCAGCTCCGGTGGCGACTCCTTTCCCTCCGTGAAACCCGGCAAAGAGCGGAAAGAGATGCCCTACTATGGCCAATATACCGGCGATCATAGCCAGTTGATTAGGCGAAAGAAGCGTATCGCCCAGATAAATTTTCGATCCCAAATAAGCGGCAAAAAANCCTTTGGCGATATCGATAAGCAAAACAACGATTGCTAAGCGAATACCCAAAACCCGATAAACATTGGTGGCCCCNGTTGATTTTGANCCTTGCTCTCTGATATCGATACCACGGAATATTTTCCCCACCCAAACGCCGGTGGGGATTGAGCCGAAAAGATATCCGATTATAGCGCTGAANATAATCGTAACCATCTTATTTCCTGGATTTGAATATTAGCTTTAGAGGCGTACCAATAAANCCGTACTTTTCCCTTATCCGGTTTTCTAGGAAACGCATATAAGACGTTTCGATATATTTGGCGTGATTTGAGAAGAAGATAAATGTGGGTGGGTCACCCTCGGCATGAGTAGCATAGAAAATTTTGATAAACCTCCCCCCCTGTGCGGGTGGAGGATTGCTTTCGACAAGTTTGCTGATAAAGGCATTAAGTTCAGCGGTGGGAATCCGCTTTTTTCGCTCTTCAGCCACCTGCTCAATTGTCTCCCAAACTTTATGAACGCGAAGACCTGTTTTGGCGGAGATAAAGAGAATCGGAGCGTAGGTGAAAAGAGGCGCCCGATCCTTAATCGCCTGACGGATAAGATCAGCGCTGGTTTCCTCTTTTTCGAAAACATCCCATTTATTAACCGCGAAAATCAGCCCTTTGAAAAGCTCCGCAGCCTCAGTGGCGATACGCAAGTCGCCCACCACCAGATTATCGATGCTATCGACTACCAGAACAACGATATCGGCCCGCGAGATGGCGCGCATGGTGCGAAGCGAAGTGTAAAATTCGAGATCGTCTTTGTAGATATTTTTCTTTTTCAAGCCGGCGGTATCGATAAGCATAAATTTCTTATCGTTAGCTTCAAAACGGGTATCTATGGCGTCGCGGGTGGTGCCCGCGAGAGGAGCCACGATAGTCACGTTTCGTCCGGTCATAGCGTTGATTAGGGATGATTTGCCTACATTAGGCCGCCCNACGATTGCCACTTTGATATCCTCGGGGGATTCATCGACCGGCTCTTTGGGAAGACCCTCGACCATGGCGTCAAGCAGATCGCCGATATTTCGTCCATTAGCCGATGAGATAGGATATATCTCTTTAAAGCCCAATGAGTAAAATTCATGTGCTCCAAGCTCGTCTTTGGCAGTATCAACTTTGTTGGGCGCGACGATGACCCGTTTTCCGGAACGCTTGAGATCGCGGGCAATCCGGATATCCTCATCCTGCAAACCGGTTCGGGCATCGAGTAAAAAGACGATAACATCGGCCTGCTCGATGGCAATCCGGGCTTGCTGAGTNACCTGCTGAGCCAGCGGGTCGGCCGTTCCGACAAGCAAGCCGCCGGTATCTACCAGCATAAACTCAACACCATTCCAGGTGGTAGGACGATATAATCGGTCGCGGGTTACTCCGGGCATATCATCCACGATAGCATGAGGCCGCTTGATGAGGCGGTTGAACAGGGTCGATTTGCCAACATTGGGCCGGCCGATTATAGCGATTATGGGGACTGCCAAAACTGTTTACTCCAATCTATCCATTTAATGGTCAAATTTCTGAGAAAATTTGACCTACTTCCCGTGACCGAAACCGAGTGCGTAATAAATTACATAAAACCAGTTTAAAAAGCCATGCAGTATGGCCCAGAGAATCGAATGATTGACGGACCATGAGATGACGACCGCTATAGCCGTTCCAAGGCTTATACCGGTATTGGCCGCGACAGTTTTTCGTTCCAATTCTATCTCTTTTTCCTTGGCCGTTAAGTATCTGACTACAATATCAAGAGCGGGCGATGGGATTCGAACCCACGACGTCCAGCTTGGGAAGCTGACATTCTACCACTGAATTACGCCCGCTTGAGAAATCTTAATCTAAGCAGAATATATTATTCGGAGAGTGGACAGTCAAGCGGCATTCCTTTCTTACCATTAACGTGGGTTTAAATTGCCTCCTTTAATAAGTTACATTGCGAATAATACAGATTGGATGACCAGTTTCCCGAAATCCGGAACTGCTTTGAATGGTCAGGAACATAAATCAATTTTCGAAAGTTTTTTGAAAACAAGTATGGAATACCGTATTGTTTTACAATCCGATAGGATTGAAGCCAAAACCATTAGTCAAACAGGGGGTTTGTTGTGATTGTAGTACGAGACATCTTTCAGCTAAAGTTCGGGAAAGCCAAAGAGGCTATGGATTCACTCAAGCGAATGATCGCTAATATNGTTTCCTTAAGAGGGTATGGCCCGGATCGGGTATTGACCGATCTCACCGGGCAATATTATACATTGATTATGGAAACCACTTACAACGATCTGGCCGATTATGACCAGGCAATGCATAATACGACCAGTAGCGACGATTGGAAAAAGGAGTATCACCTGTTCGCCGATCTGGTAGAATCCGG